>Ga0315284_10010606_pt1 | contig 13119 bp, 9 predicted proteins | sample YL17G09_16_MG_FD_203696 | JGI IMG/M metagenome (GOLD analysis project Ga0315284, IMG submission 203696) | Sediment microbial communities from Yellowstone Lake, YNP, Wyoming, USA - YL17G09_16 | ecosystem: Environmental > Aquatic > Freshwater > Lake > Sediment | place: USA: Wyoming | collected...
CACGAGGAAGATCATCAACCAGAATAGCCTGAGCCTCCTATCGGAGGAGGCCCCATCCAGCCATCTCATTGAACCGGCTTGCCGTAAACTTCAACCTCGATGTAGTGATTCAGGTCGTTGCTGTTGTTGCCGTTGCTGTACAGGCGGACGTACCGGCCCCTCGGGCTGCCCTGGGACAGGCAGTCGATGAGCTTGCCCTCGGACGTTTCCATGTAGTGCATGTTCTTTCCGATGCCCAGGCCGGCGGAGTTGTCGATGTCATTATTGAACACCGTCTTGACGTCCGTGACGAAGTCCTTGTCGTTGGCGAGCTGCACCACGACGTCAAAGTACACGCGGGGCTGTTTGTGATAATGCCAGACAACGATGGCGTAAATCTCGCACTCTTTGCCCAGATCGACCGTGACGTGCTGCACGAACGGGGCCAGCTCGACGTAGCTGCCGTCAGCAGCTTCCTTGTCGCCATCAGTGATGTAGTCGATGTCGCCGATGATCGGCTCCTCGTCGCTGGCCGAGACGGGCTTACCCTTGGACAGCAGCACGGTGCCTTCGGGGGCCAGGAACGGCGGGCGAGGCTTGCCGAGCGGCTTTTCGAGGTTATCCACCTTCGTGTCCTGCGGCGTACCGACGAACATCGGTTTGGGCAGCTCGATATTGATCGGCACCAGCTTGGCGCTGCCGGTGGCTTGTGCCGCAGGGGCCGGCTCCGCAGGCTTCGGGGCCTCTTTTGTCTGCTCCGGCGCCGCCGTAACCGGCGGAACGGCAGGCTGCGCCGCTTTCTGCGTTGTGGTGGGCGCCGGCGGAGGAGTCTTCGTATCCGGTGCTTTCTTGCACGAGGCGCCCATACAAAGTGCCACCGCCAATGCTGTCAGGAGACCGATTCTTGTCATTTGCCAATTCTTTCTCATCGTCATCAACCTTTTCAACGCGAAACCTTATGTCTTCCACTCTACCGCGACGGTTTCGGCCCGCGAAACCGGTGCCGGTCCCGGCCGGCCAAAGCGGGTATGCTACCGGCGTTTCGTCCCATCGTCAAGTTGCGCAACGAGCCATTTCGTTACACGTTTTCCGTCGATTACAAAGAAAACAGGGACTCGACCCGTGCCGAGTCCCTGCACGTCAATTTCACTGCTCCAAGAGTACCCGGGTCAGCCGCACCCCGGTACGCAATATCAGGCTTTCGGCTTCGCCGCGGCACCCGCCATCTCGACCACCGGCGGTTGCATCCCGGCCTTGACCAGAATGTAGTACAGCACGGCGCCAACGATGAAGGCCACCAGAGGCGCTGCCGGGACATTGGCGATTTTGAGCAGCGGAGCAATGCCGACGATGAACCCGACGGCCCAGGAGATCCACCCCGCCATGTTCCAGCCCCGGCGAGGACCGGCCCATTTCTGTCCGGACAGGAAGTAATCCACGAACATCGCGCCGCAGATCGGCCCGAAGGAGGCGCCGATGACCGTAAAGACAGCGCCTGCCCTGCCCGCCCAACCGGTGACGGCCAGCAGGATACTGACAGCGGTGCCAATTCCCACAGAGATGAATGGGTTCACCTTCGGCATCACGGTCTTGAAGCTGTTGGCCGCAATGAATGAGGAGAAGCAGGCGGAAGGGAAGGCGGCAATCGCCAGCAGCAATCCCATGATCTTGCCTGCACCCTCGGAGCCCATGACGCGTGCCATGAAACCGGTGGATGCGGTGTTCAGGTCGGCCTGGCCTGTAAGCCCGAAGGCCCCTGCGGCGATCAGCAGAGAGGCCCCGCCAGCAACGACGATCGCCACCGCGATACCGACCACGCCGCCCATCTGAACGTCCTTCTCATCCCGGCTGCTCGTTCCGAAATCAACGCCGGCGGCACCCGCTGTTGCAAAGAAACCTACGACAAACGCTATAGAAAGTGCGATCACACCAAAGACACTCAGGCCGGCCACTCCGCCTGCGGCAGGCGCCGCGCCGGCGGCAACCAGCTTTGCAGGGTCGAAGCTGCCAAGGCCCCCGAGGGTCTTTGCGAGCAGGATGAGAAGGATAAGCAACGGGATCAGGGGAAGGTAGGTTGCCACTTTCGCCACGTACTGAATACCCTTCAATCCGACGAACGCGGCGAGCGCGGCCCACAGAACCGCGATAATCTTCACGGCCGTGGGATTGCCTCCGACCAGAGGCGCCAACGCCTGCGAGGAGAAGAATGCATTCACGCCCAGCCAGCCGAACTGCAGGGCGCCCATGAGGAAGCCAGGCATTACGAATCCGCCCTGCGCGCCGTACTGGGCGCTGCCGATGACATACAGGGGCAGGCCCGTCTTCATCCCGAACATGCCGGGCACATAGTAGAACAGGAGGTGGCATAGCAGCGCCGCGATGACCAGCCCCAGAAGGGCAATCCCCACCCCCTGTGACAACACGCCGCCGGAGATCGCGGTTCCACCGCTCGGCGCCTGGCTCCAGAAGACGAACCACAGGAAGATGCCCGCGTAGGTGGGGGCCGTGTTTTTGTACCACGGGGCCCTGTTCGCCGGCGGGTTCGGCTTGGCCATGCTCAGATAACTTGGCAATGTTCCATTACTCATGATCGGCTCTCCTTAAATCGTTTCTACCCATGCCCGCGTGCGGCGGGTGACTTATCGGATCGGCAGACCGCCGGTCTCAGCGCAGGGAAGAATTGGTTTGCAGAACACGATCCACCATCCCAAAGAGATGATATGCCGCATGCCGTTTTCTCCCCGTCATGTTGGCCGGCCGTGCCGATTCTCAGCACAATCGCCGTTGCACCCATATGGCCAGATGCCCTGGCCCCGGGCCCCACGATTCCGGGCCCGGCTTCTACCCACAACAGTAACACGGATGGCCGCCTAAATCGCGCCGGCCATCCGCAGCCGTATTGCCAAGTACGTATGGATGATCGCTACGATAACGAACACCATGCCGACCCACCGGTGCATCGCCAGCGTGGTGTGTTGCCAATCCGTTCCGAGGAGATGAAACATGCTGATGACGATCGACAGGATCAGCGGCAGCGACAGGAACAGAAGGAACCAGAAGGCCGCTTTGTACAGCACCAGAGAGCACCGGCACGGCCTGTCGTCCGCGGCGACGTGCAGCCGGGTCACGCGACGCAGCAGCCGTGACATCCACGGGCAATCCTCCGCCGTGAACCGATTGCCGCCCGCCCACGTGATTGCCAGGATCGCCATGCACAGGGCAAAGATCGGGGCAAACGTGGCATGAATCATCATGCCGAAGCCCGTAATGTGCTTGCCCTGGACCAGGACAGGGTAGAACCCTGTGATGGCCAGAACGAGGAAGCAGACCACCGCCAGGAGGTACACCAGCTTCTTCAAGACCCCCAGGAGGCTGGACTTTTGCTCGATGAGCAGCAAGCTCAGGACATGCACCCAGCCCCGGATCACGCAGCGCGACCCTTCGGCCGGAGTAGCAACCCAATGTATTGCGATGCCGACAATTGTCGCCAGGAACGCAAAGATCGAGACTGTCTCAAACATCCTACTCACCCAAGCACACTCTATTCTTGTTCTGCCAACACCCTGGCAATCGCGCCCAAGGCTTTGAGCCCGTACAGCAGCAGGACGATTGCGATCACCGCCACGGAGCCGATAGCTATGACCTTGAACCACGGCCGGAAGACGAACGACATGGCGAACGCCCACGTGCGGCCGTACGGCACCTGCTGAAACTCGTATTGCGTCCTCGTCAGTTTGCTGACGGAGACGATCGGCGAATCCACCGCGACTTTGCCGAAGAAGAACGGGGAATTCGTCGAGTGGCAAACGGTGCACTTGCCAACGCCGAGGGACTGCGCGGCGGGACGCACGTTGTGCGCGATCGGCCACATGTATGGCTCCGCCGCCGGATGGTTCTGGCGGCCGGCGACCGTGCCGTCGTCATTCAGCTCGTAGAGCATTCCGCCGGTCACGTACACCGGCTTCTTCTGTCCAGCTCCATCCAGCGCCTTGAGGGCCTGAGCGACCTGCTCTTCTTTCAGCTCGCTCCAATCGCCCGTGGCGGGGATGGCGACGTCTTTGAGTACCGCGCCGACAACTTTGGTGACCGTGGCCAATGCAACGGGCACGACGGCGGCCTTGTCATCCAGCGTTCCCCAATAGGCCGGCCAGACCAGCTTGTGCGGCCCGATCTTCGGGGAGCTGTTCGCATCGGTCACCGCCTGCCTGGCAAACACAGGAGCGAGAATGTGAGGCAGGACCCGTACTTCCTTGTTGACGTTGATCGTCCCCAGGCGGTGCGCTCGCGACGTTTTGGCCAACACCGGCTCATCGCCCGGCCACGGACCGGAATGACAGGCCGTACAGGTCAATCTCTCGAAGTGAACCGCCGGGATACCCTTGTGCTTAGGAACCGGCGCCCCCAGGCGCCCGCCTGTCGCCCGTGTGCCGTTCTCATCGCCAAGATGACAACCGCGGCACGAGGTAGCGGTGGCCAGTGGATTGACGGAGTCTGCCGCCTCACCATCGTAGCCACGGACGATGTTGTGGCCAAGGCCGTTGCGGTGGCAGTCAACACAGGTGAGTCCCGCCGCCATGTGGACATCCTCGTCGGCGCGCCATTTCTCCGGCTTCTCGCCGTCCTCGACGCAGTACAGATCGCTGTGGCAGAAGTAGCAACGCTGTTTGGGCGCCTCCCGCACGATCTGCATCAGGACATTCCCCTTGGCGTCAAACGCTCTCTTGTCGTACGTCACCCGGGGCGCCTTCGGCTCCTCGGCGTCCGGATCGAAGGGATCGTACGTCGGTCCGGCATCCGCGACGGAACCGGTCACGTCGGCGAACTCACTGGAGGCGGCAGCCGCCCAGCGAAAGTTCATCTTGGTCACCTGTATCGCGTACCCGGTCGGACTACCCTGATCTTGGCCGGGATGTGCATTGTGGCAAGCCAGACAATCGACCTCCAGCTTCCCGGAGATGTACTGCCTGGCAATTTCTTCGATATCGGTGGGAGTGACTTCACCCGGACCGCCGCCCGGCATATGCCGGCCGAAGATTTTCGTGAACTCCGGGGGAGTCAGCCCGACCTGTTCGGGTCGGTGCATCCCCGGCCAAGCTCGATAGGAAAGCGGCAGTTGGACACCAAGCTTGGAATTGAAATACAGCCAGGGCTCACCCGGCCGACCGGCCGGGGCATTGCCACCGACGGCGTTGAAATGCCAGCCTCGGCTGATCGTCCCGTAGCTGTGACATTCGCCGCACGTCCACCGGGTAGAGAACGGCATCGCGTGCTCGGCGTTCGGATCGATCCGTTCACCCTTCTCGCCCTTGTCGTTCTCGGCAAACAGCGGAATGAGGTGAATCGGATTCGCCCGGCTGCCGTCGCCTTCGTCGCCAAGCAGCTTCGCAGCTTCCTCGGCGGCAATCAGCGGCACGGACAGGACCGACCACACGACAAGCACTGCAATCAGTCTTCGTTTCAAGGCTATATCAATTCCTTTCTACGTACCCCGGCGTCGCGGGCAACTGACTCCACATGCCAACAGGCGGCTTTTGAGATTCGCCTTAGACTTTGAACTCTTCCGGCTTGAATTCGAGCCTGCGGGCCGCTTCGACGGCCTCGTTGACCTTGAGCACCATGACGGCGGTCTCGTAACCGACCTCGGCCGGGCAATTCAGCTTCGCCTTGCCGCCAACCGCATCGAAGAAGTTCTGCAGGTGCGGCTGATGATACGGCATGTTATCCATCGTGACGGGCAGCTCATAGGCCGGAGGCGCCAGCGTCTCACGCACGTCCAGGACCGCTTCGCCTTCCTTCTTCGGCTCTTCCTTCTTCTTCGGCTCGTTCAAGAAGCCCAGTTTGACCCACTTGTCCCACTCCACCTGGGCACTTTGCTCTCGGTACACCGACCCGCGGCTGGACGACTCGGAGATCGCCAGCGTGCCCTGGTCGCCCATGAACGTCTCGTAGTAGCCCTGGTTGCTGTTGGTCGTGAGCACCTGGTAGAACGCCCGGACCACGCCTTCCTTGGTCTCGAAGTCGTAGATGGCCATGACCGTGTCATACCACTCATGGGTCTTCTTGTCGTAGTAATCGGTGCCGCCGCTGGCGATCACGCCCTTGGGGGTCGTGCCGAGGAACCAGCTATAGATGTCGATCTGATGCGAGCCGAGATCGACGATGGGCCCGCCGCCGAGCTTCTTGTACCAGCGCCAGTTACGAAACTGGTCCATGTTGGTGAAGCCAAATTTGCCGAGGGCGGCGTCATCCATGACGGCAGTCTTGGGCCAGCCGAGAGGCTCCTGGGCGCCGCGGTTCCACTGGCCGTTGATCGTCGTGATCCGGCCGAGAATCTTGGCTTCCTTGATCAGCTTGTCGTAGCAGTGGATGTAGCGAGGGTTGCTGCGGCGCTGATGGCCGATCTGCAGGAGCTTGCCCGTCTTCTTCTGGGTCTCGACCATCTGCCGGGCCTTGGCCAGATCGTTGGACATCTCCTTCTCGCAGTACACGTGCAGGCCGGCTTCCATACAGGCGATGGCGTGCTCGGCGTGCCAGAAGTCGGGCGTTGCGACGATCACCGCATCGATATTGCCCTTCTCCTTGTCGAGCATCTCCTTGTAATCGACGTAGGCGTTGTTCTTATGGCCGTACCGTTCCAGTGTCTTGGAGACGCGCTTCTGGTTGTAGGCCTCCCAAATGTCGCATACGGCCTTGAAGCGGATGTTGGGGATCTTCAGGCAGGCCTGCATCAGAACCTGTCCCTGGGCGCCGGCGCCCAGCAGGGCGACGTTGATATCTTTCGATCCGCCGGAGGCCTGGGCAAACATCTTCGGCGAGAAGGCCAGGCCCGCACCGACCGCCGCCGTGGTACGCAGGAAGCTGCGTCTGTCCATTCCTTGTTGCACTCTTTGCTCGCTCATCGTATTTCTACCTGTTCCCAAAATTGAACTTTACAGTTCACAACCCATAGTTCGAGTTTAGCCGGCCATTATCCGGGCGGCGGGGACAACTGTCAAGGACAGTCGCCCGTTTTTTCACGCCGTCCAATAACCCCGGCACACCGATACTTCACGCTGCGCAGCGCGACAAACTTATTTCGCTAATGGTGTCACAACAATGTTGCGATAGGCCACGGGCCCGTGATTGCCCTGGAACATCAGGGGTCCATCGGGTGCCTCTTTGCCCGTGACGCCGCCGGGTGTCAGGCCGGGCATCACCAGGTTCTTGTGCAGCAGCTTGCCGTTGAGCTCGATGCTCACGAACTCGGCGTTCTTGACCTTCTTGCCGCCGGCGTCGAACTTCGGGGCACGCCATTCGATCACGTACTGCTGCCACTCGCCCGGCTTCTTCGAGGCGTTGACCGCCGGCGGCGCGGCGCCGTAAACTGCGCCCATGTCGCCGTTGTTCAGTTTCTCATGGCCGTAGCTGTCGAGCACCTGGACCTCGTACTCGCCCATCACGTAGATACCGGAATTGGACTCCTGCGGCACCATCACCTCCAGCTCGATCCGGCAGTCGCCGAACTTCGCCTTGGAGTAGATGTCCTGGCTGGCACCGTGCTCGGGGCTCAGGTTGATCATCTCGCCGGTCCCTTCGACCTTCTCCAACTGCTTCGGATCGCTGGCGGAGACCTTCGCCTTGCCGACGACCCATTTGTTGGCCTTGCCCGAGCCGGCGTTCGTGGCCCACTCGTCGAGGTTCTGGCCGTTGAAGAGCAAATGCGCCTCGGCGTACTCCTTCTCGGGGGTCACCTTGAGACTGATGTCCTTGAATTCGACGATCATCGGCGGCCCGACATGGATCTGCAGCGCGATGAGTCCCGCCCGACTCGATCCTTTGTTGTCCTTCGGATCGGCAGGATCGGTGACGCGATCGTTGTCGATCAGCTCAATGGTCTTGTATCCGTTGAGATAGTGGATGATGTGGTTGCGCCGGCAGATGATGTGGTACTCATTCCAGTCCTTTTCTTTGACGAAGCCGGCTTTGACCAGCTCCTGCTTGTCATTGACGCTGCCGACGACCTGCTTCTTGCCGTCCTGGTCGATGACGACGAACTCGCCAACGTTGACCAGGGAGGCCCGGCCGGCCTCGTGATAGAGGAAGCCGGCGGTGTCCCCATTGACCACTTCCGCCTGGTAACCTGCGATCCGCCACTTGTCGAATTCCTTGCTGCGGTACTGGATGCCCGAGTTGCCGTTCTGCATGCGGAACTTGATCTTGAGCTCGAAGTCCTTGGGCGAGCCGCCCCGCCAGACGAGGAAGGTGTTGTTGCGTGCCGGGTTCTGCTCGGTGGTCTCACCGTGGATGACGCCGTCCTTAACCGACCACAGCCGCAGGTCGCCGTCCCAACCGGTGAGGTCCTTGCCGTTGAACAACGGGACCCACCCGTCGGACGCGCTTGCACTACCCGCGAATGCCGTCTGCTGAACGCCGGCCACAAGCATCGCAAACAAGCTTAGAACTACTATCTTCTTCATCACAATCCACCTTAGTCAAAGGACTTGATCTTGAGATTCTTGAACCAAACCGGGTTGCCGTGGTACTGGAAGCCCAGATGTCCCTCGCGCGGCATGTCCTTGTACGCCGTGGTGAACTTGTTCTTGGTGCCATCGGGGTTCTTGTGGGCCTCGGTCCACTGGTTCAGGTCCATGTCGATGATGTCCTGGCCGTTGAGATTGATGTAAATCTTGTTGTCCAGGCAGGTGATGATGTAGTGGTTCCACTCGCCCGGCTTCTTGGTGGCATCCTTGGACGGCGAGAGGCAGTCGTAGACGGCGCCGCACTGGCCTTTCGGCGTCCCGTCGGTGGTCGCATGAATCTGAATCTCAATCGCGGTGTTGATCCAGTTTTCAATACTGCCGGTGCGGATAAAGACGCCGCTATTGCCCTTCTCCGGGATTTTGAAATCGAGCTCAAGCGTGAAGTTGCCGTACCGCTCCTTGGTCCAGATGTCGCCGTGACCGGCGCCGCCCGGCGAAAGGACGCCGTCGGCGTCAAACATCCATCCATGCGGAGGCATGACGGCGTTGGACAGGTCTTTCTGGAACACGTCCTTGGCCTGGACGCCGCTCAGCTCGGCGCGGGTCTTGTTGAACCACTCGACGCACTTGGTGATCTCCGGCACGCTGTTGTCCCAGTTGTATTCGTACTCGATGGAGAACGGCCCTTCGAACTTCTCGGCGGCCAGCTCGGCGAGGATCTCTCGGGGCTTGCTCACGCCGCCGCCCCACGGGACGTTGTGGGCATCGCCTCCGAACTTGTTGAGGTCCTTGAAGTGCAGGCTTCGGATGCGGCCGGCCTTGCCCAGTGCCTTGATCGCGACGAGCGGATCGATCTCGGAGCGGGTCCAGTGCCCGGTATCCGCACAAGCGCCGATCATTTTGCTGCGGCCCTCGCAGGCTTTCAGCACCGTCTCATAGTTCCAGTAATGGGAGGGTTTGGGGTGGTTGTGAATCGCGATGCCGATCTTGTACTCGTTGCACAGCTTGTCGATCATCTCAAGGTCTTTTTCCGCCGGCTCCGACACGATTGTCTCAAAGCCCATGTCCTTGGCGAAGTCGAACAGCTTGCGCCATTCCTGCTCGTTGCCCGGGGTGACCACGCCGTAGCAGGTGAGCGTCAGCCCGTTGTCCTTGAGCATCTGCTTGACCTGCTGCCGCTGCTCAGGGGTAATGTTGCTGAACACTGTATCGCCGAACTTGGCGCCGACCTTCTGCTGAGGAAAGACTTCGATGTACTTCATCCCGCAGGCTTTGGTCTTGGCCATCGCCTCTTCAAACGTGAAGCGATTGAAGCTGTACGACTGCGCCCCGAGGCGCCACTTCTCCTTCGACTCCGCCCCGCTCACACAAGCGGCGAACACCGCGGAGCCAACGATCAACAAAACCATGCCCACCTTCATTTGCTTGCTCATTTCATGTTCTCCAGTTCTACCCACAATCATCGATCGTAAATCGTCCTTCATCAATCGCTACAGGCTCCAGCCTTCGCGGTACTTGCGGCGGAGGAGCTGATTGGCCTCGGGCATGTTCTTGACCTTCATGCCGGGACCGTCCCATTCGAGTTTCTGACCCGCCTTGGCGGCGATATTGCCCAGCAGGATCGTCTCGGTCAATGGACCCGCGTAATCGAAGTTCGACGACGGTTTGGGCCCACCTTTGCAGGCCCTGATCCACTCCTGGTAGTGATCGACGTCCCGCGGCAGGGACGGCTCCGGGGCCTTGAAGCCCTTCATCTTCGATTCCGGGATCAGCCGGGGATTGCCGCCGTGCGGAAGGAGGATCACGCCCTTGTCGCCATAGTAGAGCCCGCCCTGGTCCGGAAGCTTGCGTTCTGCTTCCAGCTCCTTGGGCCGAGGCGGCTCATTGTTGCCATCCCGCCATGTCACGGTCACGGCCGGCTTGTCTCCGCGGGCGGGGAATTCCCACGTGACAACCGTCTGTTCCGGGTACGTCTCCTTGTTGAACGGTCCCGGCTGCGCCTGCACGCTCGTCGGGTACTGCGGGTCCAGCACCCACCAGGCAGGGTCGATGATGTGGCAGCCCATATCGCCAAGCGTGCCGGTGCCGAAGTCCCACCAGCGCCGCCACTCGGCCGGCAGATACTTGGGATGATACGGCCGGTACGGGGCGGGACCCAGCCACAGGTCCCAGTCGAGCGTCTCGGGCACCGGGGGCGTATCCGTGGGCCGCTCGCCGCCGCCCCAGTTCTTGCCGCTCCAGAGATCCACCCGGTTTATCTTGCCGATCACACCCGCCCTGACCCATTCGACGAACGTCTTCATTTCGCCGGTCGCGTGGAGCTGCGTGCCCATCTGGGTCATGAGGCCGCGTTTGCGCGCCTCCTCGGTCAATTGCCGGACCTCGTAAATGTCATGGCACAGAGGCTTCTGGCAGTAGACGTGCTTGTCTCTCTTCAGCGCCGCCATAGCCGCCACGGCGTGACAATTGTCCGGCGTGGAAACCGTCACCGCGTCGATGTTCTTGGCCTCGGCGTCGAGCATCTTGCGGAAGTCCTTGTACTTCTTCGCGTTCGGGTACTTCTTGAACGTGTCCGCGGCGTGCCGCCAGTCCACGTCGCAGAGAGCGACGATGTTCTCGCTGCTCACGGACTGCACGTCGCTGGCCCCCATGCCAGAGATGCCGATGGAAGCGATATTGAGCTTCTCACTCGGCGATACATGCCGGGGACCGCCCAAGACATGACGCGGGACAATCGTAAACGCGGCCGCGCATGCCACCCCGCCCAAAAACTGTCGCCTGTTGATCTGTCGCTTATTCACTGTATGACTCCCTGAATCATCCGTTATCAATCATCCTTCATCACTCACAGCGCCCAGCCTTCGCGATATTCTTTCGTCAAGTACTTGTTCGCCTCGGGCACATTCGTGAACTTGAATGCCTGGCCGTCCCAGAGCAGCTTCGTGCCGAGGAGCTTGTCCTTCAAGGCCGGACGAATAGCAACGTTGCCCAGCAAAACCACCTGGGCCAGCAGGCCCGCATGATCGGGGAAGTTCGAGCCGGCGGGCTTGCCGCCCTTGCAGGCGATGACCCACTCGTTGTAATGGCCGGGTGAACGCTCCAGCTTCTGCGGCGGCTTGCCGTATTCCTTCTGCCGGGCTTCCGGGATGAGCCGGCCGCCGAGCATTTTGCCTTTGTCGCCAATATAGAGCGCGCCGTTCGTGTCCCATCGACGGCCGTCTTCCAGCTCCGGCGGCCGAGGCGGCTTCATTCCGCCGTCATACCAGTGCAATGTCACCGGCGCCAGGTCACCCCGGGCGGGGAACTCGTACGTCACGCGCGACGCCACCGGGTAGGTCTCATCGTTGACCAATGTGCAGCAGGCCTGGACACTGGTGGGGTGGCCGAGCTTCAGCGCGCGAAATACCGGGTCAAGGCTGTGGCAACCGATATCACCCAAGGCACCGGTGCCGAAATCCCACCAGCCGCGCCATACGAATGGATTGTAGACACTCTTCACGTACGGGCGCATCGGCGCCGGACCAATCCAGAGGTCCCAATTGAGCGACTCGGGTACAGGATCCTCGCCCTTCGGCCTGTCCACACCTTGCGGCCAGTACACGGCGTTAATCCCGTTGAGCGGCCGGTCCGTCCAGACGTGGACCTCCCGGACTTGTCCGATGGCCCCGTCCCAAATGGTTTCGCACAGCAGACGGACCTCCTCGCCGGCCTGACCCTGGTTGCCCATCTGCGTGGCGACCTTGTGCTCACGGGCGGCATCCGCCAGCATCCGGGCCTCACGCACCGTGTGGGTCAGGGGCTTTTCGCAGTACACGTGCTTATTTCGCTTGATGGCGGCCATGGAGACGATCGCGTGCAGGTGGTCCGGCGTCCCAACGACGACCCCGTCGATGTTCTTGTCTTCCTTGTCCAGCATCTCATGGAAGTCTTTGTACTTCTTGGCGTCAGGCCAGCGTTTGAACGTCCCGGCCGCGTGGGCCCAGTCCACGTCGCACAGGGCCACGATGTTCTGGCTGGACAGTTCCCGCAGGTCGGCCCCGCCCTGACCCCCGATGCCAACGCCCGCGATATTGATCTTCTCGCTGGGGGGCGTCTGGCCCACTCCGCCGAGGACGTGCCGGGGGACAATCGTGAACGCCGCCACGCCGGCGGCGGCACCCATCAGACTACGTCGAGTTATCTTTTTCTCTTTCACAGTGCGACTCCTCATATCTTATTGCGCCGAAGACTCGTTCGTTACAGCCACGGAACCGACTCTCTCATTCCCCCCAATAATCAATCATCCTTCATCAATGCCTACAGGCTCCAGCCTTCACGATACTCATCACGGATATACTTGTTGGCTTCCGGCAGGTTGGTCACCTTCATGTTCGGGCCGTCGTAGTGCAGCTTGAGGCCCTTCTCGTAGAGCTGCTTTTCCATTTTCAGAGCGATGTTGCCGACCAGGACCACCTCGGTAAGCGGGCCGGCCCAGTCGAAGTTGGACCGCGCGGGGTCACCGCCCTTGCAGGCGTTGATCCACTCCTTGTGGTGGCCGGGCGAGCGAGGCAGCTTCTGCGGCGGCTTGCCATACTCCTTCATCCGTGCCTCCGGGATCAATCGGTAGCCCAGCATCTTGCCCTTGTCGCCGACGAACAGGTTGTCGTCGGCCTCGCCGAACTTGCGTCCTTCCTCCAGCTCC
>Ga0315284_10010607_pt1 | contig 13119 bp, 10 predicted proteins | sample YL17G09_16_MG_FD_203696 | JGI IMG/M metagenome (GOLD analysis project Ga0315284, IMG submission 203696) | Sediment microbial communities from Yellowstone Lake, YNP, Wyoming, USA - YL17G09_16 | ecosystem: Environmental > Aquatic > Freshwater > Lake > Sediment | place: USA: Wyoming | collected...
GGCATACACCTAACAGCAGAGATTCACGGAGGTTCCGCAATGTCCAGCGACCACTCTTCCGAAATCCACTGGATGGACTGGAGCGACGCCGCGTTCGAGCGGGCTGAGCGGGAAGACAAGCTCATCCTCCTCAGCATGGGCGCGTCATGGTGCCACTGGTGCCATGTGATGGATCGGACGACCTTCTCGAACCCCGAAGTCGTCGCGATGCTGAACGAGCGGTTCGTGCCGGTTCGTGTAGATGGGGACAAACGACCCGATATTCAGGACAGGTATCTGCTCGGCGGATGGCCGACGACCGCGTTTCTGCTCCCGGACGGGAGGGTTCTCACGGGGACGACGTTCATTCCCCCGGAGGCAATGCTTCAGAAGCTTCGCGAGGCCGACGCGCTCTATCACGACCATAAGCCGCTGATCACGGCGCAGGTGACGAGCATGGCCGCGCAGGCGGAGGCCGATCGCGTGGAGGCGGAGATCTCGCAGGGCGCGTTCGACGAAGGAGTTCTCGAGGGGCTCGATATCGTCCTCAAACGGAGCTTCGACCATGTGAATGGCGGGTTCGGCGGCGAGCCGAAGTTCCCGTATCCCGATGCCGTGCGCTATGCGTTTCTCCGGCATCGGCGCACCGGCGACCCGGAGATGCTGGAGATCGCGCTGAAGACGCTCGACGCCATGATGGGCATTTACGATCCGGTCTGGGGCGGCTTCTACCGATACGCGATCGGCGGCGATTGGACTCAGCCGCACTATGAGAAGATGCTCTACGTGCAGGCCGGCGCGCTGGACAACTTCTGCGAGGCATACCAGGTCACGGCGGACAACAGGTACGGCGAGGTCGCGGCGGGCATCAAGGCGTACATCGAGCAGTCCCTCATGGATAGCGAGAAAGGCGGCTTTTATGCGAGCCAGGACGCCGACATGGGAAGCCACGACCCGAGCGCGGATCTGATCCTCGGCGAGGCATATTTCCCGCTGAGCGATTCCGAGCGGCGGGAGATCGGAATCCCGCACGTGGACAAGACGATCTACACTGATCAGAACGGGATGATGATCTCCGCGTATCTGCGACTTCATCACGTGATGGGCGATCACTCGGCCCGCGACTTCGCGCTGAAGACCGCCGATCGGATTCTCGCGGAGAACATGCACGCCGGCGCCATGTGCCATTACTCGGACGGCGAGCCGCGCGTGATCGGCGATCTGCCCGATCAGGTCCATTTCGCGCGGGCGCTCGTAGATGCATACCAGTCGTCGGGTCGGAAGATCTACCTCGCGCACGCGGAGCGGATCGCGGAGTTCTTGATCCGGGAGCTTCGCGATGTGGTGGACGGCGGGTTCTACTTCCAGCCGTTCGACCCGCGCGCGAAAGGCGAGCTTCTGGAGCGGCACAAGCCGTTCGACGAGAACGCCGCGGCGGCCGAGCTGCTCACCAAACTGCACTGCCTCACGGGCAAAGAGGTCTATCGCGACCTGGCCGCCCGAACGCTGAATGCCGTCGCATTCCCTCAGACCATGGAGAGCATCATCGGAGTGGGCCTGGGACAGGCGCTCGATCTCTTCATCCATCAGCCGCTGCGGATCGTGGTTGTCGGCAATCGCGGGCGACCGGAGACGATGGAGATGGTCGAAACCGGCCTCCACGCCTACGAGCCCGCGAAGCTCGTGCAGATTCTCGATCCCGATGAGGACGATCTCACGATCGGCGAGCTGACCTACGAAGCCGCGGAGTCGCCGGCGGCCTACGTATGCGGGGCGGACTTCTGCCGCGCGCCGATCATGGGAAGCGAGGACCTGGCCGCCGTGCTCGATGACGTTCTCAGCGGTCCCCCGTCCTGATGCCGGCACTCCGATAGCTCGACGTCATGAAAAACCGGCGTTTTGGGTACACTTCGCCTGACCGACAACAATCCGCGAAACAGGAGGAGGCTTATCATGTCACAGTTCATGATCGAATTCCCACACACGCCGGACAACTGCCTGCAGATGCTCGATGACTTGAGCATGAACAATCCCGATCTGCTTTCGAGGATCAACTGGGGCTGCATGGCGGGGAATCACAACGGCTGGGCGATGGTCGAGGCGGAGAATGCGGCGGATGCTCTGAACATGGTTCCGATTGGGCTGCGCGACAGCATGCATCTCACGGAGATGAGCCGGTTCACGCCCGAGCAGATCCGCGAATTTCACATGAAGGCGGCATAGCGGATCGCCCCGTCTCTCGGTCGCCGTGTCGCCCAGTCGCGCGTCACCGCATTTCCTGGCCGCCGGTGACGTTGATCGCCTGGCCGGTCATGTAGCTCGACTGGTCCGACGCGAGGAAGACCACGACGTTCGCCACATCTTCATACGTGCAGCTTCGTCCGAGCGGCACCTGCGTGAGGTATTTCTCCTTCACCTGCTGCATGGTGAGGCCCTGCGTCTCCGAATACTGCTTGAAGAGGCTGTCCTGCCAGAGCGTGCCCTCCAGGAGATTACCCGGGCAGACCGCGTTCACGCGGACTCCGAACGGCGCCATCTCGAGCGCGAGGCTCTGCGTGAGGCCGATCCCGCCGAACTTGCCCGCGGCGTAGGCGGAGTTCCTGAAGCTGCCCCTCTTCCCGGACTTCGAGTTGATCTGGATGATGACGCCGCTCTTCTGCTCGGCCATGACCTTCGCGGCCTCGCGCGCGCAGATGAAGTAGCCGATCAGATTGACCTCGATCACCTGCCGCCAGTCGGCGGTCGAGAACTCGGTGACCGGGCCGGCCTTCAGGATTCCCGCGTTCGAGACCAGGATATCGAGCTTTCCCAGCTCGCGGACGGCGGTTTGAACCATCTCCGCGACCTGCTCGTCGTTCGTGACATCCACCTTTATCGGGATCGCGCGGACGCCCGAGGTCTTCTCTATGTCCCCGGCGACCTTCTTCGCGCCCTCGAAGTTGATATCGGCGACGACGACATTGCATCCCTCGGCGGCGAGCCGTCGCGCGAGGGCCTCGCCGAGTCCCTGTCCCGCCCCGGTGACTATCGCGGACTTTCCGTCAAGTTGTTTGCATGCATCCATAGTTGTACCGCCCTGGTTGGCCGCGTCCCGAAGGAGGGCGCACGTCGGCCATTCATCCTCCGGGCGCCCCTACGCGGTGATCTTTGTCATGGTCCGGAGGAGCTCCGCCTCGGCCTCGCGGTTCCAGAACATCCCGTCGGTGAGCTTCGCGTAGACATTCGGCGCGCGATCCCTCAAATCCTGAACCGCCGTGAGCGGGAGGCCGCGAACCTGCGGGTAGATGACGACCTTCCCCGGGAATCGGCCCTCCTTCGCCGCGAGCATCCCATCCCACGACGCCTCGATCCCGCCGACCGCCGCGACGGAGGTGTTCGTCGAGAGTTTCCCGGACTCCGCCGCGTGAAGCGTGTCCAGCATATCGCTCAACTTCGATCCGCTGCTCCCGACGAAGCGCACCTGCCTCGCGTACACCGGCGTCAGGTCCAGGCTGATGATCGTGCCGATCGGCAGACCCGCGAAGACGTTCATGAGGCCCTCGTCGGCGAGGAACGGCGCGGCCTGCTCGATCAATGCGGGTACCAGCGCGAGCACCACGATGTCGTCGAATCCCTCGCCGCCCGTGAATTCATTCAGCAACTTCGCGAACTCATCCGCGCTCATCTCGTTCGGGTTCACGGCGAGGAGCTGAACTCCCCTGCGCTCCGCGATCGGCGCGAAGCGGTCTTTCACGCTCTGAAGTCGGGCGGTATCCACGTCGGTCGCCAGAACCTTGCAGGGGCCGAGGTCCATCTCGACCGCCCGCTGAACGTGCATCTGCCCCATGGGCCCCCCCGCGCCGATGAACCACGCGAGCCCGCCCTGCTGAAGCTCGCTCGGCACGCGGATCGGCTCGTATCCGTCCGCGATGTGCCGGCTGCTCGTGCCGAGATACGAATGATTCTGATAGTGTACCTTGCCGACGTCCAGCTTCACGGACGCGCCGAGCGGCTTCGACGCGACGATGTTCATGATCCCGTGCTGCGCGAGGAATCCCGCCGCCTTCTCGATGCGTCCCGCGTCGCCGCCGAGCATGATGATATCGTCGAACAATCCGCGCTCCGCCGCGAACGCCTCCAAATCAATGGAGTCGAATGCGGGCGACTCGACCAGCTCGAATCTCCCCGCCTCCGCCCAAAACTTCAGTTGATCGAGCACCGGCCAGTCAACGTCCGTCGCCACCACCAGACTCGGCGCCGCCTGCATGTCCAGGGAACAATCGTCTTCGTCGCACGCGCCGATGATCCACAGCGCGCCGCCGGACTTGATTGACGGCCTCCGCCCAATCCGGTACGACGCCATCACGCACGCCCACGGCTCCGCGAGGGCGGCTTCGGCGTATCCGGTCGCCTCCTGCATGGGGAGCAGATAGCATCCCTCGTCGCCATTCAGGACTTCGCGACCGATGACCTGATACTGGGTTTGCGCGCCGGGGAGGACGTAGCCCCACGCCAGGCTCTTCCCGCCGACGAAGACGTCCGCCTGGACTATGTATCTCTCGCCGATCTTGAACCTGTCCTTCACGTTCTCGCCGACGCCGACGACGGTGACGGCGGCTTCGTGCCCGAGAGTGACGGGATCATTCACGAGATCGCGGCCCGTGATCCGCGGGTGCTTGTTCCCCTGGTTGATCACCTTGATATCGCTGAGACAGATGCTGATCGCATCCACCCGCACGAGCAGCTCGTCCGGGCCGTGCTTCGGCATGGGGACCTCTACGGGCTTCCCGTCCTTGCCGAAGCTCTCCATCCCCGCGCCGTAGAGCGGCCAGGTCAGGATCTTCTCCGGAAGAGGGTACTTCGCGTCTTTGTATTTCCGCAGAACGTCGGTCATGTGAACTCCTGCCAACACGGTTTTCGGTGTTGGGTTGTGGGTTCTCGTATCGCTTCGCCCTGACGAAAACCTAGCACCGAAAACCCCAAACCGTTTATCTTCCTTCGATGAGCTTCTTCCGCTGCTCCTCGTCCGGGCGCGTGCAGATGCGGTCAACGGTCTCCTCGCTCATGTAGCTCGGCCCGCCGAAGAGGTGCGTTCCCGCGAGCACCTTCGCGGTCTTGTCCCACATCAGCGTGATGCTCTCGACCTCCTTCGGCGTGGCGCCGATTGCGATGAGCCCGTGATTCTGCATCAGAAGCGCCTTCGGACGGTCGCCGTTCTTAGCGACGTAGCCCTGAACGACCTCGCGAATCCGACGCGCGAGGGTCACGCCCGGGTCGGTGAACTCCACGTATGCCGGAGACGCTCCGCAGCAGACGACCTCGTCCGGGAAGAGCCTCGCCTGGGTCGCATGCTTCCAGTTCTGCGAGCAGAGGATCGAGTTCACGGAGACGGGATGCGTGTGCCCGACGAAGTTCACGCCCGGCAGGCTGAGCAGATATGCATGGAAGACCGTCTCGATCGAGGGGAGCAGCTTTCCGCTCGGATCAACCATCGCGGCTCGGAGGCGCTCCTTGATCTGATCGTCGGTGAGAGCCGGGCCGTCGAGCATATCGAGCACCTTCGGCGCGCGGACCTCGACGCAGCCCTCCGCCGTGATCGTGCCGAGTTGGGTGCCGCTCGCCTTCACGAAGAAGGTCTCGTCGTCAATCTTCGCGGAGGTATTCCCCTCGCCGAGGATCACGAGTCCGCGGCATTCCTCGCCGAGCCGGCGCGACATCTCGATAAGCTGCTTCAGAACCTCTTCCCTGGATGCCATGATGAGCGTTCGCCCCCTGAGCGGTTCTTTCCCGCGACATTATAGCATGAACGCAGGCGGACGTGAAACTACGGAGGCACGGAGAACACGGAGAAGAATGGGGAAAGGGAGAATGGGCGTGTCAGAAGCTGAGCGTGAAGGTCTCGGTGTAGTCCGTGTATATGAAGACCCCGTGCTTCAGCACATCCCGTCCAATGAGGCATTGTATGTGCTGACCCTGGAGTGGAGCAGCGATGGCGGTGGTCTCGACCACCACTCGGTTTGGGAAGAGGAGGCGCACGATGTATCTGTAACACTGGACGTTCGCTGAGGAAGGGGTGCTGATAAGAGCCACGCCAACGGGATTGAGGCCCAGTTGCTTCGGAATGTCGTCCCGAAGGACCGTTCCGGTCGCTCCCGTGTCAATCATCGCGAGCATGGGGACCGGCACCGGCATCTCCCGGCCGGCGCTACGCTCGATCTCCTCAAGCGCGGTCCCGACGGCGGCCCTGATCTCTACCACCGGACCGACCTGTTGCAGATTGGGCACCTGAGTCGTGAATGACGGCATCTACACGCCCATGAGGTTTGACGTGAAGTTCTCCGGGGTCTCGATCTCCACTATCTGCTTGACGAGAAACGGCACGTTGCCGAACTGCTCGTAACCGGCACGGATCGCGTCGGACTCGCTGTCAAAGATGTCAACGATACGGCGCTCCTTGACTAGAGCGAATTTCCCCTCTGCCTTGCCGACGAGCTCCGCGCGGCTGTGTTCGTAAGTCTCCAGTTCCTTTTCGAGCATCTCTACCATATCGGTGTCCTCAACCAACTGAATTGTACCATGACGTCGGCATCTCGTCAAACAGAGAATGGACGTGGAGGACCGCACGGCAATGGCATGACGCGCTATTCCATCTCCAACTGCAGCATCGTGATGGATGCCGGCGGGAACGTGTGTTTGAGCGGACTGCCGGAGACCGAGAGCGGCGAGGAGGCCGGGACGACCTCGTTCGGCTTCTCGAAGGTGTTGTGCGCGTGGATGTCCTTCGCCGTGAGAACGGTCGCTTTCCCGCCTTTGACCTTCATCCCGAGATCAATCTGCGCCTCGATCGCCCGATGGACATCCGTGTTCACCACCGAGATGTGAATGGTCTTCCCGCTCATCGAAGCCGAGCCGAGCAGAGTCGGAAACGTCCGTTTCTCCGCGCCGACCTTGAACTCCGCGACCGGCGACGCGATCTCGATCCCGATCCCCTGCGCGCCCTGGTGAACCTTATACATCTCGTAGACATAGAAGTTCGGGGTCGCCACGAACTTCGGCCCGTCCGCCAGGAAGAGCGAGTGCAGGTTGTTGATGAGTTGCGCGATGCAGGACATCGCCACCTTGTCGCAGTTTCGGTTGAAGATGTCGAGCGTGATCGCCGCCACCTCCGCGTCCCGAAGCGTGCTCATCTGCTCGAAGGTATGCGCCTTGTTGATCTCCGTGCCGCCGGGATGCCAGCAGCCCCACTCGTCCACGATGAGCTTGATGTCGTGCTTCGGGTCGCGCTCCGCGAGGGCGTCCCACTGGTCGTGAACGAGCTTCTCCATCTCCGCGCCGCGCGCGATCAGCTCGTACCATTGATCGTCGCTGAACTCGGTGGCCGTTCCCGCCGATCCACAGTAGTAATGCGGCGCCCAGCCGTTGATCTGAGGCGGGAAGTAGTCGCGGAACTTGGTGAAGAACCGCTTCGTCCAGTTCACGTCGTTCCCGTTCGGCCCGCAGCCGATGAGATATAGCGGCTTCCCGTAGCCGGGGAGCCAGGTCGCGAACTTCCGGTATTCGGTGCAGTAGTCCTCCGGGGTGAAGCTCCCGCCGCAGCCCCATGACTCGTTCCCGACGCCCCAGTACTTCACATCGAGCGGCGCCTTCGAGCCGTTCTTCTCGCGCAGTTCCGCGAGGGTCGTCGAGCCCGCGGGCGCATTGCAGTACTCGATCCAGGACTGAAACTCCTCCGCCGTGCCGGTACCGATGTTCGCCGCGAAATACGGCTCCGCGCCGACGAGCCTGCAGAATCGGACGAACTCGTGCGTGCCGAAGAGGTTCGGCTCGGTGAAATCGTTCCATCGGCCGTATCGCTTCGGGCGATTTCCCATCGGCCCGATCCCGTCCATCCAGTGATATCTGTCCGCGAAACACCCTCCCGGCCAGCGGATGACCGGCGGGCTGATGCGCTTCATGTATTCGATCAGGTCCTTCCGAATCCCGTCCACGTTCGGCACCTTCGAGTCCTTGCCGACCCATATGCCGTCATAGATCACTCCGCCGAGGTGCTCGGTGAAGTGACCGTAGATGTTCGGGTTGATCGTGCCGATGACCTGATCCGGCTTGACCGTGATTGTGGCGGTTGCCATTTCGGATTCCCCCTGGGATGGTAGTATCGCGAGCGCGAGAAGCGCGACCGCCGCGAACAGGATGGTCTTCATGTGTGCTTCCTCATTCCAGTATCTCATGTATCAGCGCTCTCGGGGACGGCTTCCCGCCGAAGGAGTACGCCCCGAGGACGAGCGACTCCGCGTCGCGTGCGGAACCCTCGTCCCGCGCGTGGATCTCCGCGAGCGGCTCGCCCTCCGAGACCCGCTCGCCGATCTTCTTGTGCAGGTAGACGCCGACCGCCAAGTCCGGCTTCGCGCCCGCCGATCCCCGTCCCGCGCCGAGAGCCGTCGCCGCGCAGGCTATTCCCAGCGCGTCGAGCGAGGTCACATAGCCCGATTTCGGAGACGCGATCTCTCGAACCACCGGCGCGGTCGGAAGGAGCGACGGATCGTCCATCACTGCCGGATTCCCGCCCTGCGCCTCGATGATCTCCCGGAGCTTCGATGCCCCTCGACCGTCCGCTAGCATCTCCCGGATCATCCGCTCCCCATCCTTGCGCGAGGACGCCTTCCCGCCGAGCACGAGCGCGATCCCGCCGAGCACGGCGCACAGCTCCACGAGGTCATCCGGCCCATGACCCTTGAGCGTCTCGATCGCCTCCCGAACCTCGATCGCATTCCCGACCGCCCGTCCGAGCGGCTGCTCCATGTCCGTGATCGCGGCGACCGTCTTCCGCCCGACCTTCGCGCCGATCTCGACCATCGCCCGCGCGAGGCGCATCGCCTCCGGGACGGTTTTCACGAACGCGCCGCATCCGGCCTTCACATCGAGCACGATCGCGTCCGCCCCGCACGCGATCTTCTTGCTCATCACGCTCGCGGCGATCAGTGGCACGCAGTCAACGGTCGCGGTGAGGTCTCGGAGCGCGTAGAGCTTCTTGTCCGCGGCGACGAGATCGGCGGTCTGGCCGGCAATCGCCGCGCCGATCCGCTTCACCTGCTCGACTATCTCATCCGGCGAGAGCGAGACGGAGAATCCGGGGATTGACTCCAGCTTGTCGAGCGTGCCGCCGGTGTGCCCGAGGCTACGGCCGGACATTTTCGCGATCGGGACTCCCGCCGCCGCGAGAAGAGGAACGAGCACGAGCGTCGCCTTGTCGCCGACGCCGCCGGTGCTGTGCTTGTCAACCTTCACGCCGGGGATCGAGCTGAGATCGAGGGTCCGCCCGGAGCGGACCATCTCCATCGTGAGGTCGGCGGTCTCGGAGGTGCTCATCCCGCGGAAGAAGACGGCCATGAGCCACGCCGCGATCTGCGAATCCGGTATCTCGCAGGACACGCACCCGCGCACGATGAACGCGATCTCCTCCGCGTCCAGTGCCTCGCCGTTCCGCTTCTTCAGGATGATGTCGTATGCTCGCATGGTCGGCCTGTTTCCATAAGGCCGATTGTGCGCGGGAGGCGGGAAATCCTGCCCGGGCTATTGCGCGTACACGGATACATCCGACGAATCGCGTGGGCGGAGGGTGCGGACGAGCTGCGAATTCACAACCGCGGCCGAGCTGATGCCGGTCACGATAACGTAGTCGCCGGTATGCAGATCCTGGGGGATCTGGGAGGTTTCCACCCGTATCTGGAGGTTCTCCTTCGCGTACTCGAGGGCGGAGCCGTCGTCTATGTAGAAGAAGCCGCCGCCGATTGAGAGAACACGTCCCCAGCAGGTCACGAGCAGGCCGACGTTGTAGAGCCCGACCCCGTCCTTGACCGGCGGCACGTGTCGCGCCGGAGAGCGCCCGCCGAGCGAGCGGTTCGTGAGGGCGTGCGGATTCGGGGCCGTGCCGTGGCTGAGGATGGTGAACTCGCCGGAGGGTGGTGTCACCTCGATGCGCCTCTCGCCGCCCTCCGTGCTCATCAGGCCCCTCGCGTAGACCCTGTCTCCGCGCGATGCGGTCACCCCGGCGGGGAGCACGAGCTTCACGCCCCACGACCGCGAGAGCATCTGCGCATACGGCCCCGGCTCGTCGGTCGAGCCCGATGTCACCACCATCTCCGCGATCTCAATGAGTGTCCCGTCCGGCATGAAGAGAGGATGGAGTTTCGCGGGATTCACCGGCGTCACCACGAAAGCCGTGTCGGTCGCAAGGTCTGAAACCGTGAGTTTCAGCACGCCGTCACCATAGATCGGAATCACCCGCGATGAGATCTGCCCGCCTGTGTACGCGTCGTAGTTCGAAAGAGTATAATCCCCCGGCGCGAAGCCGGGTATGCCGAGCGTGGCGGAGAACGGAACCGCCGGATTTCCGCGCTGGATGCGGTTCGCCCATGTGTTCGTGGAGTTCGAGACCCAGAAGTAGGCGGCGTTCTCCTTCTGCTGACCGACAACTCGGATCGCGGGATGGCTGCTCGTGACGCCGGACACCTCGCCAAAGAACGGATCGGTGCAGATGCGCGCGCCGCCGGATCGGAACGGGAGCTGCTTCAGAAACTCGGAGACCCCCTTCCAGGTCGGCGTATAGACATCAATGCCGGCGACGGCCTTCGCGACCATATACTCCATCGAAAACCAGTAGCACGGGCTGTTCCGCGCGCCGCTCGCCATGACCTGCGCCCAGACCATGTTGTGCGAGTGGATGCCCTGAGAGTCCGCGCCCGCGAATGCGCTGAAGACCCACGAGTTCCCGCTCACCGACCAGTCGAACAGTCCCGATTCGCTGAACAACCATGCTTTGTCGAATCCGCTCGGCCCGGCACTGAGGGAGTTCCCGAGCCTCTCGGTGGTGCAGAGCGCCCAGAGAAGCTCATCGTCCCCAAGATCGGTGATCGTGAGATCGGGGTTGTAGATGAGCGACCGCCAGGTGATCCCGTCATCGCTTTCGAGAAGCTCCATGTCGTCGAACCAGACCTCCACCGTCCGCGTGTATACCGACCCTAGAAGGAGCTCCACGTCGGCGTCGCTTGGTCCGGAAGTCCAACTCATCTCCTGCATGCTCCAGCCCGGCGCGGGATACGTGAGGTTCTCGCGCGTGCCGGTGTTTCGCCCAAAGGCGTCATGACAATAGTATGACCCGCGAATTCTCGGCTTGCTCCCGGTCATCGCGCCGATCCGAAGCCAGTAGCGAAACTTGTAGAGCTTGTTCGGGCGCGTGCCGACGCTGTGCGCGATCAGGGTATCCTCTTTCACCTCCGTGCCGTAGTCGAGGTTCACGTGATACGCCTTCGGGTAGCTGTGATAGTCCGTCGAGTCCGCGTTGCTTCCATCTATCCACCAGCCGGGGACTCGGTTGCGGAGGTCGGGATTGGTGTTCGAGTACATATATGAGTGGACCGAGCTGACCTGCATGTGCGCGATGTGCTCGTATGAGGTCGTGTCCGCGGGCGATGCCCAATACGAGTTCGTCACGGGTCTCTGATTCGGCATCCCGCCGAAGCCGAGATCAACCGACTGGATGAACTCGCTGATCTTCTGCTGCCAGGAATAGGCGACATCGGCGAAGTTGGGCGACATCTCGTTCGTGAGTTCCCACAATCCCATGCTCGGGTATCCTCCGTACCTCGCGGCGGCGTACCTCAGGATGCGCTTCTCCTGGGCGACGCACTCGTTCTCCTGCCAGTTTCCGGCGATCATGTCGCCCCAGAAGCTGACCCCATACCAGGTGTAGAAGAATCCCACGGGCGAAGTCGTGTTCCAGAGCCTGTAGTCGAAGAGCGTGAGCTGCGCCTTGATGCCGAGCTCCTCGCACTTTTTCAGACAGTAATCCGCGCGCCAGAGGTTCGCGACATCGAGCTGGATCGGCGACCACCGCTCGAAGGACGGATTCTGGATCATATTCCAATCCACCGCCGAGCCGGGCGTGGAGTCGCGGAGGTCCATGTCGTCGAGGTAGAAGGTTCCGGTGGCGCCGGCTTCGAGCTGCGGCTTGAAATGGAGCCACTTCGCGTCCGAGGCCGTCGTGAATGTCACCGAAACCTGCTGCCAATCGAGGTCGGTGAGCGTGACCCAGGACGACGTGCGCTCGATGGTGGAGGTTCCGTTGCTCTCGTTGACGCGCATCCGGAGCCGGCCCGCGCTGCCGGTGGACGCCTTCGCCCAGATGCTCCCGGTGTACGCGCGACCGGGCCTGCATCCCAGGAAGCTGCGGTCAACAGCGGTGATCGTGGACGTGCTCCCCGTGACGATCTTCGAGCGCGATCCGCGTCGGGCGACCGTGTCGTCATAGACCTGGCCCGATCCCTGATGCCAGCTTATCCCCCGGTAGATGTCCTCGCGCGCGGTGTTCACGAGCCATCGGCGGATGAAGTTCCCCCCCGCGTCCGCGAGGATCTCCAGGCCCTTCCTTCCGTTCAGGACCGGATACCCGGCGACGGGCGGGCATCCCTGCGGCATCATGAACCCGAACTGGCAGAAGGGAGTTCCGTCCGCGAGCTCCAGGCTCGATCCGTCCGCGCTCACCCGCGGGATTCCGTGATCCGACGGGAGCGGGCTTTGGACCTCGAAGGTCGTCGAGGCGGAGGAAGGCGGGGAGGTCGGATCGGGATCGTCGGCGTAGACGGTCGCGGAGTAGAGGCCCGCCTGGGCGGGGATGAACCGGATGTGCCAGTGCTCCGCGGCGCCGGTCTGCGGATGATTGATCGGGACTATGCGGTCGTAGCCGCTCGCGCTGTCGCCGAGGTACTCATACTCCACGCACCAGAAGCCGCTCAGCGTGAACGTGGAGCCGTTCGGCGCGGTGATCTCGGCCCAGACCTTCACGCCCGGCGCGGTCTGGACCGGCCCGGAAGCGGCGGTTTCGGGCCAGAACGGGTTGAAGCCGATGTTGCCGTCGGACGGGAAGACCTCGCCGTGCGGCTGGATATCCGTGATGGCGAACGTCAACTCGAACCTGCGGTTGACTCCGGGATCGGCGCTCGGATAGAGCGTGCCGATGGTCGGCCCGGCGCAAACCGGCGCGGAGATGGCGAGCATCAACGCGCCGAGAAGTAATGGCTTCCTCATGCCTGCTGCCTTTCGGTCTCGCGACGGCTTCTTCGGCCGCCTACGAGCGTGTACCGCCCGAAGCCATAGTATTAAACT
>Ga0315284_10010608_pt1 | contig 13118 bp, 9 predicted proteins | sample YL17G09_16_MG_FD_203696 | JGI IMG/M metagenome (GOLD analysis project Ga0315284, IMG submission 203696) | Sediment microbial communities from Yellowstone Lake, YNP, Wyoming, USA - YL17G09_16 | ecosystem: Environmental > Aquatic > Freshwater > Lake > Sediment | place: USA: Wyoming | collected...
GTCCACAAGATCATCGTCCGGTTCTTCCGCGAGAAGATAGACCTGGTGAACCTGAAGACGCTCTTCAAGCTCAAGTTCGCCGAGATGGAGCCCGAGTTCATCGCGAGCTACCTGCTGCCCGGCGGCCACGAGCTGAACATGTCCGAGCTGAAGCATTTGGCGGGCACCGAGGACTTCGAGCGCTTCCTGAACGAGCTCAAGTCCTACAGGTTCTGGCCCGCCATCAAGGGCCCGGCGGAGGCGGCCTCCGAGAGTGGGACCTTGAACATGGTCATGAGCGCCCTGGACGCCAACCACTTCCGGACCGCCAGTAAGTTCGGAAAGCTCTATCCGCTGTCGCTGCTGCCATTCCTGGACTATTTCATATGGAAGCGCATCGAGGTGGACAACATAAGGATCATATGCCGCGGCAAGGAGGCCGGGCTGAGCGAGGACCTCATCAGGTCCATGCTCATAACATGAGGACCGGAGGCCAAGCATGGACATAGCGGTCATAGGGGACGAGGAGTTCCTACTCGGGTTCAGGCTCGCGGGCATCAGGAAGGTGGTGCCTATCGACGATAAGGGCCGGGTGGCAAAACTGGAGGAGCTCCTTAGGGACCGCTCCGTAGGCATCCTGGTCATGCACAACGAGGACATGAAGAAGCTGGACCCGCACATCAGGAGGAGGCTCGTGGAGAGCGTCGAGCCCGTGGTCATATCCATCGGGCGGGTGGAGGAGGTGGACCTGCGCGAGAGGATAAAGCAGGCCGTGGGGGTGGACCTTTGGAAATGATCTTCGCATCGTTCTCATTGGTGAGTGAAAGGATGGAGGGCCGTCTATGATCGTGAAGCCCAGGGATAAGGGGGCTGTCTGGAGGGTCTCGGGACCTGTGGTCACCGCGACCGGGATCGCGCCTCGCATGTACGATGTCGTCTTCGTCGGCGAGGAGAGGCTCATGGGCGAGGTCATAGGCCTCGAGCTGGACAAGTCCATCATCCAGGTCTACGAGGACACCTCCGGCGTCAGGCCCGGCGAGCCCGTGGCGGCCACGGGGAACCCGCTGCAGGTCGAGCTGGGCCCCGGCCTCATGCGGAGCATCTACGACGGCATCCAGAGGCCGCTGCCCGTGCTGAGGGACACCATGGGGGACTTCATCAAGCGCGGCGTGACGGCCCCGGGCCTCGACCACGCCAAGGCCTGGAAGTTCGTCCCCACGGTCAAGCCCAAGGACATGGTCCTCCCGGGCGCCATCATAGGGACCGTCCAGGAGACCAAGAACGTCCTTCACAGGGTCCTCGTGCCACCCCTGCCGGACAGGAAGGCCAAGGTGGCCGAGCTCCACGAGGGGAGCTACAAGGTGGACGACGTCATCGGCCGCCTTGAGGACGGCCGCGAGCTCCGACTTATGCAGAGATGGCCCGTGCGCTTCGGCAGGCCGTTCCTGGAAAAGAAGCTGCCCGACATCCCGCTCATCACGGGCCAGAGGATATTCGACACGCTGTTTCCCGTCGCCAAGGGCGGCACGGCGGCCATACCGGGGCCCTTTGGCAGCGGCAAGACCGTCATGCAGCACCAGCTTGCCAAGTGGTCCGATTCGGAGATCGTCGTCTATATCGGCTGCGGCGAACGCGGCAATGAGATGACCGAGGTGCTGACCGAGTTCCCGGAGCTCAAGGACCCGAAGACTGGCGAGCCCCTTATGGAGAGGACCGTGCTCATCGCCAACACATCGAACATGCCAGTCGCGGCCCGCGAGGCCAGCGTCTATACCGGCGTCACCATCGCCGAATATTACCGCGACATGGGATACAATGTCTCGCTGATGGCGGACAGTACCAGCCGCTGGGCCGAGGCCATGAGGGAGATATCGTCCAGGCTCGAGGAGATGCCAGGCGAGGAAGGCTATCCGGCCTACCTGGCCGCCAAGCTCGCCGCGTTCTACGAGAGGGCCGGCCGCGTCACGACCCTGAACCACCAGGACGCATCGGTCACGATCATCGGGGCCGTCTCCCCGCCCGGCGGCGACTTCTCGGAGCCGGTCACGCAGAACACCCTGCGCATAGTCAAGGTCTTCTGGGCCCTGGACGCCAAGCTCGCCAACCGCCGGCACTTCCCGGCCATCAACTGGCTGAACAGCTACAGCCTCTACAACAACATACTCGAGAAATGGTTCGTCGACAATGTCAGCCCGGACTTCGCAAAGCTGCACCACTGGACCATGGAGCTGCTACAGAAGGAGGCCGAGCTGCAAGACATCGTACAACTGGTCGGCAGCGACGCCCTTCCCGAGGAGCAGCAATTGCTGCTGGACGTCGCACGGCTGGTCCGTGAGGTCTTTCTGCAGCAGAACGCCTTCCACGACGTGGACACATACTCGCCCATGACCAGGCAGTTCGCGCTGCTATCGACCATCAAGAGGTACAACGACCTCTCCGTCAAGGCCCTGCAGAACGGGTCACCGCTCGAGTCGATAACCTCCATCAAGGCCAAGGACCTGCTGGGCAAGATACGGTTCGAGGTCCAGTTCGACAAGGAGCTGGCCTCGGCGGTCAAGTTGATGGAAGAGGAGTTCGAGAGCATGGCGACATTCGCCCCGACCAAGACCCCCGATGGAGGTGAGTAGGATGGTCAAGCAGTACCATACCATCACCGAGATCTCGGGCCCGCTGGTCTTCCTCGAGGAGACCGAGCCCGTGGGCTACGGCGAGCTGGTCAAGATACAGCTGTCGGACGGGACCGTCAAGCGCGGTCAGGTCCTGGATACCTCGCAGGAAATGGTCGTCGTGCAGGTCTTCGAGGGCACCTCGGGCCTCGATAAGGCAGCGGGCGTGACCTTCCTCGGGGAGACCATCAAGCTTCCGGTCTCCATCGGCATGCTCGGGCGTGTCCTGAGCGGCAGCGGCGATCCGCTCGACGGCGGGCCGCCCATAATACCAGAGGACCGGCTCGACATCATGGGCGCGGCCATCAACCCCTGGGCCCGGGAGAACCCCAAGGAGTTCATCCAGACCGGCATCAGTACCATCGACGGAATGAACACCCTTGTCCGGGGCCAGAAGCTCCCGATATTCTCGGGCAACGGGTTGCCGCACAACGACATCGCGCTGCAGATCGCGAGGCAGGCCAAGGTCCGCGGCGAGAAGGAGGAGTTCGCGGTCATCTTCGGGGCCATGGGCATCACCAACGAGGAGGCCCAGTACTTCATGCACGACCTCGAGAGGACCGGGGCCCTTAAACGGGCGGTGATATTCCTGAACCTCGCCGACGACCCGGCCATCGAGAGGCTCATCACTCCGAGGCTGGCCCTGACGGCGGCCGAGTACCTGGCATTCACCCACGGCATGCAGGTCCTGGTCATCCTGACGGACATGACGAACTACTGCGAATCGCTCCGCGAGATAGGCGCAGCGCGAGAGGAGGTCCCGGGCCGGCGCGGCTATCCGGGGTACATGTACACCGACCTGGCCTCCATCTACGAGCGCGCGGGGAAGATCAAGGGCCGCAAGGGAAGCATCACCCAGTTTCCCATCCTGACCATGCCCGGCGACGACATAACGCACCCGATTCCGGACCTGACGGGCTACATCACCGAGGGCCAGATAGTCGTCTCGAGGGAGCTGCACAGGAAGGGAATCTACCCACCCATCAATGTTCTCCCGTCGCTATCGCGGCTCATGAACGCGGGCATCGGGCCCGGCTACACGCGCGAGGACCACAAGCCCGTGTCAGACCAGCTCTACGCGGGCTACGCCGAGGGCAGGGATCTGCGGGGCCTCGTGGCCATCGTCGGCAAGGAGGCCCTGTCGGACAAGGACCGGGCCTTCCTGGACTTCGCCGACGTCTTCGAGAACAGGTTCGTCCGCCAGGGCAAGGAAGAGGACCGGACCATCGAGGAGACCTTGGACCTCGGATGGGACCTGCTGTCCAGCCTGCCCGAGGGCCAGCTGACGCGCATAGACCGGAAGTGGGTACAGAAGTACCACCCGAAGTACAGGAAGAAGGACGAAAAGGCCGCGCCGCCGGCGCAGGCCCCCAAGGGGAGACCGTAGAGAGGTCCCAGGCATGACCATCAAGGACAATGTCAAACCGACAAGGTCCGAGCTGCTCGAGCTAAAGAAGAAAATCAAGCTCAGCCTGTCTGGCCACAACCTCCTGAAGATGAAGCGCGACGGCCTCATCATAGAGTTCTTCAACATCCTCAACAAGGCCAAGGACGTCAGGGCCACGCTCGTCGCGGACTTCAAGGTTGCCGAGGAGAAGATAGCCATCGCACGCTCGGCTGAGGGCGCCCTGGCCGTCAAGTCCGCGGCCTTTGCCCTGAAGGACAAGCCCGACATCAAGCTCCGCAGCAAGAACGTCATGGGCCTGGTGGTCCCGGTCATCGAAGCCTCCAAGATAAGGAAGAAGGCCGCGCAGAGGGGCTACGGCATCCTGGGGACCTCGTCGCGCATCGACGAGGCCGCCGAGGCCTACGAGGAGCTAGTCGAGAGGATCATACTGGCCGCCGAGGTGGAGACCACCATGCGGAAGCTCCTCGATGATATCGAAAAGACCAAGCGGCGCGTCAACGCCCTGGAGTTCAAGGTCATCCCCGAGCTCGAGGAGGCAGCCGCGTTCATCCGGCTGCGCCTCGAGGAGATGGAGCGCGAGAACATCTTCAGGCTCAAGAGGATCAAGAGCAAGGCCCACGAGACCCTCGGCAAGGAGGCCGACAAGGAAGTGGACACGACGGCGGCCGCGAAGCCGGCCTGAGGTCTGCCGCTATTCCTTCGGCTGCTCGGGACGCTCGAACCTTCTCGTCGGGGCCGGCCTGAAGTTCTTACCAATGATATAGGTCTCCGAGCTCGAGCTCCGGCTTGCTTTGGGATGATGGGCCTTGCAGAACGCAAAGGGCCGCGAGACCTCCCTGAGGAAGGCCTTGAACATGTCCCCGACGAAGATCTTGACCACGAAGGAGCCGCCGGGCCTGAGTATCTTGCAGGCGAAGTCGAAAGCGGTCTCGGAAAGCTCTATGGATTTCGCGTGGTCGATGTTGTAGTTGCCGCTGATGTTGGGGGACATGTCCGACAAGACCACGTCGGCCCTACCGGTGGGGAGCGCCTCGACCACCTTTCGGGCGATCGCCTCTTCCCTCATGTCTCCCTTGATGATGATTGCGCCTTCCAGTGGCTTCACCCGGTCCAGGTCAACGCCCACGACGGTGCCCCTCGGCCCAGTGAGCTCCACGGCCACCTGGAGCCAGCCGCCTGGGGCGCAGCCCAGGTCGACCACCGAGTGGCCGGGCTTGAGGATGCCGAACCTCTGGCTGATCTGGAAGAGCTTGTAGGTGGCCCTGGAGCGGTAGCCCTGGCTCTTGGCCTTCTTGTAGTAGGGGTCCTGCTTGTGCTCCCGGACCCATCGCCTGGTCATCCGGCCCGCCTTCTCCCTGGGCCCTTCCACCGAACGACGCACACGCATCCCGCGATGATGGCCATGCCAGGCATTATGGTCATAAACCCGCAGGAGCTCGACTGCAGCCCGGTCGGGCTGACCGTGTAGAAGTCCACGGCCTCGGGATGGCCCTGGACCTCGATCCTGAGGACACGCGCCCCCTTCTTGGCCTTCCAGTCTGCGGAGATGTTGTGGCTCTCGCCTGGCGTGAAGACCTTGGCCTTGCTCTGGGCGAATGTGTTCGTGTTGTCCTTGAAGACCACGACGATCTCCTCGGCCGCATCACCCGTGTTCGTGACCTCAGCGGTCACGGTCACGGACCGCCCCTCGGTGGGCTGCACCTCCGAGAGCCGGACATTGCTGACCGTGAAGGCCGCCCTGGGCCTGTGGCCGACGGTGACCGGCAGGTCCTTCCGGATGGCCCCGAGGACAATGGATAGGCTGTGCTTTCCCTCCTTGCCGCTCGTGTTCCAGGCCATGCTGACGTTCTTCTTCTGGCCGATGTTGAGCACGAATGGGGTCTTCCCAAGGCTTACGTTGTCGACCAGGAAGACGGCGTCCAGGCTGGCGTTGGCGTCACCCGTGTTCTGGACGGAGCCGTTGATGGAGGCCAAAGCACCGTCGATGAGCCCCGCGGGCGAAACCTGCATGGAATCGATGACCAGGACCGGCGCTGGCCTCTTCGTCAGAGATATGCTCGCACTCGCGTTGTTGTTCGACGTGTTCGTGTCGCCCTGGGCGACGATGGTGACCTTGATCGAGTAGGTCCCCGGCGCCAGGCCCGTCGTGTTCCATTGCCCCTTCGCAGTGGCGCTTATGGGGACCACGGGCTTGACCTCGCTGTCGACGAGCGTGGACCCGAGGTAGAACGCCACGGCCACGTTCTCGGCCGTGGTCCCGTTGTTCCTGACGATGGCCGTTATCTCGACCGTATCGCCGATATAGGCCGTGGCGGGCACGAAGGAAATGTCCTTGGCCGCTATGGAGACGTCGTAGCCCGTGGCCCCCGCGGGGAACGCAGGGATAAGAAACAGGATGGCCAGAAGTACGGCAAGCTGGATGGACGAAGAAAAAAAGGAAAAGGGAGGGGCCCGCATGACCGCCTCACCCTGTCTTTTATCCTGCCGGCCCGGCCTACCTGACCGAGTCGATGTCCAGGTCCTTGCTGGACGTAAAGCCCGTTTGTGTGGCCCTACCGACGATGTCCTTGGACTTGACGCCGGTCACGACGAGCATGACCCTGATGGTGCCCTCGAGGTCCGGGTCCACCGAGGCGCCCCAGATGATCCTGGCGTTCGGCGGTATCTTCTTCTGGATAAGTTCCGCGACCTTCTCGGCCTCCTGGATGGTCATGTCCGGGCCGCCGGTGACCTTGATGAGGGCACCGGACGCCGTCGAGATGTCGTACTCGAGCAGCGGGCAGGACAGGACCTCCTTGACGGCCAGGTCGACGCGCTCGCCGGGCTCGCTGGATGACCCGATGCCTATCATCGAAACGCCTCCGGCCTCCATGATGGTCCTCAAATCGTTATAGTCGAGGTTCACGAGGCCCGGTTTCGTTATGAGCTCGATGAGCGACTTGATGGCGTTCATCAGGAGCTCGTCTAGGACCATGAAGGCCTTGTTCAGGGGCAGTTTCGGGGACAGGGTCAGAAGCTTGTCGTTGGAGATCGCCACGACCGTGTCCGATACGGCCGCCAGCCTCTCGAGGCCAGCGTTGGCCAGGTTCATCCTGTTCATGCCCTCGCCCTTGAACGGCTTGGTGGCGAAGCATATGGTCAGCGCGCCCGCCTGTTTCGCGAGGTGCGCGACGTAGGGTGCCGAGCCCGTTCCGGTGCCGCCTCCGAGGCCGCAGGCCACGAAGACGATGTGGGCCTTGGCGAGGATTTTTTTCAGCTCCTCGTCTTCTTCCCTCGCGGACTCCTCGCCGACGCTCGGGTCGCCGCCGGCGCCAAGGCCGCGGGTCCTGCGCTTGCCGATGAGGATCTTTCTGTGGGCATGGACGGCCACGAGGTGCCTCGCATCGGTGTTGATGGCAATCATCTCGGCCCCCTTCACGCCCTCCTCCATCAGCCTGGAGACTGTGTTCGAGCCGCCGCCGCCGCATCCGATGACCTTGACGCTCAGGTTAAGCCCCTCGACGATCTCGGCCAGCTCCGCATCGTCGGGGGAGACCTCGACGTGGCGGTCCTCGTGCGGGGCGATCGGTGGTCTGTCTCTATCAAGAGCCTTGTCAAATAACTCCTTCATCGGCATTACTCCTCACCTTGATTGTAGGCTAGCTCGTTTTCTCGGTATGCAATTAGGTATTTATTAAACTATCTTTTTATAGTTTACGCTAAGACTATTAACCCCTAAACGAAAAGATAAAGTAACTCTTGGCGGAATATTTTTCCCTGTTCGTTTAGTTCAGCAACCCCAAGGACCCCACCGTTCTTGATATCCGAACGAAAGCAAAATCCTCAAATAGGGTCCGAGCCAGAAAGAAACCTCGCGGGCCGGAGGGTATGGCGGTGGGGGGCAAGGCCCGGTAAAGGGACCATTGGGAAGGTGAGAGGGCCCGGATGGAGAGTGTGCGGCGATGTGGTGCGATGGTGTGCGTTCATCGACGGAAAATGGCCTTTACGGTTCGTTCGCCATATGGGGAACGATTTCGAAAGGCTTTTATATAGTACATAAGTAAGGGAAGTGGGGGACCATGAGGATCTTCGGGAATGTCATCCTGGATTACGATTCGTTCAAGGCGTTGTCCTCCCACGTCAGGATTGACATCCTGAAGTATCTGGACTCCAAGCAGATGACGGTCACCGACCTGGCGAAGGTCCTGAAGATAAGCAAGTCCACGGCCCACAAGCACCTGGAGAGGCTCGTCGAGGTGGGCCTCATCGCAAGGCAGGACGACCACAGGAAGTGGGTCTACTACAGGATAACCCGCAAGGGCATCAAGATACTCCATCCGGAGAACGTGACGGTCTCCTTCATACTGTCGTGGGGCATCCTGCTCGTCGGTGTGGTCCTTGTGGCCCTGGCGCTGTACCTGGTATGGTTCCCGCTGCCATCGATGCCATTCGACAGGACCGCGCTGGGCATCAGCTCGGTGGCCGGCACGCTGCTCCTGCTGTCGGGCGGCTCCCTGGTGATGAAGAGCCCGACGCGGTCGCGTGTGGTCCATGAGGAAATCGATGATGACGGGCGGACCATCTAACGTTCATCGTTCACATAGAGGGGTGTGCGCAAGGGGAAGGGAGAGGGGCAATGGATGGGCGAACTAGACTAATCCTGATTCCATCCATTCATAACATATAAATATTCACATCGGGATTCGCGGCGGAAAACCGCTTTTCCCGTTGATCAGAGGTCGAGGTTTAGTTAGGCCATGGTTGGCCGGGATCGAGAGGAGGAAGCAAAATGGCAATGATGAGGAAAGTAAAGCAGATGGATACCATCAAGCTCCTGGAGCTGGTGATATTCATAGTATTGTTCATAATAGCGGTCGGCCTGATAATTGCCGCCGGCATACTGTCCAGCAACAGCAATGCCAAGAACGAGCCCACGCAGAACATCAAGTTCAGCACGGCAAGGCCTGACCCGAACCTGCCCATGGAGGACACGGACCGCGACGGCCTCCCGAACATCGTCGAGAACTACAGGTACGGTACCAACGAGACAAACCCCGACACCGACGGTGATGGTATGGGCGATTACTGGGAGGTCAAGTACGGCACCATGGACCCGTTCACGCATAAGTATAACCTCGATCCCAACGACCCCACGGATGCCTACGAGGACCCGGACAACGATGGCTACGACTTCAACCATAACGGCAAGATAGATTACTACTTCGACAGCGTGGTCATGAACAGCCTGCATGTGCCCAAGCACGTGGACTACACCGATGTCGACCTGACCAAGCTCTTCCAGAACCTCAACACATACTCCCTGCCGGGCAAGAACTGGGTGAGGCTCGAGAACGTCCAGGTGGTAGACAACGGCTCCTACAAGCAGGGCCTGGGAGATGTGGTTGATTTCAAGAGGGCCAAGGAGGGCGACATCTACTGCACGATATCGGTCACGGTGGCGGACACCACCACCCTTGCCCCGCTGGAGGTCTGCATAGAGAGCAGCGGCAACAGGCCCTTCAAGCTGCCCGACAACTCCTATGTCGACGTCCAAGGCATGTTCAGGATAGTCGAGGGCATGAAACCCCAGATAGTGGTCAGGGGCGGCGAGCGTTTCACGAACATCATGGAGAACCAGGCACGTCGCGATTACGACAACGACGGCGCCTTGAACGAGACAAGCCCTATCAGCCCCGACTCGGACGGGGACGGCATGGGGGACGGTTGGGAGGTGGCCTACGGCAAGGGCCTGGTCAACACTAGCACGGACCCGCCGGTGTGGGAGTGGATATACCACATCGACCCGACCTGGCCCGGCGATGCCCTCATGGACATAGACGGCGACGCCATCATGTACAACAGCGAGCTTCGGGGCCACAACCTGGACGAGTTCACCTACGGCACCGACCCGACCAAGGCGGACACTGACCAGGACAGCTTCGACATCAACCACAACGGCTACGACGCCCAGGACAGGAACTCCATCGACTTCGCCGAGATATTCATCTACAAGACCGACCCGAACAACTGGGACACGGACGGGGACGGGATGAGCGACGGCTGGGAGATATGGTACGGCCTGAACGCCACGAACCCCAACGACAGGTTCGAGGACCCGGACCACGACCAGCTGGTCAACCTGGACGAGTTCCTACTGGGCACGAACCCGAGGAAGTGGGACACGGACCTTGACGGGATGCCAGACGGCTGGGAGGCCAAGTACGGCCTCAACCCGCTCAACCCCGCGGACGCCCAGATGGACTCCGATGTGGACAAGACCGGCAGGCCCAGGCCCGATGGGCTGATCAATCTGTTCGAGTTCTACAACAACACGGACCCGACGAACGGTGACACGGACGGGGACCACCTGAACGACTTCGAGGAGATCGTCCAGGGCTTCGATGTCAAGGTCAACCACAAGTGGGAGCACTACTTCACCTGCGCTACGGCCATCGACACAGACAAGGACGATATGCAGGACGACGAGGATGGGGACAACTACTTCGGGGCCGACGAGGACTTCCATAAGGGGGCCTCCGAGGCCATCGACGCCGACAGCGACGGGAACGTCCTGGAGTACGACCTCAATGACTTCAACGAAGTCTACGGCGGCTGCCGCAACTTCGTGACCAATGCGAGCTCGCCCGACACGGACGGCGAGGGCCTGGCAGACTGGTTGGAGATATTCACGGACCGGGACCCGACGCAACCGGGCATTCAAAGCACGGACCCGACACTATCGGACACGGACGGCGACGGCCTGACGGACCTGCAAGAGATCTTGGGGGTCTATGTCTGGCTGCCAGGCAGGGCGGTCAAGGTCCTTGTCAAGACCACCCCGCTCAAGCCCGACACGGACAATGACGGCCTGTCCGACGGCCAAGAGGTCACGACGGACTTCGACCCTGTGCCCGGCGAGAAGGGCCAGGTCGTGCTTGCGCCCATAAGGGACTCGTTGACGAACATGATCATCGCGTTCGAGACGAAGTATACGGGGAACGGCATTGTCAACAGCTCGGACCCAATGAACGAGGACACGGACCAGGACGGGATGACCGACGGCTACGAGTACGACTTCTCCGACCTGGACAAGGACGGGATGTCTACCAAGTGGGAGGAGGAGTACGGCCTTAACAGGCTGGACCCGACCAAGCTGGACACGGACAACAACGGTGTCATCGACAGCAAGGAGGACTTCGACCTCGATGGGTTCACGAACCTGCAGGAGTTCACGCACAGGACGGACCCGAACAACCCGGACACGAACTTCAATGGCATAATAGACAGCAAGGAGCCCTACACCGACACCTGGGGCAGGCCAATGCTCCTGAGGCAGCCGGTCTTCGGCGACTCGGACCATGACCTCATGCCCGACTGGTGGGAGAACCTCTTCGGCCTGAGGCCGGATGTGAACGACTCCTGGCAGGACCTGGACAGCGATGGCTTTGCGAACATCGACGAGTACCTCTACAACACGATACCCAACCACGCGAGCCCGAACGACATGTGGGACCACGCCATCACCTACTCGCCCTATGCCGTGGACGAGAACCAGGACGGCATCGGTGACTGGTGGGAGGCGTACTACTGGGGCGCCGACTGGAAGGGCAAAGTGGACCCGGGCGCCAACGACGACGGCCCACCGCAATACCCCTACGGCGACAACTGGACCAACCTCGAGGAGTGGACGCATCAGAGCGTGGCCCCCGAGAACATGTACCGGACGGTGCCGGTGTTCGAGTTCACAAGCCCGTGGGACATCTACGTCCTCGGGAACGACACAGATGGGGACAAGAAGAACGACGACGTCGACACCGTGCCCATGGACTTCCCGCTCGGGCCGGCGGGGCACCCGACGAACTTCGTTTCTTCAAGCGCCAGTTTGAACCCCATCAAGTCCGGCGACGTGCTGGGCGACAGCGATGGCGACGGTATGATCAACCTCGAGGAGTACAGGCGGCCGCTGGGCCAGACGGACCCGACGGACCCAGACACGGACCAGGACCTAATGCCAGACGGCTGGGAGTGGGGCTACGGCAAGTATGACAACGTGACCCAGAAGACGGACCCGGACCCGCTCAACGCCGACGACTCATACCACGACCCTGATTACGATGGCGTGAACTACAGCAGGAAGTGGTTCGACCTGAACGGCGACAAGAAGAAGCAGGCGGACGAGCCATGGGACATCCAGGAGCACGACTTCGACGGCAACGGTGTCATCGACCCGCTGTGGGAGAACGAGACCTTCCCGAACATCGAGGAGTACCTGACGGGCGTCGACGTCGACGCGGACGGCTACCTCGAGCTGACCTCGGACCCGAACAACAACTGCACATTCTGCGATAGAGCGCATCCGGAATGGGCCATACCCGACGGGTTCATGGTGGCGTTCTCGGACAACGACAAGGACGGGCTGGCGAACTGGTTCGAGATCGTCTACCACCTGAACCCAAACGACCCGACCGGTGAGAACAGCAGCGCCGGCGACTCGGACGGCGACGGCTTCAACAACACGGCGGAGTACAGGGCCAAGCCGTGGCCCACGAACCCGCACGACCCGAACTCATACCCGGGCCGGGGCTGCGAGAGCAACACCGACTACGGGACGGGCAGCAGGTCGGATGCGAGTCCGTACGACGGCCTGACAGCACTGGACGCGCTGGAGCCACTGGCGGCGCCGACCTTCATCTATCCGTTCGGCGGCACGGCGAACATGGGCCGCGGGAAGGCCCACTCGAGATAGGGGCCAAGAACGAAGCATTGGGACAGGTCCTTTGGGCCTGTCCCATTTTCTCATTTTTCCTTTCTAATTATGAATGGATTCTACGCCCACCGCTTCAGCCCTTTAGTATGAGCTGGGCCATGAGCTTGAATGTCTCGTCGACATTGTACCTGTCCACGACCGAGGTCTCAATGAGCTCGGCGCCCAGCCTGGCCGCGACCTTCTTGCCCTCGATGGGGCCCACGACCCTCTCCTTCTTGAGGTCCACCTTGTTGGCCACCAGGACCGTCGGGATGCCGCGGAGATACTTCTTCAGGTGCTCCTCTATGCCGATGATCTCGTCCAGGGTCTCCCTGCGGGT
>Ga0315284_10010609_pt1 | contig 13118 bp, 7 predicted proteins | sample YL17G09_16_MG_FD_203696 | JGI IMG/M metagenome (GOLD analysis project Ga0315284, IMG submission 203696) | Sediment microbial communities from Yellowstone Lake, YNP, Wyoming, USA - YL17G09_16 | ecosystem: Environmental > Aquatic > Freshwater > Lake > Sediment | place: USA: Wyoming | collected...
CGGGCTTCGAAGGAGGACTCAGAATAGTGGGCTCCAGAAACGAAACGATCCGGCTCTGCGTAGGCCAGCCCGACCATGACGATTACACCTTTTACTTGCCGGAAAACGGAGAAGTTGAAGTCCCACTCTGGCTCATGTTTCAACCTGAAACGCATTGGGAAACATACAACGGCAACTTCACACTCAGGCTCACTGTGTGCGGAACCCACAGAAGAGAGTTAACGATTACGGGCATAAGCATCATCGTCTGCCAAAACGGAGCTTACATCGTGAACGACGACACAGTCACATTCACTTGGAACCTCACTGGAGGCTCATTAGTCTATCTTGAAGCTGAAACAGAATTGCCGCCAGGATGGACGTATAGCGTGAACCCAAGTATCGGAGCCCTGTTCGAAACACCCCAGATTGTGACATTGAACATTACTGCGCCGCCTGATGCTAAGGAAGGCGAAATGGGCCGCGTGACCTTGAGAGCTTACAAAAACGCTACAGGCACGATGATTTGGCAATTCATATACTTCGCATCCACCGACAACAAACCTCCCATGATAGAAACACTAGGCGATCCAGTATTAACTCCGGACGGATACTTGACATTCCGTGTCAACGCCAGCGATCCTTCAGGAATCTCCCAAGTATCTCTTCACTACTCAGTTGATAGTGGCCCATGGCAGAATAGGACAATGGAGTGGGAAGTGGGAGACACATTCAACTCAACGACCTATACGGTGCAAGAGTTCTTTGGAACAGATGCTAAGACTATAGAATACTGCTTCTTGGCGTCTGATTGGTTTGGCAATCAATCTCAAAGCTTGAAGCAGATCATCTTCGTCTCAAACGACGTTGCAGTCACTGAAGTGGTGGTCACCAGCATGAACGTTCAAGATCAAGTCAGCCTCGAACTGAACGTGACCGTTGCCAACCTCGGCACATTGCCACTAAGCTTTATTAACGTTGGGATTTACGCCAACTCAACTCTGGTGGCTACGCGATCAGTGCTCAACTTGCAAGACGGATTCTCAGCCTGCTTGCAATTTGCTTTCAATCTCACCAAAGCAAACTATGTTATAACTGCCTGCGCATTCGCCATTCCAGATGAGACGAACACAGAAAACAACGCAATGCACTTGACAGACATGCTGCGCCTCCAGATTCAAGGTGACATAAACTTCGACGGAATAGTGGACATCTTCGACATAACAATAGTTGCCCTGCAATTCGGCAGACCTCCACCACCAATAACTGATTCAAGAGCAGACATAAACCGCGACGGAGTCGTAGACATCTTCGACATAGTCATAGTAGCAACGCATTTCGGCGAAAAAATCGAGGGTTACTGAAGCTTTAGAAGAATTCACAGCAGTTCCCGCTTTCTTCTTGAGGTTTGAATCTGAGAGGGTTTCTAGCCTGTTTCTCCAAAGTGCAATGCTACAACCACGATGTCAAAGATGTCGACGATTCCGTCGCTGTTTACGTCTGCCCGTGAATCCGTTATGGGTGGTGGAGGTCTTCCAAACTGTGTAGCGACTATTGTAATGTCAAAGATGTCGACTACGTCATCTCGATTGAGGTCTCCTTTCAGGATTTTTGGAACGACCACTGCAAACAGTGAGAGGCTACCTGTTTCTCCATAAACAATGTTGGCTGCGGTGTCTACATGCGTCGTTATGTTGATCCATTGTTGCAGAGTCTCGTTCCAGTGTAGGAGTTGGAGATTGATTTCCTGTTCTGGGATTAGCCCTGTGTCGTCATAGCTGATGCTGAATGTTATTGTTCCGCTGTAGCTTGCAGTGGTTTGCATGTCATAGTAGAAGGGAGGGTGAGTTGCCAGTATGTAGCCTGATGGCGGAACAGGCCCCAATTGAACCTGGCCAATTGTGGTTATGCCGTTTGAGATTACACTGGAGAAAGCCATCGAGACTCCTGAAGCATGAAAGACGGCCACGCCTTCCCCGATGCCTGTCCAAGGCCCCATGAGTGGATAGCCATCTTGATTGGTTGCATCGATAACATAAGGCGTGTCGCCTATACCATCGCTTCCTGTTTCATACTGACAGAGGCCACCGAAAACGTCAACACCTAGGTAATCGCCCCAGTAGTTCCCGCCAGAAGGATAGCTGTTGTTCCAAGTATTGGTTGAAGATGGAACAGCTGAATTGCGACTTGACTCATCGTAGATTTGGTATACGTTTTGGATAATGCTATTATGGAAAATCAGGTTGTTAGAGGAGTTGAAGAGATGGATGCCATAGTAGCTATTCCTAATGTTGCTATCGTGTATCACTGAGCCAGTTGTCTGAGCCAGCAAGATACCCTGCTTGCCTTTGCAGATGTCAAGATCACCTACGTCGATATTCGTGCAGTTTACGAGCCCCACATATGCAGCGTCAGAAGGAACCGCTTCGTCGAATCTATTGACCCAGTAATAAACTGCCTTGTTGTTGACGGTATTCGATGGGTCTACGTCATTGATGTAGTGTGTCAAACATTCTCCCCACACTTCAAAACCATATTGATTGTCTGTCATGTTGTTACGTCGAAGAGTATTGTTTGATGAATCTATCAAGTGGATCGCATGACCTCGCCCAAGAATCCTGCCATCGTTCGACAAGACTAAGTTATCAAGCAAGCTGTTGCCATTGGATGCGCAGTTAATCGAGATGCCGTGGTCATTGTGTTTAACTTCGTTGCCTGAAAGAGTGTTATTGCACGAGTTTGCGACGCAGCCCAAGCCGTCAAAATTGTTTTCGACCTTGTTGCCGATTATCTTAGAGCTATTTGTGTTGACAAGTAGCAGTCCCTGCCCATTGTTTGTCAAAGTAAGACCAGTTACAGTAATGTTCACGCAGTTTACTAGTGTCAAGTATCCAACTTGGGGATAGTTCGCAGCGTCAATCAGCAGGTCGCTCTTGTCTACAAGGTAGTAGACTGGCTTTCCGTCGATTGTGTTCGAGCTGTCAAACCACTGAACATAGTCATCTGTGTTGTACGGGAGAGGAGTGGGATAAGTCAGGCAGATTTGTCCCCAAATCGTAAAGCCAAAAGAGCAGTCGCTTATTGAGTTTTGAGAGAAAGTGTTGTTGGCAGACCAGCACACACTCAACCCATAATTAGTGCAGCTTGACAGCGAATTCCCATGCAGCGTATTGTCTGAAGAATTGTCTAGCCATATGCCATTGGAGCTCTGCGTGATGCTATTATTCAATAGAAATATCTTTTGGGATTCTAGGAGCCCAATCCCGCCACCAAATCCTTTTATCTTAAGGTTTTTGACTGTGACATTATTCCTCCCGAACAGACATATTCCGTCGTACTGGTTCGCTGTCTCTATGCCTTGGACGGTGTGGCTTGCGCCGTCCAAGATGATGTTGTCTCTCTCAATAACGACTCCCTCGGCATCGCTTGTAATGTCACCATTCAAGGTGTAAATGTCCCCATTTCTATGGACTGGAGCGTTTGCCGGGTCCACTGAGCCATCAGCCCGAATGTATACGGTCTGCAGAGGCAAAACCAAAGTGACTGGCGTGCCAGAGAGAAAAGCAACGTTCTTTGTATCTGAAAGGTCTCCCTCAATTGCTTTAAGTATCAAGGCATCAGTGTAGTTGCCGTCAATGAAGGTAACGTTGAAGTTGGCCACTCCTTGATTATCCGTGAACCCTGACCAAACTAACTTGTTCTGCTTGTCGAATAATGTCAACCTCACTTGGCTCATAGGATTGCCGCTTGCATCTTTGGCGATTACATCATAGTTTCTAGTGATTTTTGAGAAGAACCACCATCTTGCTGCAGATTCAGGGGGATTCATGCTCAGGTTTCCTGAGATGCTGCAATTTGCATCGTGAAAACCATAACCGCCAACCGTGGCTGAAGTCTGATTGAAAACCAGATTGCCAGAATGGAAGTAGCTTTGCATCCAGACTGTGGAATCGACTATAGACAGAACTGAGCTGTCATAAGCATAGAAAAATAGGTCTGAATCCGCTATAGTCAGCAAGCAGCTCCCAGAAAAATGAAAAACCCATTGCCCTTGCACCGTAGTATTTTTCAGATTGATTTCTCCTAGTGACAGGCTGCTATATGTTTGCGGTCTGATATTTTCGAGGCTGCCTACTACATTGAACAGGGAAACAACTATTCTGCCCAAAGCACAATTTTGGATACTGGTATGAGTCATATAGTTAATAGTCAAGGACCATGAATCTACGTATGTGTTGACGAGAGTGACGTTGTATCCAACATTTGTGACGGTTGCGTTCACATGCAAGTTCCAAAAGCTGAAAAGACCGGGTCTGAGTCCATCCACAGAAACAGCTTGGTTGCTCCCGAATTGGAAGTCAAATGGACCATATAGAGTGGAGTCTTCAATTTTGAACTGCGTATTGCCGCCGAATGAGGGATTGATGCACGTCGAGCTCTCTATGTTAATGGTTGATTCTTCCCATCCCAGAGTTGGATGATCGATTTGTGAATCTATAATCTCCGCTCTTGATTGGCCCCCCACGCGAAGCCAACCTCCATTGGAGAAGGTTGTTGCAGAGTTCTCGATTCTAACAAGTGCCGCGTCTTCAGATCTGATTTCCATGTCTTCGGGAAAAGCAGACTCTACTACCAAAGCCGCATTTCTGATCACAAGTTCTGCGCTATCTCTAATGTAGATGCTGCCGTTCTGCAAATATGAGCAGTTCTCAATAGTGAATCGCTGTGTTCCACCTATATCCAGATCTCCTTCATGCACGGTAACATTCTCATAGGTGAGTGGCTGCTTATGATTTGCCCCACATGGTCCCTGTGTTTCGGATTTCGTTGGCACTGATTCGATCCTTTGAGCGAAAGTGCCAGCCACTAGCAAGGCAAGCAGAACCAAAATAAGAATCCTGTTTAACAAGGAATGCTTCACCAGCATTCACATTATATTTGAAGTGGTATTTCTCACTTCTCTAAGAAGTGTATAGAACATAGTTCTAGAAGAAAGCTCTATTTCCTAGTTAGGAAAATATCACTTAATCTTTTTCCGTATACTAGCTAAGACGAAACAGAATAGGCCCAAATCTGGCTTCTTTCGGATGTGGGCTCCATCAGGCTTACAGTTTGCTCCAAACTGTAATCAAATCGTGAGGAATTTGACTCAGCCCGGCACTTAGGACAACGCTCGTTACATAGAGCTAGAACTAAGGCACGATTCTTGCCTCTTTATCCAAAAGGCATGATTGTTAACATTATGCGCAAGTAGAGTCTAAATGAATAAGTGTTAAGAATTGAACCTACCACTACAAATCTGTTAGTTGTGAGGAGTCACGCTAGGTGGTTACATTATCATCTAACACCTCCAGGATTGGATGGAAAGCTACAGCAGGGTCTCTTGACAAAAACGAACTGGTAACAGAATTCCAGTCAGCTCTATTAGATGAGATTGCTGACCTCAAGAAGGGTCAGAGTCGGGAATGGGAGCTTTACGAGGGTAAGAAGACCGGCGATCTAGGAGGGCGTTTCATTTACCGCTTTCAAAGCGGCGACCTTTCATCTTGGCGCAGACGTAGACGAGGAACGCAACTCAAGCTAACTATCGGTGGCGAGACTTTCTACGGGTTAATAGATTCATGGAATCAGAAAGATGCAAACATTGCCTTTGAAGTCGACATGGGTGAATCTGTAGAGAAAGCTACTGTGCAGGACTCTTCCTTTGAACTTCTTCAAAATCTTCATGACAAGCTTGAAAAAATCAAGACGGGCGGAACTGATTTCAATGCTGATGGCAGCATGAAACTATTCGGTTTCTTGGAACCTAGAGCCTTTCCTACTCCAATTTCCTTCAGTGAAAAAGAGACACTGGTTTTCAGTCCGAATGTTGAGCAGCAACGGGCTATCCGCAAATCAATGAGTCAGGAAGTCACGTTTATTTGGGGACCACCAGGCACTGGCAAAACCAAGACGCTCTGTTCTATTCTTAACATTCTGATAGGGGCTCGGAGAAGCGTACTACTTACGGCGAACACAAACCGAGCAGTGGATGAAATCCTGAAAAAATTCATTGAAGACCCAGAAAATAAGCCTTTGATTCAAGAGGGCAGAACAATTCGCTTAGGTATCCCAGATGATGAAGATGAGAGTCTCAACTGTATTCTGTTTGAAAAAGTTGCTGAGAAGCGAACCGCTACAATACAAAAGAGCATCTCAGAACTAGATGCTCAGGTTGAGTCACTACAGCACACATCTAAAAGATACAGCGAGACCGAAAGAAGTGCTGTCGAGAGGATCGCGCAAAAAGAACAGCAAATCCGTGAATATGAAAGAGTTGAGCACGACATTGCATCGCTACAAGCTAGAATAACAGTTGTAAGCAGTAGTTTGAGGAATGCAGAGGCTTCCCTTTCAAACAAGCACCAGTTACTAGAAAAAGCCAAGACCACGAGCGCAATTAAACGGTTCCTTTCAGGACTGAATAAGGAACGAAGCGAAGCAGAAATTGCGTCCATTGAAAATGAAAAAGAGATCGCCAGACTGGAACTGCAGAGTCTGCAAAAACAACTTAAAGATAGCGTTCAAGAAAAGAATGCAGTAGCCAATAGAATAAACCAATATCGTAATGAAATTGAACCTAGCGTCGAGGGTTTGACAACACTGAGGTCTCTTCGTCGGAGAATGCTCGAATTGAGTGGAGAAGCTGAAAGCAAAAGGAAGCTAATCATTGAGCTTCAGACGCAAGTGGAAAGAGTCAAAGAGATTGTTTTCAACGAGGCACTCGTAATTGGCTCCACAATCGCAAGGGCGTCTTTGGATCCTAAGATATTGAAGAGAAAATTCGGCACTCTTGTTGTTGACGAGGCAAGTATGGCATCTCTGCCGAACATATTCTTTCTTGCTGGACTATGCTCAAGCCACTACATAATATCTGGAGATTTCCGGCAGTTGTCTCCAATAGCGAAGTGCAGAAGCAGAGTCTGCCAACAGTGGCTTAGAAGGGATATTTTCAATCAAGCAGGAATAGTTGAGAGTGTTGATACTGGCGTTCTTGATGATGATAGACTCGTAATGCTTAGGGAACAATACCGAATGCACCGCGCTATCTGCGATTTGGTTAGTGATGCTGTCTATGAAAGGAAGCTAAAGACCCCTGAGGACGTGTCAGCTTCAAAAGAGAAGCTCGCGAAAATGCCGCCATTTGAAGGGAGAGCGCTGATACTTTGTGATACCGCGACTACTGATCCTTTGATTACAAGACCTGAAAACACATTCTCCAGACTAAGTCCTTACTCCGCTGCATTCGCTTCTAGACTAGCCGTGAAATGCTTAGAAGAGGGAGAAAAGAATGGTCTGAAAGTTAATGTCGGAATTGTCACGCCATACAGGGAACAAGCAAAACTAATCTCAAAGATGCTGGAGGACGTGGGCGTAGATCCCACTCGTGTTGTTGCGTCCACAATTCATCGTTTTCAGGGAAGCGAAAAAGATTACATAATCTTTGATCTCGTCGAAGGCGAACCATTGAAACCAGGCAAGCTTACAGAAGGAACATTCAAAAATTCTGAAGCAGGTAAGCTAATAACTGTGGCAATTTCTCGTGCAATGGGAAAATTCATACTTGTAGGAAATAGTGAATACATCAGAAACAGATTCTCGCCCAATGACGCAGTGCCCCAATTAATGGAAAAAATAGTCCAAAATGGCAAAAATATAGACTCGCGCGAAGTGGAACGGTCTTTTCAAGATGGATATGAATCTGACGAAGCCCAGAAACAAAATGACTTACCTTTTAGTATGTTTGACCAAAAGGATTTCTACGATGCTTTTGTTAAGGACCTGAAAGAGGCAAAATCTCGAATAGTCATTTTCAGCCCTTTTGTTTCGAAAAAACGAGTCACAGGCTTGTTGTCGGCTTTCGAGGAAATCTTAAGGAACAATGTTCCGATCTATGTTGTTACAAGAAGCCCCGAGCACTGTGGGGACTACAGAAATGAGACTGTTGAAAGTCTCCGTGATCTTGCGAGAATAGGCGTCACTGTAATCCCAGCCTCCAAGGAACTAGATGCGGACGAGAAATTCCAGAAATTCCACTACAAGGTTGCCGTAATAGATAACAGTGTAGTCTACTACGGAAGCCTTAACATTCTTTCTCAATTCGACTCTTCTGAGAGCATGATGGCCTTCAGGTCTAAGAAGACAGTAGCTCAACTTACACGAGTTTTCCACATCTCTGAGATTATTAAAGGGAAGAGGTTTGATGAAGATCTCCAAACAGATTTGCCTGTAATTAGATTAATCGAGGCAGAAGTACGAAATAGCGTTTCAATAGGCAAATGCCCAATTTGCAAGAAGGAAATTGAACTTTGTTGCGATCATGGTGGATTCCACTTCACCTGTTTAGACAAGAACCACGAGAACCAGTCTATCAGAATCGAAAGCCTAATTGTGGGAAAAGCAGTCGAATCGCTTAAGATCAAGTGCACAAGATGCTCCAAAGGTCAAATGATCCTTCAATACGGAGGATCTAATCCATTCCTGGGCTGCAACCAATATCGGATGTCTAATTGCACAAACAAAATAGAACTCTCAGACAAATGTGCCCCCCAAGCAATGTCCAACAGCCGATTACAAACTTGTGATAAGACGCCGACCATCCCAGATTCGAGTGTGATTGCCAAGATGTTCGGCGACGTTGAACCTGGCAAAGGCGTTCGCCAACGCGCTGAAGACAGAATCTGGAAAATGGGAAGAGATCTTGGTTTTAGTTCTTTTACGTGGTATGAGTTTCCTAATCTCTTGAATGATGGTAGAAATAGATTCATTAGCGTTGTTTGGAAAAGGGGAAAAGAAATCACTGTTGCATTCCAAGTAAGAAGAAAAAGGCATGATATAGATATTGTGACAAGTCTTAAGGACAGACGCAAATTGAATCGTCTTCAGGCAAATGAAAAATACATAGTTAATGTTTCAGAAAAAACTGGAAAGGCATACTTCCACAGAGTCACTGATTGGGACAACAAGAATCTCTGGATTACCAAATCAATAGAAAACGGGTTAGGACAAAGAAACTCTTCAGACCATGAAGAGAGTAAAGCGTACAGTCTTGACGAGATCAGGCTGAAACATGCAAGAGCTTATGAAAGCTGGACTGAGGCAGAAGACAAAGAACTGATTTCTGAATATCATAACAACCTAACTGTTAGTGAAATCGCCAAAAGGCATCAGCGACAGACGAGTGCTATTCGGTCAAGATTGAGAAAATTGCGCAAACTTGGCTTGATATAGAAGCTCACCCTTGCGTTAACCAGTATACATGCTAGCAGTCCATCACCACACGTACTGCTCTTCTTTGTGTCTTTCTTTGCGCTAGGGTTTGACATACATGGAGAAGAATTTCTCGTCTAAAACCTTTTTCGTCTTCTCCCACATATCTTTCGAAGGTATGATGAATTTCTCCTTTCGTTTCCATTTTCCGTCATCCTTGATCCACAGATATAGAGCGACTTGCCTCTTTCCATAAGACTCAACTAATAGGGCAGCAGACCACCACTTGCCACTTTTGTTAATTGTCACGCCTTCTAAGACTTTGACTGTTTCATGTACGGGAAACGGTTCTTCTTGTGTCATTTGCCATCATCTACTGGGAAGGAAGGTGGTAAGTATTTAAGCGTATATTAGCACGCGTAGGTTTGAATGCTTCTGTGGTTTGGGGTGAACTGTGACTCTGAAGCGAGTGTGCTATTCCAGTTTTCTGCCGCACATGGGGCACTCAAAAGGCAGTTTCCCTCTCTCATCTAGGATCTGTATTCCGCAGGAGAAGCAGAGGCAGATCTTGCATTCGGGGCAGTGGTAGTAGCAGCCTTGGATCCGCTTTCCGCACGCGTCGCACGGTTTGGTTAGGCAGGGGTCGCACATTCAGATTCGAGTGAGTCTCTTGGCCAGTTTGGATAAAGAGTCTGGGACTGATCGACTTTGGGGAAAAGCGGAGGGAGAGGGCAGCTAAAGTGAAGCCCGCGATAACCATGCATGTTCGTGAACAGAGAGACTAGAAAAGAGGCACTATACTAAGTGCGTAGGTTTTTCATGTAGGAGGAATGGATGAGTTCAAAGTTCTTACAAAACTCAGAAGCACATAGTGTCAAACACCTAGTGACTTTTGATTTTGCGGAAAAGTTATAGCTGGACTGAAAGTGACTAGCTAGGTAATTGAAAGGTGAATGCATTGAAAGACTGGTTGTATTACAAGATATATGCTAAATCAGTTGAAAATTGGTATCCTAATCTTCTAATGGAAATCGTTCAACCGTTCATTTCAGAGAATGAGAAGCAAATCGAAAGTTTCTTCTTTTTAAAGTATCGTTTCCAATACGGAATTGGTGAAGGCATAGAAAACACATGTGAACAGAAACTGAAAGCCAATAGAGGCGACTGGATTAGTTTCATAAGATTCAGAGTCTTTTCAGAGCAAGAAAACATCGCAGATCTCGAAGCCAAACTCTTGAAACTTGTCGAAGCATGTCAAACTGTTCTCGAAAAGGAAAAATGCAAATATGATGAGCTGGCTGACCTTGGAAATCGGTTCGGTAAAGAAAGAGTCAAGTTAGTTAGAAAGTATCTTGAATATGCAAGTAGAATTTCTCTTTCGTTGCTTGGAGAACCGAAAGATGGCAACTATTTCAACAAGATTAGCGGACTTATTCACTTACCTTCAAACATTCTGGAATATAGGGTAAGATTACGATGCTCTCAATGTGGTCACGAATTTGATTTTCAACCATGATAGAACAATTCTCCATTAGTCTGTTTAAGCCAGTTTTTTGTTTTGCGGAAGAGTCATAGCGAACCAATAGTCTAATTGATTTGTGCATGATTTGATTACCAACAGAAGCAATGATAGTTTTCCTTTTCATAGGCATGCCTAACTCGCACCACACTTGGGACATGTTAGAGTCTTTTTTAGGTCGAATTGTGTTTCGCAATATTGGCAAGTTTTCAAAACCAATTCAGATGTTGATGGAACAATTTCGCCTTTCAACGCTTTTTCTCTGTATTCGTTCTTATGAATGTAGTGCTTACATTGTTTCGCTTGATTGTAATAGCAAGAAGTCAATTCAAAATCGAATTTTCCGCATATTCTTACCGTGATAGAATCATCTAAACATGGTTCTTCATATTCCTTATAGAATGCGCAGTTAGAACAGAGCGGGTCAACGTCTAATAATTGCTTGTTGCATTTAAAACATAAATACCTTCCATGCAAATCTGAACGGTAACTAATCTTTCCCTTTTCATAACGGTTCAGACTATCGTTCCACAACTGTCGTTCTGAGTTCCATCTAATTTTTCGTGACAAGAATCCGAATTCTTTGCCGCAGATAGGACATGTCTCTTTACCCATGTTTTCACCTTCTTTGAGTTTGGAGATATGAACAGGAAATTGTTTCAACAAGAAACGAGTATAGACGCTGAGTATTTGCTATTTATGAACTGTTGATTAAGAGAACAAACGCAGTTGAACAGATAGAACTATCCTTTGTGCACGCGCAATATGCCTTCAACAAGTATCAAACGCTATATCGTAATTCCAGAAGAAAGAAAGAATCTCCTTATGATGAAAGTTGCCGAGCCAATATTAAAAGAAAATATCAAGCATTTCAACTGGAATTTCATCTTCTACGATGCATTTCTATCATTCTATGAGAAGAACAGCAACAAGAAAGCGATAGACGCAAGTGAAATAGCCAAACTTGCTAACTTGTCAACCCCGATAAGACACGAACAACAAACACTAAGCCAATTCGCCGAGAAAGACTAGAACACGCTTCTATCACTCTTTTTAAGCCAGTTTGAAGGATTTCCAGAAGACCGTTTCGCTCTATGCTGTCTCAATTGCGGTTCAAGATTGATAGACGGAAAATGTCTGAGATATGACTAGAACGAAGACCAAGAGACCTAACAATCAACGTTCTATGGCGTAGATGTCCATTCTGGCGTTATTGTCCAACTAATGAGACCACTTCCAGAATAGTATACGTTTGAATCAACATGTGTCCAAGTTTCACCAACTATCGTTCCCAAATCAATGTGGGTATCAATAGTCACAACTCCACCACTCTGATAGGCAACTACATGAAGTTTGCAGTTATATGCCCAATTTTTGTTGACGTTGCACATGTATCCATACACTCGCAGATATGGCGTAGAAAGCCACGGTCTATTATCGCTAGCCTTCAAATCAACTTTTATTAGGTATGATGCCCACATTGAATCGTACTCAGAATTGCTGTGACTATGGTTTGATATGTAATCCTGATACTCAGAATTCAATGAGTCATATGCAGAGTTTGAATTACTGTGCGTTGATACGTAGTTCTGACACGTTGCATCCTTATTATTGATGATTGTTGTGTAGTTGACCATCGCCCCAACTAGACCGATTAGAAGGATTATAGTAATTACTCCTAGTACAATTGCAACATTTCGACCAACTACTTTCTTTTCACTCATTCTTAAATCCCTAGTTTATTTATTGACCCACTTCAAATATAAGACTTCTCAAAACGGATACTAGAACTAGCCTATATCAGTCCTTATAAGCCAGTTTTTGGTTTGTGCGGAAAAGTTATAGCAGAAACAGAGTGAAAGCTGAGATACGTTAGTTGTTGTGTGCACCACAGTTTGGACATTTCTGAAGTGAACGATCATACAGGGTCTTGCAGTATTTGCATCGGATGGATTTGTTTACGTCAAAACCGCAATGTGGGCACACAGACTCTTTTAATGAGATTTTTTTGCTGCAGTTTGGACAGATGCGTTGCTTCAAAATCCAAATCCAGAGTCTCCCAACTTGCTGCCACGCTACAAGAAAGGAGCCAGCAACTACTAGCAGAACAAGCATTGGCAAAGCGTAAGGTGCATAAGGCTTGTATTCATATGACACAGACCAGTTGACAAATCTGTCAGAGCCAAATGGCCAACCAGATGGATTATCAAAAACGAAATAAAAGTCGTCATCATGATCAGTCGAGAAAGTGAACGACGCACCGTCAGCTGCTCTATATATGTAGATGTAATGCGAATTAGGTAGTCCATCAATCCATCTGTTGTAGTTTCCCTTGTCGAAAACGTAGAAGTTGATGTCCTTGTTTCCACCG
>Ga0315284_10010610_pt1 | contig 13117 bp, 14 predicted proteins | sample YL17G09_16_MG_FD_203696 | JGI IMG/M metagenome (GOLD analysis project Ga0315284, IMG submission 203696) | Sediment microbial communities from Yellowstone Lake, YNP, Wyoming, USA - YL17G09_16 | ecosystem: Environmental > Aquatic > Freshwater > Lake > Sediment | place: USA: Wyoming | collected...
CGCCCGCCTACGCCGTCGGGACGAGTCAGCCAACCGCCACTCCGGCATCGAACTTCGCAGCGGCAGTCAAAGACGAGCTACCCCGTACAAGCCCCCCACCTGCTGATGTGCCCGCCAGGCAATCCAAGCTCCAACTGCGGAAAAGCATCGTCAGTCCCCCGAGCCAACGCCGCGACAACAGCAAAACAGATGACCTCAGGCAAATGATTGAGCAAATCCGCTCAGTCACATTCGAATCGCAACAACCCGCCCAACAGCCGGCAAATATATCGCCCGAACCAAACACCGCCTCAACCGCCAAACCAGCCACACAACCTGTTCCTGCATCCGCCCCCCCGGAAATACCCGCCAAATCAATGAGCGGCCAGACCTTACAAACGGTTCAGCATCTGCTGAAAGACCCCAATCACATCGCCACTCCTCTGGAACTCGCAGAGATTCTGTATCGAAGCGGTGAACTGGGCCTCGCGGGGTTATGTTACAAACAGGCCCTCAGTTCAATTGTGGCTGACGACCCCAACTGGGCCGGCGAAAGAGCATGGATATTGTTCCAGATAGGCAATTGCCTGAAAGATAACGACCCGAACGCAGCCAAGGAAAGCTACGCTGAGCTGGTTAGAACACATCCTGACTCACCTTGGGCTGAAATCGCCAAGTCGGAGAACAGTTTGGCTGACTGGTACCAACAGGACCAGCCGCACAAACTAATCCAGGAGCTTAACAGGGAAAGCCACAAACAAATGGAGTATTATAAGTGACTGAAATAAATCCGCCAAACGCAAGACCGAACATTCAGCCCGACCAGCACTCAAATGTCCTGCTGACAAGCCAGGCGCCCGACCTTGTCCGGCTTGTTCTTGAGACACTTGCTCGCAAGGGAATACAGGGGATTGTGGCCGGCAACGCCGAGGCCGCTCTCGATTTCCTCGACAAAAACGATTGTGGCCTTGTGCTGCTCGACAACAGTATAACCCGTCAGGATGGCCTCCCCGCCCAGAAGGGCGATGTTTTCGAGCTGCTTGCCAAAATCAAGACGGGATGGCCGGAACTTCCAGTCGTTATGGTCGCCGGCGACAACAGCCACAAGACGAACGCCAGACAACAGATAATCGAAACCGCCGTCAAGGCAATACGAGCCGGCTGCTGCGATTTTCTCACTCAACCCGTCAGCCGGGACAAACTCGCAAAGCTGCTCGACACGGTTGTCCCTAACCGGCCCGTGCAGACCATCGCCTCAACCGAGGAAGGAACCGGCTGCATTTACAAAATCGTCGGGAAAAGCCCCAGTCTTATACAAACGGTCAGCCTGGCCAGAAAAGTGGCCCCCACGCACGCCCCCGTCCTGATAAGCGGCGACAGCGGAACCGGAAAAGAGCTTATATCATACGTAGTCCATTACAGCAGCAGACGAGCATCGGGGCCGTTCGTAAAGATAAACTGTGCGGCGCTTTCTGAAACGCTGCTCGAAAGCGAGCTGTTCGGCCACGAAAAGGGGGCATTCACAGGAGCTTACGCCCAGCGAAAAGGGCGTTTCGAGGCGGCTCACGGCGGGACATTGCTCCTGGATGAAATCAGCGAAACTCCTCTGAGATTTCAGGCCAAACTTCTGCGAGTGCTTGAACAGCAGGATTTCCAGCGGGTCGGCGGCAACGAAAACATCAAAGTCAATGTGCGCATCATAAGCACGACAAACAAGGACCTATCGCAGGAGATTGCCGAGGGGCGGTTCCGCCAAGACCTCTACTATCGGCTTTGCGGGGTCCGGCTGGTTGTATCTCCCCTCAGGCAGCGAAAGGAAGACCTCCCAGATTTAATTTGGCATTTTGTCAACCTCTACGCCGGCCAGACCCATCGCCGCATAAACCGCCTCGACCACAAAATGATGGAACTGTTCTCGAAATACCACTGGCCAGGCAACGTTCGCCAACTGCGAAACGTAATTCTGACGTCGCTGGTTCTGGGCGTCGGCGAAACGCTCTGTCTGGCTGATGTATCCTGGCTCTTTAATGAGCTGCAGCCCCTGCCCGAAATCGGAGGACCCGGCTTCGCCCAAAGGGCTACGCCGGGCAGGCAGACGACGGAAGACAGAATTCCGTCATCGGGCGAACTTGCGGGAGTGCCGCTTGCCCAGCTGGAGCGCCAAGCCATTCTTGAAACGCTCAAACAAACAAACGGCAATCAAACCAGAGCAGCAAAGGTGCTGGGCATCAGCGACAGGACGCTGCGAGACAAGATTCGACGGTACCGGCAGCAGAGATGCCTTCAGCCGGCGTAACAACAAACAGAAGATGACTGGAAATTAGGCAAAAGGGGAAATATGGCTGATGAAAAAGAAAAAGTAGAAGAAAAGCCGCAGGAAAATGCGACCGACAAGCCCGCTGAAAAAGGCAAGGGGCGCTCGATTATGCCGTGGATAATAATCGCAGCGGTCGTCGTGGTTGCAGCCGGCGCCGGACTCGGGCTGGGGCGACTGTTTGCCAAAAACAACAAACCCGAAACTGCTGTTGCAACTGCCCCGTCGCAAAACCAGTCCCCCGCCACCGAGCAGCCAAAGGCCGATGTGCCCGCCGCAAAGCCGGAGAACGCCTGGTACATTGATCTGGAGCCGGTGGTGGCCAACCTCGACGAGCCAGGTGCAACACGCTACGTTCGGGCTGTCCTCACGCTCGAAATGAGCGGCGAGATAAGCGCCGAGAAAGGAACCGCCTTTCTCGAACAGAAAAAGCCGCTCTTAAAAAACCTGCTGACAATATACCTCGCTGGGCTGAGTATCGAAGCGACGAGGGGCGACAAAAATCTCAAAAGGATACAATCCGAAATTTGCGACACGTTCAACGAGCGGCTCTTCCCCAACGGCAAGCCCCTCATTAAGGGGATACTAATCAAGGAATTCGCCGTGCAATGACCGAGACAACCGAAAACAACCCGGGCAGAACAAAAATACAGCAGCTTCTCGCAGTCATCGGCTCCAATGCTCGCGATGACGGCAAGCAAGTGGAAGCCATCGACTACGACTGGCATCAGCCACATTTTTTCAACAGCCAGCAAACGAAAAAGCTGGCGGGCTTCGCCGCGAAAGCAGCGACCCTGATAGCCGAAAAGTTCGGCGCTTTATGCCAGCACAGTTTTGAGGTAACGATAACTTCCACCAGTGAACACTTCGCCGGCCAATTTCTCGGGCAGGACCCGGCCGGCAAGACACAAGGCCCCGGCAATTATTATCTTCCCTTCGGCTCAGACCAGGAAGAACCCTGTGGATTTATCAGCATCCCCCCTCAAACCGCCGGTATCTGGACGACCCAGTTGCTCGGCGACACAGACTCGACCAAACCCCTCTCCGGGCTGGAGACGTCGTTTTTGTTTGATATGGCCTCGCTCATCATCGAAGCCATTACAAGCGCCGGCGAAAAGTGCGGCTTTCATCCTGCCGAGAATGCTATGACAGACCATCTGCCGCTTCAACTCAAAGGGACCGAAGAGTTTTACAAAATCACTTTTCGGGTCAAAAAGACCGGGTCTGAAACCGGTTCAGAGGCGCATATTCTCGTCCTCTGTGAGAAGCTGGCGCTGGCGCTCGGCGAAGCTGCACAAACAGGCAAATTCTCGCCCAAGGACATCGCCCGTGCAATCCAAAACCACGTCGAAACAATACCGGTGCCGATTACCGTTCAACTGGCTTGTGTGCCCGTAACCGTAGAACAGATATTGAATCTCACCGTTGGCGACGTACTGCTTCTCGACAAAAAAATCGACGAGCCGGCCCAACTGATTGCCGCCGGACGAACGGTCTGCCGGGGCCTTTGCGCAAAATCGGCAGGCAAGTACGCCTTGGCGGTAACCGAGGCCGTTTTCGAAACAACGTAAATACAGATTAAATTGATAATTCAAGGAACCTGATATATGCCTGAAACAGCCCAAGCCGTAGCAGAACAAGTTGAACAGAATCCGGACAGCTCCGGCGATCCAAAGACCAAAGCTCAGGCCGCCGACTTCACGGAGGCCGTCGAAGCCCACGTAACAGGCGCTGGCACCAGCATAGATATCCTGCTCGATATGACCATCCCGGTAACGGTAACCATCGGCACTACACACATACCCATCCGCCGTCTGCTTCAGCTCGGCCCCGGCTCGGTGGTAAAACTCGACAAACCAGTCGATGCGCCGATGGACCTGTACCTCAAGGACACCAAATTCGCAACCGGCAACGTGGTTGTGGTTGACGGCCGATTCGCCGTGAAAATCAAGCAAATCCTCGGCCTCGGCGAGATAAAGCCGGAGGAAAAGAAATGATTAAACCGAACTCGCCGCACAATTATGAAAAAACAACCCAAAACAGATACAGGCAAAGATAATGGCTGAATCCACGAAACCAACCTTGTCACCGGCGCTCGATACGCCGATTATGCCGCACATCAACCTCATCATGGCCGGAGGCCTGGTAACGATACTGGCAACACTCATAGTGCCGCTGCCGACCCCGCTATTGGATATGCTGATTGCCTGCAGCATATCGCTGGCGGTTTCCATCCTGATAATCACGCTCTCGGCCAAAGAGGCGCTGGAGCTGTCCACCTTCCCATCGCTTCTGCTTTTTACTACGTTGTTTCGCCTGTCGTTGAACGTCGCCTCAACACGTCTCATACTCCTGCAGGGCAACGCCGGCAAAATCATCCAGACCTTCGGCAACTTCGTCACGGGCGGCAGTTTCGTCGTCGGCCTGGTGATATTCCTCATACTCGTCGTCATCCAGTTCATCGTAATCACCAAAGGCGCCGAAAGAATCAGCGAGGTGGCCGCGAGATTCACGCTCGACGCTATGCCCGGAAAACAAATGGCCATCGACGCAGACCTCAACGCAGGGCTCGTCACTGAACAACAGGCCAATGAAAGAAGAACAAAGATTGTCAAGGAAAGCGAATTCTACGGGGCGATGGACGGCGCCAGCAAGTTCATCCGCGGCGACGCCAAGGCAGGTCTGGTCATCACCGCCATAAACATCATCGGCGGCATTGCGATGGGCTATTCCAACGGCTTGACCGTCCTGGCCGCAATAAAAATGTACTGTATCCTGTCCATCGGCGACGGCCTGGTCAACCAGATACCATCCGTGATAATCTCCATAAGCTCCGGCTTCCTCGTAACAAAAATCTCTTCGCAGCACAGCGTAGGCCAGGACATCGGCAGGCAATTCCTCAAAAGCAGCGAACCGCTGACCATCGCATCGCTGATAATAGCGGGCATGGCTTTAGTGCCCGGCTTGCCAAAGATTCCGTTCCTGCTTCTGGCCGCCGGCACCGCCATGTTCGGCCGGGTCGCGACAAAGAACGAAACGCCAGGCCGGAAAAAATCGCAGCCCGCCGGCGAAAAGAGCAAGGAACGCGAAACCCCCGTCGAAGAATTGCTCGATGTCGACCGTATCTCCGTGCAGGTCGGCGTGCGCCTCATCTCTATGGTCGACCCGCGAAAAGGCAGCAGCATCTTTGACCGCATCGGGGCGCTGCGGCGAAGATTTGCACAGCAATTAGGCATCATTATTCCGCTGGTCCGCCTGCGCGACAACATCAACCTCGAACCCAATGCCTATGAAATCCGGCTGTCCGACCTGCCCGTCGCAAGGGGTCGGCTCGAGCCGGATATGCTGCTGGGAATGGATTCGGGGACCGTTCAGACAAGGATAAAAGGGATGGAGACCGTAGAACCGGTCTTCGGCCTGCCGGCGATGTGGCTTAAACCACAGGACAAGGAAAAGGCGGAGCTGAACGGATACACCGTCATTGACCCGGAATCGGTTTTCATAACACACCTGTCTGAGACAATCAAAAGGCACTCCCACGAGCTGCTAAGCCGCGAAGACGTCCAGATGCTGGTTGACCGCCTCCGGAAGATACAGCCGTCTCTCGTCGGTGACGTCCTCGCAGCCGACAGCCCCGTCTCCATAGGATTGCTGCAACGCGTCCTGAAAAACCTGTTGAAAGACCAGATTCCCGTCCGAGAATTGACTTCGATAATCGAGACGCTGTCCGAATATGCTCCCAAGAGCAAAAACCCCGCTGTGCTGACGGAGATGGTTCGCAAGGCGCTGAACAGAACCATTACCGACCGTCTCAAAGACGACAGCGGAAAAATACCCGCGATAACACTGGAGCCGGCTTTTGAGCATCAGATGCTGAACAGCATCAAACAGGACACGGAGACAATAACACTGGCACTGCCGGCCCAGGTGACTATGGAGCTAAGCAGGAAAATTGTACAGGCCTGGCGGGCGGCAATGGACAAAGGCAAAGACAAGATTGTATTGCTGTGTGATTCGCGATTGCGCTCGGCCCTGGCCGAGATGCTGTCTCGAGCAGTGCCAAACTTGCCAGTAGCCGCCTACGATGAAATCGCCCTCGGAACAGAGGTTGAGCCCATCGAGACCGTATCCACGGAGCAACTGCAACTTACGGTTCCCAGCAACCACCAACTCGTCGGGGCGGTGCAGTAATGCGACCAGACAAAGATAATGCTGATGAGATGAACAAAGGCGACTGATTATGCTCATACACGTTCGACCAATAGCGATAAGTATGGCCGTAATATCTTTCTTCGGGTTGAGTTTTGTCGGGCTGTTAAACGGGCTGGCGCCATTGACCTGCTGTAAGAGGGCCTTTATCGGCGCGGCTCTTGCCTACTTAGCGACCGCACTGGCAGTCAACGTCGTCAACGCGATTTTAACAAGCGCAATCATTGACCGTCACATAGACAGGCAAAAGGAAACAAAACGTGTCAGCTGAAACCAAGGGCTTGACTAAGCAACAGCAGGCGGGCAAGAGAACCGCCCGCGGGCATCTAAAGGCCGCCAGGCAGGCCTACGCCGGGCAGAAAAATCCCGACAAATCGGGATTTGACGAGCAGCAGATTGCCCAGTTTCTGCCCCTGGTCCACAAAATAGCACAGCGAGCCGCCAGTTATCTGCGACCTCCCCTGACTTACGATGACCTCGTCTCAGCAGGCGCGGTAGGACTCGTCAAAGCCGCCCGCGATTACGACCCTTCCTTTAACGCTGAGTTCAAGACCTATGCTTACATAAGAATCAAAGGAGCTATCCTCGATGAGATCAGGGGCTGGGCCTTTATACCCCCCACCGTCAACAAGCAGATTCGCCGGGCAATGAACTTAAGCGTGGAAATCACCAAGCAGACAGGCAGTCCGCCATCCGAGAGCGAGTTGGCGGAGAAGCTTGGTCTGACTCTCGATGAAGTGTACCAGACGCTCGATAACGCACGAGCGCAGCAGTTCCTTTCCATCGACGGCCTCGGCGAAGATACGCCTGCGCTTGCCAACATACTCGCCGAACCCGAGGCGAAAACGCCCGACCAGCAGTTTGAGCAGGCCGAGCTTATCGACCGCCTCGCACAGGCCATTCAGCAATTGGATGAACGCCAGCGTCAGATTATTCTGCTTTATTATCAACAACACCTCACTATGAAACAGATAGCGGAAGTTTTCAGCATCACCGAACCGCGGGTCAGCCAGCTGCACGCAGCCGCTTTGTTCAATCTGTCTGTAAAACTGGGGTAATAAAATGATACAGGAAAATGATTACCATGTAATTAAGCCGGTTGAAAATCTGCAAAATGTTGGTGCGATGGCACCGATTGACCGGCAGGCTGAGAAACGACGACGTCAGGGCCAGAAGAAACAACGCAGGGCAGCGGCCGACCAGCAGGGCCTCTCGGGCACCCAGCAAGACGAAACCGCCGGGCCAGGCAGCAACCAGGCCGAGCAAAGCTCCGTTGATTACCGCGCCTGAATAATCCCGACGAGTCGGGACGAACCGTTGAGAAGCATCGGAACCAGCGAAAGGACGCAGAAAATTATGGTGCAGACGACAAGCCGAATTCTGAAAAGCGGCGACGTCGAGGTTGAAGGCCGGTTCCATCTCGACCTCGGGGCTTCACCGCCATCGACGCAGAGCAGCAGGAATGCCGCCGCTGGCACAGCAAAAGTCCGGATACTTGAAAATCAAAATGAATATGCGGTAATGGAGGTTACCTGTCCTTGCGGCAGGAAGACAATTATCAGGTGCGATTATAGTAATGTGGCCTCCGCGAAAAACGCACAACCGGCTGCCGCCAGCCGCACGCCCGAAAAGAAATCTTAATCGGAGAAAATGTATGCGAACCAAAACCACAATCATCGCGTTGATAGCCACAAGTGCCGTCCTGCTGCCGTTTGCCGGCTGCTACCGCTCCGAAGACCGAGGGAGGGGCTGGCAATTGGACACCCCACCCGGCCGGAGCGACAGCACCGCTGCGAGATTCTCATCGGCAGGAACACAGGAACCTACTGCCGTCGAGTCCGCGATAGCGCTTTCCGACAAGTATGCAAAGCTTTCCGAGGAGACCTCGGCCCTCAGGCAGCAAAAACAAAACCTCGACACTGAAAACCAACGATTGAAAGACGAGCTGCAAAGTTGCCGCTCCAGGCTGGGACAGACACAAAAGGATTTAAGCGAAGCCAATGACCTCTTGGTGGAGATGCGGGTGGAATTGAATAACTGGAAGAACGACGTGCTCGGCTACCGTGACGAGATGCGAGACGCCGAAAAAGCACAATTAGAGGCGCTGCTGAAATTACTCAAGCTGATGGGCGGCGAGGTAAATCAGCCCGGCAATATACAAACCCATGTTCCAAAGGAATAAAAATGAAAAACAGCAAATCATATTCTCCAATTTTAAAAATTATGGCGTCTTTGTGGTTCATACTGTCCCTGGCAGTTGCCTCGACGGGGTGCTTAAGGCACGGGATGTCGGCGCCGCCCGGCCAGCGCTATTACGCGAGCACGTCAAAGAATCTACAGACCATCAGGACAGTTTGCCTGGTTGAACTGCACAACAACAGTGCCTATCCTCAGATATCCGGCGACGTAACTGAATCGCTTCATCAGGCGCTGCAAAAAAAGCATCTCTTCGGCTTATCACTGCTTCGACAAAACGACGTCGTCTGGAAAAATGTGCAGATACGTCCCGACTCGGCCTATACGCTTGAACAATTGCTGGCAACGCGTAAAATGCTCGGAGTTGATGCTGTGCTGATAGGCACGGTTACCAGCTATACGCCATACCCGCATATGGCAATGGGCCTCCAACTGAAACTGATAGACTTAAGAGATGGACAGGTCGCCTGGGCCTTTGAGCAGGTCTGGGATACGGCCGACAAAAACACGGAACAACAGATAAAGAAGTATTTCGAGCGGGAGCTTCGCCAGGGTTTTTCGCCGCTGGGCGAACAATTGGCGATGCTGAGCCCCATTAACTTTGTGAGGTTCGTAACCTACGATGTGGCTGAAACTTTAAACTGAGGTAAACCCGACCAGAAGTCCCTTGTCGTCCGAGAACAAACGATGACTTTAGAAAAAAACGAAAATTTCCGGGCAGGATGCTTAAGTTATCCGCAAAACACACGAAAAGAAATCAGAACAAGGATTATTGTGCTGTAGTGATGCAATGATAGACAAGATAAATATCAATCAGATTCCAGAGCACTTTGACGGCCAATCAGCCGGTCAGACGAACCGCCCGAAACCGCCTGCCAACGACCAGGCGGATGCAACCCTGCAAATCAATTATGGCCGCCTGATTGAGCAGGCGACCAAGGCGCTGCCTGACGAGACCGATGCCGTCCAAAAAGCACGCGAGCTTCTGCAGTCAGGCCAGCTCGATAATCCGGTGAATATAAAAGAAGCTGCGGAAAACATCGCCAAATTCGGCGTATAAAAGCTATTAACAGACTGCCGTGTCTAAGGTTGTCCAGGGAAGGACGACGCAACGAGCTTAACGGATGGGCAAGTCGGCGAGGAAATGTGTACAGGGCTTCCCCAAACCCAGTTACCTTACCTCGCCGTTTTTTATTGGTTCAGGCATAGTAATCGAGAATCAAACTCTGTCCGCCTTCGGCTCTGCCGACGGCGAGACCTCGCAAAAAGGCGGGCCGGGTGAAATCAGCGAACAGCTTATCTACATTGCCGACGGGTTTATGAACAAGCGAAGGGCCTGTGGGCGCCGGCGGCCCGAAATAACACGCCTTATCCCACGGCTTAACAACAAACTTGTCTCGGCGAAGCACCGAATCGTAGCCGGACCAATCGCCGGATGGGCAAGACAACTTAGTTTGAACAACCCTGCAGGGAATCCTCTTTGGCACTCAGTTACACCCCCATTTGCCTGTATTTTAGCCAATTTGCACTAATAAATCAAGTGCAATCGCTAATGCAGGCGACTTGAGACGGGTATGAACCCATATTAAAAAGCAGGCCGGGATGTTATAGGGCAAAGGGCAAACCTGACGATAATTATTAAAGAGGTGCGATGATGCAGATTATCTCGCGATGCCCCTTATGCGGCTATACGTGGCTGCTCGACGACAGCGCAGCCGATAGAAGAATCAGGTGCATAAATTGCCATAAACTGTTTAAGGTGCCTAAACTGGAGGACGTGCCGAAGGCAGTGAAGGTAATAAAAGGCGCCAAAGGCACCGTCTATGTTGACGAATCAGGCAAAACCTTCGGCTGATTTCATAACAGTCCCCGCTTGTCTTTCTATCCTCCCACGATTTTCTTACAACCCTTCGAGCCAATTTGTTGCAAAAACCGCGTAATCAAGGAAGTTGACAATGCCGTCGCCGCTTATGGTGCGCTCAATCTGCCCAGCCAGAAGGTTAAATCCCTCATCCTCGACCAGGCACGAAGCTGACGGAATCGGCAATTGAATTACGGCGGGATGATTGTATGCGGCTCAGGCGCTCGCTCCACGCTGGGCGGGTGCGGGCGGTTCGGCTCGTTCGGCTCATTTACGTCGGCTGTCCCCTTCAACCCGGGCTTGCCCTTTAGGGCCTGTTTGCCGCCTTTGACCGGCTTTGTCAGCAAGTCCTTGATTACCTGCTCCGGGCCGGCTTTACTGTCCCCCGACGCCACAACCTTGTTCACCAAACTGCACCACCATACAAGATATGGCTGCATCTTCGCTTCTTCAAATGTCCTGCCGTCAAGCCCGATTTCCTTCACAAACGCCCTCTCGCTGAAAGGCGTCGTGCAGACGACAAGCACCGCAAAACTCCATATCATAAAACCCGCCAGGAATCCCATCAGCCCCCCCACCAGCGTGTTGAATCCCCGCGGAAACGTAACCTCGAACTGGCCTATCAGAAATACGTATGATATCCCGTGCAAAATCAAAAAAGTCCCCGCCCCAGCCGTCAGCACCGCCAGCGTTCTGCCGTATTGTCCGCTCGTCGCCGGCACGAAATCCTCAATCGCCGGACCCAGTTGTATTCCGACGTAAACCGCAATCGCAACGTTGAAAAGCATCGTCCAGGCGTGGTAGAAGCCCAGCTTGATGGCCGAGTACGCGAAACCGGCAGCAATCAGTATTCCAATCCAAAATACCATAATCGCCTATCCAACCACACGAGCCAGCTCTTCTAAGCTGGTGACCCCCGTTACCACCTTCAGCAGCCCCTGCTTCTGCAGATTGCTCTTGCCGCGCTGGTCCCCTTCCTGCCTTAACTGTGCAACCGGCAGCGTGTTGCTCGTGATGCTCGCCTTCAGCTCGTTGTCCAGCGTAAGTATATCGTAAATCCCGACTCTGCCGTAATAGCCCGTTCCGAAACAATTGTCACAGCCGACCGCCTCGTGTATGTTCGAGTAATTTATTTTCCTTCTCTCAAAATCCATTATCTGACTCCGGCTCAGCTTCGCCGGCGCCTTGCAGTAAGTGCACAGCCGACGCACTAACCGCTGCGAAATAACCATGTTAAGCCCCGTTGCCAGCATCAAAGGCGTCACACTCAAATCGATAAGGCGTATCAAAGCCGATGCCGTGCTGTTGCTGTGCACAGTCGCCAAAACCAGATGTCCCGTCTGCGACGCCTGAAGCGCAATCACCGCCGTCTCCTCGTCCCGAATCTCGCCCACGACAATCACGTCGGGGTCCTGCCGCAAAATGCTCCGCAGCGACTTGGCGAAGGTTATGCCCGCCTTCGGGTTCACCTCAATCTGGCTGGTGTTCGGCAAGATGTACTCAATCGGGTCCTCGACCGTTATCACGTTGCGGGTGTAAAAATCTATCTTGTTCAGCATCGCATACATCGTGGTGGTCTTGCCGCTGCCCGTCGGGCCGCACAACAATATCATTCCAGACGGCTTACTGATGGCATTCTCGATAATGTTCCGCTGCTTCTCGCTTAATCCTATGCTCTCCATCGTATATGCGCTGGCATCCTGCTTCAGCACCCTTATCGACAGCTTTTCCCCGTTGAGCACGCCTGCGCTAGCCACCCTGAATGATACAGTCCCCTCCTCGGTTTTGGCGATAAACGCGCCGTCCTGCGGCCGCCTTCTCTCGGAAATGTCCATATTCGCAACCGCCTTGATGCTGTTTATCACCGCCCCGCACATGCTGCCGTCTATCCGCTCCACCTCTCGCAATACCCCGTCCACTCGGAATCTTATCGCGTATTCAGAGTCGCTCTTGGGGTCGATTAGAATGTCACTGGCCCTGTCCTGCAGCGCATCCCAGACAATTTTTTCCGTCAGGTTAAGAATGTGGCTGTCCTGCTGCCGAATCTTGCCGTGCCCGTATATTTCCTTAAGGTCCGTCCCCGAAGAATCCAGCAGCTTTATTTTCCCCTCCTTTGTGCCGCCCATAAGCTTCGACGTCCGTATGTTCTCGCCTATTGCCCACAGCCGCTCTTTTATCGCCTCCAGCAAATTCCCCCGCTCCTCCGCCGGCGTCTTCAGAACGTCCCTTATCAGCAGGAACAGCAACGGTATCGGCCCGAAGACCAGCGTCAGAACATTAACAATCGGTTTGCGGTGCTTCGGCACCGCCGTGCTGAACTCCACTCGCTGCACAAAGTACAGCCCCAGATAAACCCACCCAACAAGCACCAAAAGCTTTATCGGGTTAAACGCAAGATCCCCGACCACCTGCGCATTTGCAGAGATTACCGACCCCGGCACTAACAACTGCACGCCGGCTAACAGGCCTGTCAAAAACAAACACTGCATACCTTCCCTCTAACCCTCTGGTCGTATGTCCCAGGAATAAGCCGCCAATGGTCATAAATTAACACATAT
>Ga0315284_10010611_pt1 | contig 13116 bp, 13 predicted proteins | sample YL17G09_16_MG_FD_203696 | JGI IMG/M metagenome (GOLD analysis project Ga0315284, IMG submission 203696) | Sediment microbial communities from Yellowstone Lake, YNP, Wyoming, USA - YL17G09_16 | ecosystem: Environmental > Aquatic > Freshwater > Lake > Sediment | place: USA: Wyoming | collected...
CGTCAAGGAGGAAATCACACGCAGCGGCCAGACGACGCGCCTGGACACCAAGCATGTCCGTGATTTCCAGTGCGATGGCGCGTTCCTGCATCCTCTGCTCACCTGCCGGGCGACGACAGCGCCGCAAAGGGTCTTTGAGAACCAGGTACTGGAGCAGTGGCGGGTGCCCTCTCTCGTCATAGAAGGTGACATCGTCGATACGAAGCTGTTCGACCCGGTGGGCGCGCTAAAAAAAGCCGAGGCATTCGAGGAGACGATGGACCACTACAAAAGGGTGCGCCGCGACATGGGACTGGAGTGGTAGAGAATCTCTCCGGACAAGTTTACTACTCCCGCCAGTTTTTCATAATTGCGCGGACCGAGCGGTTCATCTCCACGCAGAAATCAGCGGCAAACTTGCGCTGGTACACCAGTTGTCCAAAATTCCTGGCGCCCGCGATTTCTTCCTGAGTCTTAAACGCCCGCCGGTTCTCCTCGCTGAACATGTCCGCGAAGTCCGCAGGAGTTGAACGCCTGTAATCATCCTGAAAAACGATAAACTCGCGGTCGAAGCGGGTGGTCTGCCTGCGCCGCAACTGGCCCGCCGTGGGATAGCCGAAGCAAAGCAGGCAGATGGGAAAAGTGTACTGGGGCAGGTTGAACAGCGCCCGGCGCTCCTCATACCTCTCCATGATGTCCCCGATGTAGCATGAGCCAATGCCTAACGCCTCAGCGGCAATGACGGCTGTTTGCGCCGCGATAAGGGCGTCACAGCACGCCAGGAAAAGGTCGCCTTCCTGCGGCTTCCGCACAGATAAGCCATTCCGCGTGGCAAATTCCTCAACGTCGCAAGCAAGAAAGTAGTCGTACCAGCGCTGGTAGTCAGCCAGGAAGAGCAGCACCCACGGCGCTCTGGCAATGAAGGGCTGATTGTCGCAGGTTTTTGCCAGCACATCCTTTTTGGCCTGGTCATTAACCTCAATGATGGAATACAGCATCAGGTTGCCGGCCGTAGGAGCGCGCATTGCAGCCTGCAGAATCTGGTTCCGGATTTCCACACTGATAACCCTGTCTTCGTAAGCACGGACGGACTTGCGCTTCAGAATTGTCTCCAGAACAGGATTCATAGACCGCCTCCCTTTTGCATTGGGTGGATATGTTGTCGCCTCAGGATTATAACAGTTTTGCCAGTGCGTTTTATCCTCTCACGGCAAAACCGGGGGAGTTATAGCAGAAATTACGTTGCCATACGTATATCCCCAACGCGCTGCACCAACTATACGGCAGAACCACAAATACAGGTGCTTACCACACCTGCGAAAGTAGACATTCTTGGTGAGCGTAAACCGCTTGCGAGACTGATTGCCCACAGGCATTATGATGTTGAAAAGAAGCGCGGACAACGGAAAGCACGCCAAATATCACGGGTAAGAATATCAAAATGTATACCCCGAATTACCCCGCCAATGCCACAACTGAGGGAAATCACGTGAAAACAACCAAAGATACCACAAGCAAAGAGAACCATTGGTGTGTGGCACTTCGGTATTGTTTGGTCCCTGATTATTGATAATTGAGAGTTCCCTCAGTTATGCTGAAGGTGAGATGCACCACACTTTAAGATTGTACAGCCGTCACCGCGAGTTCTCACTAAAGTTCTACCTTTTCTGGGCGGCGTGGACCAGAATCCCGCTCATCGGCTTTATTGCCAGGCGGGTGGGGAACTGGTGGGGCAAAAAGCTGGAAGGCGCCTACCTGCTCAAGACCGCAGAGGCTGAAGAAATCGTTGACATGGCACAGCAACTGGCGCTCGGTCCGTGCGCCTGCCGGCAGATTACCCGCAAGTGTAATAACCCCATCCAGGCGGAAATCATGCTGGGCATGGACGGCAACGTGTTTGTGACGGAGCGGCCGCAGGACTACCGCCACATTTCAAAGGAAGAGGCAAAACAGGTCCTGCGCGATTGCCACAAGAGGGGACTTATCCACACCATTATCAAGTGCCGTGACGAATATTACGCCATCTGCAACTGCTGTACCTGCTGTTGCGTGCCGTTACGCCTGAGCAAAGTGTACGGCATCAGGAACGCGCTGGTGCGCCGCGAGGACATCGTCGCGCATTTCCGGGCGCACCTGTCGGCGCACACAGCACCGTAGCCCCCGCGGTTCACCAAGTTCATCCCGCGAGAAATCACATCCAGATTGCCGGTCACACATTAAACCGCGCAAAGATGGGGTAGTCCTGGCTGTTGAAGTAAATCCGGCCGGTCGGGCCACCAGCGGGCAATTCCACCAGGTACTTCGCGTGTGGATAGACCGCTTCCGGCGCCTGCATCGCCTGTATCCTGTCTTCGGGGATTTCGTCCCCCCAGATGGCGGTGCGGGTGGGACCGGGAATCAAGCCATTGACCAGCACATCCGGGTACTGCTGTCTATCGATGTTCGCCGCCACATTCTTGGTGAGAGACACCATCCCGGCTTTGCTGGCTGAATAGGCCGTGTTCTGGCTGGCAGTGGATTCGGCGCCGCGGGAGACCACGTTGATGACACGTCCGTGCCCTTTTTCGAGCATAAACGGCAGAATACGGTGCAGGCACAGCGCCGCCCCCATAAGGTTGACCTGTATCACCCGCGCCCATTGTTCGAAGCGAATCTCCGGGAAGCGGGCGCGGTCGCTGATGCCGGCGTTGTTCACCAGCACGTCAATGTGCCCGAACCGCTCCATGGTAACGGCAACCAGTCTGTCCACATCCTTTTCCGAACAGACGTCCCCGGTAACGGTGAGCATGAGAATGCCGCACTCTGCCTTGGTCTCTATCAGCCCCGCCTGGTCAACGTCAAACCCGATGACCCGTGCGCCGTCCTGGTAGAAGCCGATTGCCAGCGCCCGCCCGATGCCGCTGGCGGCGCCCGTTATAATTATCACCTTTCCTGCGGTACTCATAGGCGTTTCTCCTCGACGAATTCGGCAATTTCCGCGGCGATTTGCTCCGGCTCTTCCTGGATTGCCAGGTGACCCGCTCCCTCGATAGTCACCAGTTTCGAGCCCTTCAACCGCCGGTGCAGGTCGTCCCGGTTAGCCGCGTGGCCGTATTTGTCCTCTGTGCCGTAGATAAGCAGGACGGGAATGGAAGGCGGCACTCTGCCCCAGTAGCTCTCCACCGGGGTAATTTGCGGCAACCCTCGACGGGCGGTCCCCGTAGCTTGTCCCTGCCCTCCGCCAAAAGTCTCCCGCAAGACTCTTTCGGCGCGTTCCGGGTGCTTCTGCCGGAACTGCGAGCCGAACCACCGGGCAAAGAAGATTTCGATACGCGCCTCGCGGTCAATGCTCTGGTCGGCGGCTTTTGCGTCCAGGTCCTGAATCAGTGGCGGATACAGGCCGCCGGTGCCGCAAAGAATCAGCGCCCGCACCCTGTCCGCATGGTCGCGCGTGAAAATCTGGGCAATCCTTCCACCAAAAGCGTGCCCTATCACAATGGCTTGCCCGATTTTGAGGTGGTCCATGAGCGCCAGGGCGTCCTCCGCCATGTTCTCCATGGTGAAAGGTCCGTGCGCCGCTTCCGTTTGTCCGCAGTTCCGGGCGTCGAAGCGCACTACCCTGCCCAGTTTGACCAACCCGGCGGCGAGCTCCTGCCACGACTCTGTGGTCAGCCCCGCGCCATTAAGAAGCAGGAAAGTCCGCGGTCCCTCGCCGTCAACTCGGTAGTAGAAATTAAGTCCGTTCAGTAAAACAATCGGCATGTCTGATTTCCTGTACGTACGAGTACCCATGTGGGAAAGAGTCATTAAACATTATCCCCAGAACAGGCGTTATTATATCCTGAAATCTCTGTATGTTTGCCATTCCATGCGTATATTTTAATGCCATGATGTTTTTTTAATTGGTAGGTTCGTATCCAGAGGAGATAAGTGTAGCAGATCCACTGCATTAATAGCTAAGCGCATAGCGCTAGAATTTTTATTTCCGGAAGCCGTTCAAACAATTGGATTGGCTCTATCCATAAATAAAAAGAATAATCTCTGCTTTTGCAGGCACAAGACCAGTCAGCATAAGTCCTTTTAACAATTGTTCTACCATCGACCGATATCTGTCAAAGAGACGTTGAATAACGCTCAAACCAACATTTTCTGAATCGATTAGTACAGCAATTTGTCTATAAGTTTTTTTCTGGTTATACGCGTCTAACTACCTAAAATATAAACGTGCAATCTTGTAAATTAACTCTGAGACGTTCAACTGATGAAATAGTACCTTCTACAATCATGGGATGACCTTCTTTCATGACCCTAATTTCTGGGTATTTTGCCAGGTCGATTTGACACATAACATTCGTGAATATTGAACTACCATACGTCAACATTAAGTATTGCTTTCCACCAGATGTAAAGCTACTTTTGAGTTTAACCGCCCAAGATACTTTTATACCAACATAGTTTTGAGCGCTAGCCTCCCTTTGAAGAGGCGGTAGGTGGTCCAGATATTTATCAATCTCATCGGGAGTGACGGAAGGTTTAACAGGAATATCCGTTGGCGTCGTTGATCGGACGTTGGAACCTGGAATAGGTCCCTTGGCAGAATTGTCCGGAATAATTGTCACTTGTCCGTTTAATTTCTGTTTCGATTTTGCTTTACCGACGCCAAAGATAAAATAAAGAATTAGTCCAGCGATGATGCTAGCAACAATCCCAGTGAACCACGGATTAGATAGGAATTTCATTTGTTTTTCCTAGGACTTGGCAGTGTCGCTATCTCATGTGTTTAGTCACAACCGCAAGAACATCGGCATGTTGATGCTATGGTAAGGCGGGAAGTAGAGGCATGTCAAGGGCGCGGCGCGATAATTGACGGCATCAGGTGGGCTTGCCCGATTCCTTGGCATCCGCAGAATCACCCCACCCCTCCCTGATACCCTTCACTTAGCTCAGCGTGACAGAATCCGGCACCGAATGTATCCGGCGACTGTCTGCTATAATAATTCGTAATGACATTGTTGCTCATATTTATCGGCCTGCTCCTGCTGTTCATCTTCGGCTCCATTCTGCTTGTCATGCTTGCCTTTGGCCAAGCGCGGACGCCCGAAGGCGAAAAACCGGCCGGGCCGGGAAAGACCGTACCTTTCCGCTGGAAGGCGGTGCTTCTGCCCATCGTGATTCTCCTGCTGGTGGCGGTGATGTGCGCCTGGTTTTATGGAAAACTGCCGGAGGAAGCGGCATCACGCTTCGCCGCTGACGGCACCGCCTCCGCGTTTGTCAGCCGGGGCACACTCATCCTGTGGGCGCTTTTGCCCCAGCTCTTGCTGACTTTGCTAGCGCTCATGGTGGCGTGGGGCGTCACCCGCGTCGGCGCGCTACTGCGTGGCACAGAAGAGTCCGGCATCAGGCTGGAGAGCCTGCTCTTTGTCATGGGCAACATGGTAGTATTGCCCCAGCTTATTCTCGGCTTTGCAATGCTGAATACTTTTGGCTACAATGCATATCAGGTGCGCATCGTGCCGCTCTGGGGCGTTGTGGTCATCGTGGTAATAGCCGGAGCGGTCATTCTCGGCGCCTTTTTCATCTCGACCATCCGCAAGGTTCTGGTCACAGACAGCAAATAACCCCGCCTGAGGAGCTTGTATTGTGAGTGAGCAAACACCAACCGTGGCAATGGATAAGATTGTTTCTCTAGCCCGGCGGCGCGGCTTCGTTTTTCCCAGCAGTGAAATCTATGGCGGCATTTCCGGTTGCTGGGACTACGGGCCGCTGGGCATTGAACTGAGGCGCAACATCAAGCAGGCGTGGTGGCAATCGATGGTGCGGGAACGCGACGACATTGTTGGTATTGAGTCCAGTATTCTCATGCACCCGCAAGTCTGGGTGACGAGCGGTCATATTGAGCGGATGGTTGACCCCCTCGTCGAATGCAAGAACTGTCACCTCCGCTATAAGGCCGACGATATCCAGGGCACACGTTGCCCGTCCTGCGGCGGCGAACTGACCGAGGCGCGCATGTTCAACGTAATGTTCAAGACTTCCGTTGGTCCGGTGGAAGATTCGGCGAGCGTGGTTTACCTGCGCCCCGAGACCGCCCAGGGCATGTTCGTCAACTTCGATAACGTCGTCCAGTCCACCCGCAGAAAACTCCCCCTGGGCATTGCTCAGCAGGGGAAATCTTTCCGTAATGAAATCACCACCGGCAACTTCATTTTCCGTTCCCGTGAGTTCGAACAAATGGAGATGGAGTTCTTCGTCAAACCGGGCACTGACGAAAAATGGTTTGAATACTGGGTCCAGGAGCGTCACGACTGGTTTGTGAAGCTGGGAATCAAACGTGAGCACCTGGGCTTGAATGAACACCCGAAAGAAAAGCTGGCGCACTATGCCAAACGGTGTATCGATGTCACCTACCTGTTCCCGCATGGCTGGGCGGAGCTTGAAGGAATCGCAAACCGGACGGACTACGACCTGAAACAGCATTCCCGGGGCAGCGGCAAAACGCTCGACTTCTATGATGACGAGACCAAAGAGCACTACACGCCCTATGTTATTGAACCCGCCGTGGGCGTCGACCGGTCTTTCCTGGCTTTTATGTGCGACGCATACGCTGAAGAGCCGGACAAGGACGAAACCCGCGTGGTGCTCCATTTTCACCCGGCGCTGGCGCCCATCAAGGCGGCCATACTGCCGCTGAGCAAGAAAGAAAACCTGGTGGCTTTTGCCAGAGATGTTTACGCCGGCATCCGGCCGCATTTCATGGTCCAGTACGACGATACGCAGTCCATCGGGAGGCGTTACCGGCGCCAGGACGAGGTGGGGACGCCCTACTGCGTCACCGTGGATTTCAAATCACTGGAGGACAAGCGCGTTACCGTCCGTGAGCGCGACTCCATGAAGCAGATACGTATTCCGGTGGCGGAACTGCGTAAGACCCTTGAAGCCAAGCTGGCGGGAGAAGACCTTTATGTCCTGCCGCCGGGCGGCGAAATCTGGAACCCGGAGCGGGAAAAGAAAGGGTGAACTGCACGACTTAGTTCCTATGTCATTCTGAGCCCTTCGCTATTGCTCAGGGTAAACTCTGCGAAGAATCTCGTTCTCTCAATGTTTGGAACTCTAAAAAGCGTTATGGCAGAATACTGGGTATACATCATGACCAATGTTACAGGGATGTTATACACCGGTGTTACCAACAACATCTGGAGAAGGGTAAGCGAGCACAAAGCAAAGAGTGTTCCCGGTTTTACCTCTCGGTATAACCTGACCAAGCTGGTATACTGCGAATCAACTTCCGATGTGTACGCGGCAATAGCGAGGGAAAAACACATAAAGGGATGGGTTAGAAGTAAAAAGATAGCCCTCATCAATTCGATGAATCCTGCGTGGAAAGACTTGAGTCTTGAGTGGAGTGAAAACGAGCCTGTCACGGGAGGACGAGATCCTTCACTCTGTTCAGGATGACAATGAGGGATTAGCGTTATCCACGGCACATTATGAAAATCCTGCATTTTGCTGACCTGCACCTGGGAGTTGAGAACTACGGGCACATCGACCCCGCCACGGGGCTGTCCTCGCGCCTGCTGGATATTCTTAAGTCGCTAGACCAGCTTGTGGACTACGCCATCGGAGAGAAGGCTGACCTGGTCATCTTCTGCGGCGATGCCTACAAGAGCCGGGAGCCGAGCCAGACACACCAGCGCGAGTTCGCGAAGCGCATCAGCCGGCTTTCGGAGGCGGGCATCCCTGTCTTCCTGCTCACCGGTAATCATGACCTGCCCAACGCCTCCGGCCGGGCGACAAGCACGGAAATTTTCAGCACCCTGGCAGTGAAGAATGTGTTTGTGTCCACCCACCCGGACATCACCTGCATCCCAACAAAGAACGGTGACATTCAGATCGCTTCACTGCCGTGGCTCAGGCGCGGCGCTCTCCTCAGCCGGGAAGACACGCGCAATCTTAACTTCGCGGAAATAAACGAGCGCATGCAGGCGACGCTGAGCAATATTATTACCACGCTGGCAGGCGAACTGGACCCGGCATTGCCTGCGGTGCTGGCGGCACACGTCTGGGTGGCGGGCGCCACGCTCGGCACAGAAAAAATGATGACAATCGGGCAGGAACATACGCTCCTGTTAAGCACAGTCGCCAACCGGGTATTCGATTACGTGGCATTGGGTCATATCCATAAGGGGCAGGTGCTCTTCAACACGCCGCCGGTCGTCTATTCCGGGAGCCTGGACAGGCTGGACTTCGGTGACGAAGGCGACGAGAAGGGCTTTTACGTTATTGACATCGACGGCAGTAGCGAGGGACAACGGCACACACGCTACGAGTTCCACCCCGTGGTCGGACGGCGGTTTGTGACAATTGACGTCACACTCGAAGAGCAGGACCCGGAGCCACTCGTGACGGTTCTTGCAGAGATTGGCAAGAAGAAGAAGGAGGTGGCGGATGCCATCGTGCGCCTGCAATTGACGGTGCCCGCCGCTATCGCCGGGCGACTGCCAGACTCAGAGTTGAGGGACGCACTGAAATCCGCCTATTTCCTCACCATCACCAGGGATGTGAAACGGGAGACGCGCATGAGGCTGGGGATGGTCTCCGCAGAAGGCCTGACGCCGCTGGACGCGCTGAGGCTGTGGCTGGAGAGCAAGAACACGCCGGCTGAGCGGTCGGAAGCGCTGATGGATTACGGGCGGAAGCTGGTTGAGGGCGAGAAGGATTAATACAAAGCCAACCTGAATGGCGGCGCCAGTCAACTTCCCGACCAGAGCTTGCCCCGTACAAGATGCGGAACTTCTTATGACAAATTAAAATGCGGAAAAGGTGTAGTCCTGTCAATCGCTGGTTGGCATTTGTTAGTTTCTCTTCTATCGCAGTATAATTATCACATAATGTTGACTATTCCTCTCCTCGAGTTTTCATAGATAATCCCTCTCCCCAAATTCTCGCCCAACCCGGAACAGGACTATTGACGCATGCCTTCCGAAGCCTGGAAAAGAAACCTCTGGGTAATATTTATCGCTGAACTCATCGTCATCATGGGTTTCAGCTTCGTTACGCCGTTTTTGCCCCTCTACATTCAGCAGGTGGGCAATTTCTCGGATAAAGACGCCGCTTTCTGGTCAGGCATCACCGGTTCGGCGGCCGGCATCTCAATGTTTCTCAGCTCACCCATCTGGGGCATTCTCGCTGACCGCATGGGCAGGAAGCCGATGGTCCTCCGCGCCATGTTCGGCGGCGGTGTTGTCATCGCCGTCACCGGGCTTGTCCACAACGTCTATGCCATTGTCGGCTTACGCTTTCTCCAGGGCCTCTTAAGCGGCACGGTAGCCGCGGCTTCGGCGCTCGTGGCGGCAGCTACCCCGCGTGAGAAGATAGCTTTCGCCATGGGTCTACTTATGGTGGCGGTCTACGGCGGCAACGCCGTCGGGCCGCTAATCGGTGGCATTATCGCGGAAAAGGCAGGGTTTACGGCAACGTTCCTTATCACCGGGGGAATCCTGTGCATTGGCGGAATCATCGTGACCGTATTTGTGGCGGAGGACTTCACACCGCCGGCCAAAAACGAAATGACATCCATCGCCGGAATGTTGCGCCTTGCGAAGTCGCGGGAAATCCTGCCCATCCTGGGGGTGACGCTGGCGCTTAACGCCGGTCCGGGGATTCTGTCACCCATTTTGCCGCTCTACATTAAGCAATTGAACCCGGGCGGGTCAGCAGAAACTGCATCCGGCACAGCCTTCTTCCTCATGGGGCTGGTGGCAACAGGCTCTTCGTTCGTCGCCGGGCGGCTGGGACAACGGTTCAGTATCAAAAAAATCCTGGTCGTTTCCTGCATTGGCACGGCGCTCCTATACCTGCCGCCGATGCTGGCGTCTAACGCCACCCAGCTTCTCATTTTCATCGCCACCATGGGCTTGCTCCGGGGCGGCATGATTTCGTCATCGAGCACGCTGATTGCGCTGGTGGCGCCACCCACCCAGCAGGGCATCGCCTACGGCGTCAACCAGAGTTCAAGTTCGCTGGGCGGCGCCATCGGACCGCTAATTGGCGGGGCACTCGCTCCCCTTATCGGGTTCAAATTCATCTTCGCTGTCACCGCCGGCGTTTTCTTCCTCACCGGCGTGCTCGTTTCGCGCTTGCTCCAGGGTGTGGATACGGGCAAGCCCGCCATATCGGCGCGGTGAAAATCCGGACCTTCCGATTACCAATGCGCCAAACGCAAGAGCGCGAATTTGCGCAATAAGCCGCCCCCAATTTTCATTGACATAAGCCCTTAAAGAGTATAAAATGTGCGTTGGTTTCAACGGAGGGTAGCAACATGCAGCCTGAAGAAATTGCACAACTTATTGGCAAGAGCACCGGTGTCCGCATGTTCGAGGTGGAGAAAGGGGCAATACGCCGTTTCGCGGATGCGGTGGGCGACCCCAATCCGCTTTTCCGCGATGAAGAGCACGCGCGCGGCTCCCCTTATGGTGGCATCATTGCGCCGCCCGGGTTTTTCGGCTGGCCGCTGAGACAACAGATGGGCAGTCCGCTGGTAGTTGAGTTCCCCATGGAATTGATGGGGCCGCTGAGCCAATCCGGATACGCCGTTGCCACGGCGCTGGATGGCGGCATGGAATATGATTTCTTCCAGCCGGTGCGCGCTGGCGATACGCTCGCCGCATCTACGGTGGTAAAAGACCTGCGGGAGCGTACCGGCAAGATGGGCAAGATGGCATTCATCGTACTCGAAACCACCTATCTCAACCAGCATGGCACCCTCGTAGCACGGGCGCGCGCCACGACTATCCTGCGCTCGTTCAGTATGTAGAGGAGAAGCGAGAGATGGCGAAACAACTTTTCTGGGAAGATGTAGCCGAAGGCGCCGAGATTACCCCGCTCTCGAAAATCGCCACCAGCCAGATGCTCGTGCGGTGGGCGGGAGGCTCCGGCGATTTCAACCCCCTGCACTACGACAAAGTCTTTGCGGAGGGTGTAGGAGTCGGTCAACCTATTGTCCACGGCGCTTTGAAAAGGCAGTGGTTGGTGCAATTAATGACCGATTGGATCGGAGACCGCGGCTGGCTGAAGCGTTTTTCCTGCCAGTACCGCGCAATGGATATTCCGCGGGCAATGCGTACCATGGTCGACCCGGTGGATGGCGAGACCTGGTGGTGCAAGGGCAAGGTGACGAAGAAGTTTGTGGATGAAGGTGAGCACTGCGTGGACTGTGACATCTGGATTGAGAACGGCAAAGGCGAAGTAACAACGCCCGGCAAGGCTACCGTGGTCCTGCCGGCGCGAGGCTAGTGGCGCGAACAAACCGCTGAAATGGTATTTCAGCGGTTTGTGGAAAATATAAGGAAGGCTAAGGAGAAGAGAATGGCAGACAGACTAAAGGGTAAAGTGGCAATTGTCACCGGTTCTGGCGGAGGGATCGGGCGGGGTCATGCACTGGCGCTGGCATCGGAGGGCGCCAAAATTGTAATCAACGATGTTGGCGCGGCTGTCACGGGTGCCGGCACCTCCAGCAAACCCGCCGATGTAGTGGTCGCTGAAATCAAGGCGCTGGGTGGCGAAGCAGTCGCCAACTACGATTCGGTTTCTGTCAAAGAGGGCGCCGAGAACATCATCAAAACGGCACTGAGCGCTTTCGGAAAGCTGGATGTCCTGGTAAACAATGCCGGCATCCTGCGTGACCGCATGATCTATAACATGGCAGACGAAGAATGGGATTCAGTCATCAAGGTCCACCTGTACGGAACGTTTTACACGACCCGCGCCGCCTGCGTCATCTTCCGCCAGCAGAGGAGCGGCCGTATTATCAATACGTCGTCCATTTCCGGTCTGGGCAACCGGGGCCAGTCCAACTATTCCGCGGCTAAGGAAGGCATCGTAGGTCTGACGCGGACTGTGGCGCTGGAGATGGGCAGGTATGGTGTCACCTGCAACTCCATCCGCCCCAATGCGGGCACCCGCATGACACTGAGCGAGGATATGAAGCAGATGGCGCAGAAGACCGGCAATGTGGGCATAGTCCGCATGATGGAGGCGCTCAAACCGGAAGACATCGCCCCGATAGTGGTCTGGCTGGCTTCCGATGCTTCCGCCAATGTGAACGGGCGCAATTTCTTTGTTCAGACTGGCAGAATTGCCCTGTTCTCAGAGCCGGCACAGATAAAATCCATTACCAAGCAGGGCAGTTTCACCCTCGACGAAGTGTTCAAGATGATACCGGAACAGCTCACCGGCGACCTGGTCAACCCGGCGCCGCCTGAAGCCGCCAAATAGGCAGCGCGTTTCCTGCTGCGAATAAATACGGGAGGTTCAGCAAGTATGGGAGACAGACTAAAGGATAAAGTTGCTGTTGTCACCGGCGCAGGGCGCGGCATCGGCCGTGGCATTGCCCTGCTCATGGCATCCGAAGGCGCCAAAGTGGTCGTCAATGACCTGGGCGCGGCTGTCACCGGGGCGGGAGCTTCAGCGGCGCCCGCCGAAGAGGTCGTCGCCGAAATTAAGAAGATGGGCGGCCAGGCAGTTGCCAACTTCGACTCGGTGGCGACAAGCGAGGGCGGCGAGAAAATCATCAAGACGGCGATTGACAATTTCAACCGGATTGATATTCTCGTCAATAACGCCGGCATTCTCAGGGACCGCATGATATTCAACATGGCCCCCGAGGAGTGGGATGCCGTACTCAAGGTGCACCTCTACGGCGTCTTCAACTGCACCAAACCGGCCTCGGTGGTCATGCGTCAGCAGAGATGGGGCCGTATTATCAGCATGACCTCGACATCTGGGGTCATCGGCAACTCGGGCCAGGCCAATTATGGCGCGGCTAAAATGGGCATTGTCGGGTTCACGTTTGTGTGCGCGCGCGACCTCGGCAAGTATGGCGTGACGGTTAATGCCATCGCCCCGGCCGCGGGCACGCGCATGACCCTGTCCGAAGAAGTGCTGGCGGCGCGGCAAATCAGGGCATCGCGTGGTCTGACGGGTGGCGCTCCCGTGACAGCAGCCGCCAGAGGCCCGGCTGACCCGGAGGATGTAGCGCCGATGGTCTGCTACCTGGCAACAGATCAGGCCGCCAACGTCAACGGTCGGATTTTCTATGCGAGTGGCGGACAAATCAGCCTCTTTTCCAATCCGGAGATGGCCAGAAGCTTGTTCAAGGAA
>Ga0315284_10010613_pt1 | contig 13116 bp, 12 predicted proteins | sample YL17G09_16_MG_FD_203696 | JGI IMG/M metagenome (GOLD analysis project Ga0315284, IMG submission 203696) | Sediment microbial communities from Yellowstone Lake, YNP, Wyoming, USA - YL17G09_16 | ecosystem: Environmental > Aquatic > Freshwater > Lake > Sediment | place: USA: Wyoming | collected...
TTCGTCGCCGCGCTCGTGGCCTCAGGGCTTCCCTGCGACCGGTTTATGTTCGCCGGGTTTCTTCCGGTCAAGCCCGGACGGAGGGCGAACAAACTCGCGGCTTTGGCCGAGGAAGAAGCGACGCTTATCTTCTATGAATCCCCGTTCCGCCTGGAGAAAACCTTAAGAGACCTCCTTGCCGTGCTCGGGGACAGGAGGGCGGCAGTGGCCAGGGAGCTGACCAAGATGTACGAAGAAATCAAGCGAGGGAAGCTCTCCGAGCTCATGGCCTGGGCCGAGGAGAGGAAACCGAAGGGGGAGATGGTGATCGTGGTGGAGGGCAGGGGTGTACTCCGAGGGGACTAAAAAGGGATTTGCCAGGGTCCTCTCGCCGATAGCGAGGCTGCTCGTGATCCTCGGGGTCAAGCCCAACTACCTCACGGCGTTCGGGTTCTTCGTGAGCGTGGGCGCGGGATACCTGTTCTGGCAGGGGCATTTCTTCTGGGCGGCGCTGGTGCTCCTAGCCTCGGGGATCTGCGACGCCCTGGACGGGGCCCTGGCCAGAGGTTCGAACCGCGTGACGATCTTCGGAAAGTTCCTGGACTCAACGCTGGACCGCTATTCCGAGATCGCGGTGTTCCTGGGCATCTTTCTTTTCTATCACGAGCGAACCGGATGGGCCGACCACCCCTGGGGGGAACTGCTGGCTTTCCTGGGCATGGCGGCCTCGCTGATGGTGAGCTACTCCCGGGCCCGGGCCGAGGGCCTGGGCGAGGAGTGCAAGGTGGGGCTGATGGAGCGGCCGGAGCGAATCACCCTGCTGGTGACAGGGGCGGTCTTCGGAGCCACCGTCTTCTTCTGGGTGCTTTGGGCCTTGGTCGTCCTGGCCACGTTCACCGCCCTGCAGCGGTTGTTCTATATCCGCAGCAAGACCCGCAAGCCGGAATAGCCTTTAAATACGTAAAGAAAGCCCGGCCATCAGTTCCCAGAGGACCGGATAGAGGAAGTACACGATGGAGAAAAACAGAAAGATCTGGAGGGTCATCCGGAGCAAGCCTACCCTGGAAGGGGCCGGGGTCCACCTGAAGCGGGCCTTCGGGTTCAGCGAAGTCCCAGGGCTGGACCCGTTCCTGCTGCTGGACGATTTCCGCTCCGACGATCCAAGTCATTATCTCAAGGGCTTCCCCTGGCATCCGCACCGGGGGATCGAGACCATCACCTATGTCCTTGAGGGGAAGGTCGAGCACGGGGACAGCATGGGAAACGAAGGGGTGATCGGCCCCGGGGACGTGCAGTGGATGACCGCGGGCAGCGGGATCATCCATCAGGAGATGCCGAAGGGGGATAAAAGAGGCCATATGGGCGGGTTCCAGCTGTGGGCCAACCTTCCGGCCTCGCACAAGATGATGGATCCTCGTTACCGCGATGTAAAGACCTGTCAGATTCCAGAGGTCTCCCCGGGCAAGGGCGTTAAAATCAAGATCATCTGCGGCGAAGTCCAGGGGACCCTGGGGACGGTCCGGGACATCGTCACCGATCCGGCCTACCTCGACGTGGTCGTCCCGGCCAAGACGGAGTTCATCCACCCCACCCCGCCGGGACACACCGTCTTCGCCTACGTCATCGAGGGCAAGGCCGTTTTCTGCCAGGAGAAGAGCCCGTTCGACTACGAGGTCGAAGGCGCCAACTATTTCGACATCCAGAGAAATGCGTTGCTCGGGAACGGGACCCTGGTCCTGTTCGGAGACGGCGGGCAGGTCGTCGTCTCCACCGAGGATGAGCCCGCCCGCTTCCTGCTCATCTCCGGGAAGCCCGTCGGCGAGCCGGTCGCCTGGTACGGCCCGATCGTGATGAACACCCGGCAGGAACTGCAGACCGCCTTTGAAGAATACGAAAAGGGCACGTTCATCAAGTATAAGAAAGCCTGATTCGCCGTCTCGGAGCCATTAACAATAGTATAGAAATTCTGGATCGCTTCGCTTGATGGCGATGTACCATCCCGATTGATCGGGATCTGCGACCAGGAATGCCGCTCTATTTCTCAGGGCCGTGGGGAATAATCTTTTAGAGGAAAAGCAGGGAGGCTTGACTTTACCGGGACGGTTATGTTATATTTTTAAGGATGTCCGACAAAGGCAAACCCCGAGCAATCGGGGGACGCAAAGCCGCGGGACTTGGGTCCTCCTCCAAGGAGGCGCAAGTCAGTCGAGCTGCCGGAAGCGTTTGATCGCAAGAACCCGCTTGCCTCGGACGACCAGGCGAGGGGGTCTTGTATTTTGGGGGCGCCATAAACAACCGATCCTTGGACGGAGCCTTCGGGCCTTAAACCTTTCGGCCGTTTTATGGGTCTAAGTATAGCTGAGTTTTATAGGGTACGGAATCCTTAAAGCTTTGAAATTTACGCTTTCCCCTTAGGAGCATTAGAATGACAGGTACCCTGAAACCTTGGTGCTTTCTTCTCGCGGCGGGGATGATCCTCGCTGTCCTCTCGCCTGCTTGGGCCCAGCTGGACCACTTCCGCATCTTCGACGCCGACAGCGCCTCGAGCAAGACCGCCGGGGCCTTTTTTAATATCTCGATCTACGCCCTGGACGCGAGCGGGAACATCGTGTCCACCTACAATGGCACGACCATCCTTTCGGAGGTGCCCTGGGGCGTAGCCTATATCACCCCGCAGAGCGCGGTCTTTACCAACGGGGTGTGCAATAATCTGCCCGTAGCCCTGCTTCGGGCCGGGGGGCCGGACAGCATCCGCTGCGACGACGGACTGGGCCATATCGGCTACAGCCACGGATACACGATCCTGGCCGGGGCGTACAGGCGGCTTGAGGTCCTGCTTCCGGGACAGAGCCCGGACCCGGGAAACCGAAATGCCCGGGGGCGGAACGGGACCCCTCCCAGCGTGACGGCTGGAGAGAGGTTTCAGGCCAGGATCTGGGCCACGGACAGCCTGTGGAACCCGTTGAGCTCAGGGGACGTGGTGCAATACGCCTCCACGGACCTCTTCGCACGCCTGCCCGCCAACCGGGCGATGGTCGGCGGAAGGGACAGCGCCATGCTGTCGCTCCGGACTGCGGGCACGAGCCGGGTCCTGGTCTCGGATGTGACCAACCAAGGCATCTGGGCGGACACGAGCACGTCCCTTACGGTAATGCCCGCGCCGTTCGAAAAGCTGCTGCTGTTCGGGCCCGGAGAGACGACGCTTCCCGGTGACACCACCACGAGCGTCGCCCTCACCCCGGGCAAGGGGGGACGGGTTCAGTCGCAGCTTTCGGGGGACACCTTCGGGATTGCCGCCCAGGCCGTGGACAGCTGCTGGAACCTCGTGGATACGGTCAACGGAGACTACGTGCGGATCAATGCCTTGAACCTGAACCCGGTCATAATGCCCCCGACCGCGCCTCTATCGGGCGGGCGAGCGAGCTACCGAGTGACGGTTTCGGGAGCAGGGGATCTTTTCTTGTACGCCCGGGACGAGAATGTCCCGAGGCGGATCAGCGACTCTTACGCCCTGGATGTCCCGATCGGGGGGCGGACCTTCCGGATCACGGTCTCGCCGGACAGCGTGCTCTCCGGGGATGCCTTCCGGATCGACGCGGCCTACATCACCTCCCAGGGGGATACCCTGCACCAGGATCTCTTTGCCAAGATCTTGGCTGTACTCCGGGACGACACCACCCGAGCCGGGACCGGAACTTTCTCGGACACCCTGATGCTCCTGACCAACGGGGTGGGGAGCCTCTCCACGGAGCGCTACTCGGTCAGCCAGCGGGAGGCCATCCGGATAAAGCTCCGGAACGATACCCTCGGGGCCTCGGGGATCAGCGGGAACTCGATCATGATCATCCCGATCCTCCTGACCGGAGAGCAGATCGTGAACTACCCCAACCCCTTCGGATACAACCAGCCCACGACCACGATTCGCTACATCCTGTCCCAGGACGCGACTGTGAACCTGACCATCTACGACCTGTTCGGGAACCCGGTGTGGCACCGGGAGTACGCGCCCGGTACAGAGGGTGGGAGGAGGGGCCCGGTGCCCAACTCCATCATTTGGGATGGCAAAAACGAGAAGGGACGGGAGGTCGGGAGCGGGACCTACGTGCTCAGGATCGTGGCCTCGGCCAGCGCCGAGACCATCGCCAACTACACTCGCCGAATCGCGGTCGTAAGGTAGAGGAGGGATCATGAAAACCACAAGGATTTTGACGATCGCTCTCCTCGCGGTCTTGGGTACGGCCTCAGGTCTTTTCGCCATCCAGGGGGACGCGGGCTCGCCGGGGGTGTTCCTGGAATACGGGGCCGGGGCCCGCTCCATCGGGATGGGCAAGGCCATGACCGGGCTGGCCAACGACGTGTCGGCGACCTACTTCAACCCCGCGGGCTTGGTCCAGATGAATCCCCAGATGCTGACCCTGATGCACACTGTGCTGTTCGAGAAGACCTACTACGACTACCTGGGCTACTCCTATCCCACCCGCGCCGCGGGCACGTTCGGCACGTCCTTCGTATCCGTGACCAGCCAGGCCCTCGAGGACCGGACCGCACAGAACCAACTCGTCGGGCGATTCGACGACGCCCAGTACGCCTGGGTCGTGTCCTGGGGCAAGGACCTGAATCGCTGGTCTGCCGTGGGGCTGAACTACAAGGCGATCTACCACAAGATCGCCCACTGGGGGGGGCTGGGCCACGGGGCCGACGCGGGACTGTTCTTCTTCCGGCAGAAGCCCGTGACCGTGGGTCTCTGTTACCAGAACGTGCTCCGGCCCTCGATCAAGATGGCCCAGGGCAAGGACGTCTATCCCTCCACCTGGCGGGCGGGGGCTGCGGTTCACGTCCTGCGGGACCGGCTCGTGGCCTCGGGAGACGTAGCCCTGACCCAGCACCAGAACGTGAAGGGGATGGGCGGGGTGGAATTCAAGGCCTTCAAGAGCCTGGCCCTGCGGGGCGGCATAGACCCCATCCAGGTAAACGGGGGCGCGGGGTTTACGGTGATCAAGGCGGACTGGACCCTCGCCCTGGACTACGCCGCGTCCGTGCACTACCAGTCCCAGGGCCAGATTCCCCCGGTGCACAACTTCTCGATTTCGTTCACCTTCGGGGGATTCCACACCGGGGTGCGTTCGCGCCCTGGGGTGTTCTCTCCGATGGCCTCGGCCCAGGATAATCTGGTGCGCATCGAGATCAAGGCTGCCACTCGGAGGAAGCCCACCAAGTGGCAGCTCCTGGTCAAGAACTCCCTTGGCGAGGTCGTGCGAACCTACGGGACCTGGGGCACACCGCCCAAGGAAGTCACCTGGGACGGGAGGGATGAGGCGGGCTTGCTCGTCCCGGACGGCCACTATTACTACGACCTCCTGATCGTCCAAGAGGGCGGGGAGCCCTACACGGACGACGGGTACCTCACCCAGGTCAAGACCGTCGGCCCCAAGACTGCGATCCAGATCGAAGAGGGCCAGCACGAAGAGCAGCCTGCAAAGAAGGAGAAGGGCAAGGCAGAGAAAGGGAAGAAGAAGCCGTAAAAAAATCATTGCAAATGCAAATTTAGATTTTAAAATATTGGAAATGGAAAAGCGGAACGAAAAGCTGTATAGAGCGCTCCTCATCATCGTCCTGGCCGCATTCCTCCTGGTTCCTCTGAGGACGGCCTTCGCGGCCAAGGGGGAGGAGAAAATAGAAGACTTGGCCGGGCGCTACCGCGAGGCTCAGGCCCTGTTCGAGCTCCAGAAATTCCCAGAGGCGGCCGACGCCTACCAGAAGATCCTCTGGGCCAAGCCGCCCCGGGAGATGGCCGCCGAGGCGAGCTACCGGATGGGCGAGTGCTACTACAACATGGAGCAGTTCGAGCGTTCGGTGGAGGTCTTCAAGAACACCCTAAAGAAATACAAGGACCTCTATCTCGCCCCCGAAGCTCTGTATGCCCTCGGCCTCTCTTACCTGGCCTTAGGAGACCGGCGGAATGCGGAGGTCATCCTGTCCGGAAAGCTCGCCGAGAGCTTTCCGGGCTATGCCCAGGCCGAGAAGACCATGGACGGACTGGGCATGATCCGCTACGCGGACGGGGATTATCGGGCCGCGGCGGTCAGGTTCGAGGGGCTCAAGAGCAAAGAGTCCCTGTTCTACCTGGCGAAGTGCTGGGGACACCTGGGAAAGCCTCTGGAGGCGGTGGGGATCTACAAGCAGCTCATCGATGCCTACCCCGGGACGGTCCTGGCCGAGATGTCCATGTACAGCGAGGGGGACGCGCTCTTTTACAGTGGGGAATACCAGGGCGCGCTTTACAAGTACGAGTACTTCCTGACGCGCTATCCCATGACCCGGATCAAGGACTACGCCCGGTACAAGCTGGGCTGCTGCACCTACCACGAGAAACATTACGAGAAGGCCATCGAGCTGTTCATGCCCGAAGTGAAGCATGCGGACGCGGCCCTGGCCGCGCACAACAGCTACATGCTGGGTGAAGCCTGCTATGCCACCAAGCGCATGGACCGGGCCATCGCGGCCTACCAGCGGGTGAGGGCGAACTATCCCACCAGCCGGGTCGCAGCCCTGGCCAGCCTGAAGTTAGGGCGGACCTTCGTGGCCAAGGGGGACACGAACCAGGCTCAGATCGTGTATGAGCAATTGGCGAACCAGTATCCCACTGGAGATTTCGCCGGGCTGGGGGATTACCTGGCCGGGGCGAACCTCTTCGACCAGGGGCGGTTCGCCGAGGCCGCGCAGCACTTCGAGATCATCTTAGAGAAATACTCCACCTCGCTGGCCGTGGAGCCGGCCCTGGCGATGGACCTCATGGCCCACAACAAGGAGGCCAACTACGAGAAGACCATCGCAGTGGGCAGCACGTACCTGAAGCGGCTTCCGGAGAGCAAGTCCCCCTGGCGGGGGAGGTCCTATTACTTCCTAGCCGAGGCCTATTTCTACACCCGGGACTACGCCGACGCCCGCAAGCTCTATATCCGGGTGCGGGACGAGTACGGCGAGTCCGGGTTCACCCCGGAGGCCCTGAACGGCGTGGGTTGGTGCCTGCTCCAGGAGGGCAAGTATGACGCCGGGATCCAGGAGCTGCAGAAGGTGGAGGCCGGATGGGGTACGGACACCAGTGCCGTGATCTCGGCTAAGTTCGGGAAGGGCATCGCCCAGTACAACCTCGCGGAGTACCTCAAGGCTCTGGATGAGTTGGAGAGTCTGGAGCGGGACTACGCCGGGACCGAGACCGCGGGGGCGGCGGTCTTCTACACCGGGCTGTGCTACTACCGCATGGAATACTACGCCCAGTCCCTGCGCACCTGGGAGAGCGTGCTCAACAACTACAAGAAGAACCACAAAGCCCCGGACGCGGCGATGCAGATGGGCGAAACCTATTTCCGGGCCCTGCAATACGACAAGGCCATCGCCTGCTACCGAGCCGTGCTCGACGACTACCCCACCTCGCCCTTAACCAAGGACGCCCAGATGTCCATCGCCAACTGCTACTACAATGCCCGGCAGGACGACGACGCCATCCGGGAGTACCAGAAATTCCGGGACCTGTACCCCCGGGACTCCATCGCCGTGGACGCGCTCAAGGGCATCCAGGCGAGCTATTACCGCAAGGGGCAGAAGCACCCCGAGGTTTTAAGGGAGTTCGTGGAACGGTTCTCCTCCACGGACCTGGCGGCCGAGGCCCAGTACAGCCTGGCCCAGAAGGAGTTCTCGTCCAAGGACTATCCCAAAGCCATCGAAGACTTCCGCAAGGTCGTGGTGGACTTTCCCAAGTCCACCTGGGCGCCACAGTCCCAGGCCGCGATGACGGAGTGCTACCGTCTGCAGGGGGACTACAAAGGCGTGGTGGACGCGTCCCAGAAGTTCATCGAATATTTCCCGGAGGACAAGCAGGCCCCGGAATTGGCTACCGCCCTGGGCGCGGCCTATTACAACTTAGGCGACTACCGTTCGGCAGCCGAGGCCTTCGGGATGATTCCCGAGCGATTTCCCACCAGCGACCGGGTGGGGAACGCGTTCACCAACATGGCGGTCTGCTACCGCAAGCTGGGCCGGCCGGTCGACGCCATAGACCTCCTACAGCGGTTCATCACCAAGTTCCCGAGCGACCCCAAGGTCGTGCAGGCCGGGATCCAGATCGGCGCGATCTACGAGGAGCAGGGCGACCATCAGAAGGCGATCAGCACGCTCTCCGGAATCACCCCGCCTACGGACGAGGCGGCCTGCGAGCTTTACGCCCGGCTGGGAGATGCCTACCGCAACGCGAGCCGGCCCGAGGACGCGATCGGGGCCTATTCCCGGCTGTTGCGGGTGAACGTCATGGACAATTCCTACAAGCTTGCCGGCCTGGCGCAGTTAGCCCTGCTCTACGAGAAGGCGGGGAGGATCCAGGAGGCTCAGGACGCCTATTCCGCATTGGCGGCCAGCACCGCCCGGGCCGAGGTGAAGTCCGCGGCCCAGCGCAAGATAAACAACCTGAAGGTTCCGACAGGTCGGAGCAAATGAACGGCCTCGACCAGCGCCACTTCATGGAAAGCATCCGGGAGGCGTTCGAGTTCAAGACCTTCCGGATGATGTTCACGGTCATCTTCCTGGCCTTCATCCTGGCCCTGGCCCTGGGCTACACCTACTTCTTCTGGCATCAGGTGTTCATGTCCTCCCAGAGCCTGCCGCCGGTCTTGGAGAACGCCGGCGTCGTCGGGCAGGTGCTGCTTTTGGTCCTGGCCCTGATTGCGATCCTGATCGGGTGGATCACGGTCGTGATCTCGCTGCGCATCTTGGGCCCCCTGAAGCGCCTGGAGCGTGATCTCACGCGGATGGCCCGGGGGGAGATCCCGGAGCCCATCAAGTTCCGCACCCGCGACGAGATGGAGTTCCACATGATCTCCCTGCCGTTCAACGAGCTCGTGGAGCGGATGCAGCACGAACGCTCCGAGATCCACTGGCTCCAGGAGCGGTGCCGGGACATCCGGATCCAGGCCGAGGGGAAAGCCCTCTCCCCGGAGGAGGTCGTGGTCCAGCTCAAGGCCCAGGAGGAGCGGCTGGCGGAGCTTCTGAAAACGTGATAAGCGGACCCTTTAACCTAAAGGAAAGGCACGTATGATCGCAGGCATCCCGATCACCCGAATCTTACAGATCAGCCCGACCTTCGACTTCCTGATGCTCCTCTCCATCCTGGCCTTGGGGGTGATGGTCGAGCGCTGGAACAACTACCGCAAGATGAAGGCCGATCCCCAGCGCTTCATGGAGCGGATCAAGATGTCCATCGGCCAGGGCAAGATCCAGGAGGCCCTGTTCTACTGCGAGCAGACCGGCAACAGCCTGTCCAATGTGATCAAAGTAGGACTTCAGAACTACAAGCTTTCCAAGGACGCCGTGTTCGAGCTCCTCGAGGGAGCCCGGATGCTGGAGCGGTTGCATTTGGAAAAATGGCTCACGGTGCTGGGGACCCTGGGGAACTCAGCGCCGTTCATCGGGCTGTTCGGCACGGTGCTGGGCATCATCCGAGCCTTCGGGGACCTGGCCCGCTCGGGCTCGAGCGACCCCAAGGCGGTGATGCTGGGCATCTCCGAGGCCTTGGTGGCCACGGCCGCTGGGCTGTTCGTGGCCATCCCCTGCGCGGTGATGTACAACTACTTCATGAACCAGGTCAAGCGCTTCGCGGTGGAGATGGAGGTCGCCTCCAAGGAGTTGGTGGTCTTCATGTCCGAGAGGGAAAGGCTCAGTGAGAAGAAAGAAACGCCTGGATTTTGAGTCTCCGATCACGGATATCAACGTCACGCCCCTGGTGGACGTGTGCCTGGTCCTGGTGATCATCTTCCTGGTCACGGCCCCGGCCATCTACCAGTCCGGGATCACGGTCTCCTCGCCCAAGCTCAAGCAGGCCGAGGAAGGGCACCAGGCTACGGAACTCAAGGTGAGCATCTTTCTGTCCTCGGACGGGAGGGTGTTTCTGAACGAACAGCAGGTCTCAGCCCAGGACCTGCCCCACCAGGTCGGGGAGCTCCTCAAACGAAGCCCGAACAAACTGGTCATCGTCTCAGCCGAGGACAACGTTCTGCACGACCGGGTGGTCCAGATCCTGGACATGGCCAAGCAGAAGGGGGCCCTCCGGCTCTCGGTCCTGAAACGGGGAGGCGCGCAGGGCGCGGCCCCCGCCCCCTCCGGGACCCCTTAGGGAATAAACCCTTCGGATTTGTGGTATAATTGAGTACAGAACGTTTATCCCGGTCTCACGTCTAAGACAGAGGATACCCCATGGCCATAGGCGGAGGACAGCAGGAAGGCGAACCGATCACCGCGATCAATGTGACGCCCTTGGTGGACGTCTCGCTGGTGCTGGTGATCATCTTCATGGTCACGGCCCCGATCATGCAGGTCACCTCCACCCTGCCGGTCAACCTGCCGGCCGCGGCCACGGTGGAGAAGCGCGAGTCGCTGAACTCCACAGTGAGCCTCTCGGCGGACGGCAAGATCGAGGTGACCGGGGACAGGCTGGACGTGCTCACGGACTTCAATGGCATGGAGGCCCCGCTCAAGCGGCTGATCGACGCCCATCCCGACCGTCTGGTCATCGTTCGCGCGGATAAGGGCTCCCTGCACGGGGACGTGGTGCGCATCCTCTCCACCGTGCGACGGCTGGGGGCTACGCGCATGGCCGTGGCCACGGTGCAGAGAAGCGCGACGGAGAAGCCCTGATGCTCATCTACCGCAAGCTCGCCAACCGCCGGGACCTGACCCTGTTCCTGGTCCTGTCCCTGGGCCTGCACCTGATGCTCCTCTTCCTCCTCAGGCGCAATATCCCAAAGGTCAACCTGGAGCACATCGACGAGATCACGTTCATCGATCCCACGCTCCCGGAGGGGCAGAAGTCCGAGCCCGCCAAGCGCGGCCTCCTGGACATGTTCTTCAAGAAGGAAGAGGAGGTCACCCAAGAGTCGGGGCCTCCCTCGCCGGATGCCGAGACGCCTAAGGGCATCGACCTGACTCCCAAGGAGATGGACCGCTCTCAGGCCGCGATCGACCTGGACAAGGGCGAGGGCCCGGACGGGATGAGCGAGGTCATTCGGGTGGCCAAGCCCGGGGATTCCAAGAGCACCCAGGACATCCTGGCCCAGGCCCCGATCGCCGTGTCCGGGGGCAAGAGCCTGGACAAGGGAGATTTCGGCGGCCTGTTCTCCTCGCCGGGAGGGGCTTCGGGCCCGGCCTTGGAGATCGACCAGGGCAAGAAGGTGGAGAAAGGGACTGAGGATCTGACCAAGGCCATCACCAAGGCGCCCAAGAAGGAGGAGGTCACCGCGGCCCCGGTGGTCAAAGCCTCCTACTCGATTACCGGCCCCTTGCGCGACCGCAAGATCCTGAGGAAGATCCTGCCGGAGTATCCGGAGTGGGCCCAGCAGAAAGGGGCCACGGCAGTCATCGCCCTGCACCTCTCGGTGGACCCGGACGGAAGCGTCCAAACCAGCGTGTTCGTGGAGCAGACCTCGGGCTCCGGGGAGTGGGACCAGCAGGTGGCAAACGCCCTGCGGAGCTGGCGCTTCGGCCCGCTGGCGGCCGAGGCCATGCAGGAGATTCAGGACGGGGTCATCACCTTCCGATTCACATTATAGGTAATGAAAAAAGCATTCATCCTCACGCTCATCGTTTGTTTTTCCATTTCCTCGCTCTCCCTCGCCCAGACGGCCAAGCGCAGGCGTCGGGCCAAGCCCAAAGCTCCCATTGCGGCCCCGGCGGATACGATCCAAAATAAACCGAAGGCCCCGGGATTGGGGAACATTCTTCCCGAGCAGGAGGTCAAAGGGACCTACAAGGGAAAGATCAAGGAGGACAAGCCGATCACCAGCCCCCCGGTCGATGCCTACGGCATCATAGATTCCTACACCGGGACCGGTTACATCTACGACAAGGAGCTTCTGACCCGGGCGGACATCGCCAGCACTCCGCCGCCTTCGCTCTCCTCCACCCAGCTCCGCAGCCCCTGGCTGCGCACCATCCTGAAAGGGAGGATCGCGATCTTCCACCCCCAGTACGGGCAGAACGTGGAGCGCTGGGAGTTCGCGATCTCGGACCCCCGCGGAGAGGTCTTCCGCCGTTTCGAGGGCAAGGGCGCACCGCCCAAGGAGATCGAGTGGGACGGGCGGGGAGACAACGGCTCGATCATGGACGTGGGCGCGACCTACACCTACAGCTCCTATGCCTGGGACAAGGCCAACAACAAGTCCCAGGTGGTGGGACAGCCCCTGCGCATCTCGGGGCTGATGTACTTCGAGGGCGGGACCTGGATCATCGCGGTGCGCGGCGAGGACATCTTTCCCACGAGCAAGGCCGCGCTCTTCGAGGGCGGGCTGGACCTCCTGCAGGAGGCCGTGGACCTGGTGCGAAAGAAGTACACGGACCACGTGACCGTGCGGGTTTTCTCCGACGAGGAGGGTCTGTCCCTGGACCGGGCCCGGATGGTGTCCGCCTACATGAACAAGAACCTCATCCTGCCCTCCAAGGCCCTGTCGTTCGCCGCGGGCTTCGTGCCCGAGGGGACCCTCAAGACCAACCGCCTGGACATCCTGGTCCGGTAATCGTCTCATGCCAGCACGCTGGCTTCTCCTTCTCCTCGTCATCGCTCTGCTCCTCACCCTGAGTTGCTCTCAGGGCACGAACCCCTTCCAGCCCGTGCCCAATGCCAGCCTGACCTTCGACCAGACAGCCAATGCGGAGTATGTGGTGAACATCGGATCAGGCACGGCCTACGATGTCCACGTCTACCAGTACAAGCCATCCTTTATCAGGGATACACCGCTGGATACTATTCCTCCAGCCGGGCGTGCTTCCTTTGAAACCTTCGTGGGCCGCGACAGCGCGGTGGCTAACTGGCGGAACCCCAACGGGACCTACGGACACATCAAAGGGACTTAACACACAGTAAAATAATAGCTTCAAGGCTCGGCCGACATAGGCAGGGCCTTTTTCTTTGCTTGACAAATCGGGGGGGATTATGGTAGAGTTCTGTTTCGTCAACAGCGAGAACGAAACATGCGCGGAAAGAAGGAAAAACCAATAATCGGACGAGGCATGCGTCAGAACCTCGGTGACCTCTGGCTCTGGGGCCTGCTGGCCCTGCTCTGCCTCGGAGCCTTCTGGCCGATGTTCCGAAACGGC
>Ga0315284_10010617_pt1 | contig 13111 bp, 8 predicted proteins | sample YL17G09_16_MG_FD_203696 | JGI IMG/M metagenome (GOLD analysis project Ga0315284, IMG submission 203696) | Sediment microbial communities from Yellowstone Lake, YNP, Wyoming, USA - YL17G09_16 | ecosystem: Environmental > Aquatic > Freshwater > Lake > Sediment | place: USA: Wyoming | collected...
CGCTCGGGCGACGCGTTCGGCAGATCGATCTTGTTGATGACGGGGATGAGTTCCAGTCCCTGCTCCACCGCGAGGTGGACGTTGGCCACCGTCTGAGCCTCGACGCCCGAGACGGCATCTATCACGAGGAGGGCGCCTTCGGCGGCGGCGAGGCTGCGGGAAACCTCGTAGGTGAAGTCCACGTGGCCCGGGGTGTCGATCAGGTTCAGGAGGTAATCCTGGCCATCGCGCGCCCGATAGGTCAGGCGTATGGCGCTGGCCTTGATGGTGATGCCGCGCTCGCGCTCCAGGTCCATCTGATCGAGAACCTGTGCGCGCATCTCACGCTGACCGACCGCGTGGCACATCTCGATGATGCGGTCGGCCAGGGTTGATTTCCCGTGGTCTATGTGCGCGATGATGCAGAAGTTCCTGATGCGTTGTTGGGCCGGCAGTGGCATCTACGTCACCTATTGGGTGGAGAGAGGGTCGCCCCCCGTCCGACGACGGCGGAGCACCTCGAGGAAGCTCGACAGCTCCGGCGCCCCGAGTAGATACAGCACCACCACATATGATACCCCACCTGCGGCTATGCTGGCTAGTACCTGCACCGCCACCGCCCCGAAAGAACCGGCTGCCACCGCCTGGTGAGCCCCTTCCACGAGGGGTGCGGAAGAGGCAAAACGCGTAACCGGCACGCCCAACGTACCCCCCATCCACCTCGATACCGCGTAGCACACCCCCGCCAGCACGACCGAAGCCGCGCCCACTCTCAGGAACGACACCAGGATCGCCCGCCCGTCAATCGCCCCCAGCCGCCGCCGCAGCGCCTCGAACAGCACCACCATGCCGATCGTCACGCCAATCGAGGTCGCCGCCGCGATGGATGCATATTGCAGACGAGTGCGCATGAGTCCGATGGCGAGGGCAACGATGATAAGGGTGTACCCGATTCCCACGAGCGGCGGCGTCCGCGTATCCTTCAGCGAGTAGAGCGCCCGGTTCACGATCTGCAATCCCGAGAGGCCGATCAGCGCGGCGACATAGTACAACAAGCTGAACTCCGCCGCCGCCACCGCCGCCTCCCCGAACTCCCCACCCTTCCACAGCAAACGAAGAACCGGCCCCGCCAGCACGAACAGCCCCGCCGCGCACGGAATCGAAAGGACGAACACCGCCCGCAGCGTCGCCGAGAACGTGCGCCGAAACTCCCCGATCTCACCCGCGTCGATTCGATCCGCCAGCGTCGGGAACACCGCCGTCGAGATCGCCACCCCGAACAGGCCCAGCGGCAGCACGACCAGTCGGTTGGCGTACCGCAGGCTCGTCACCCCGCCCGGAAACCACGACCCGAAGAAGCTCGGCAGCCACAAGAGGCAGATCTGCGTGAAGGCGAGCCCCGCCATATAGGGTAGGAAGAGGCGGATCACTTCGCGCACTCCCGGATGGTTCAGCTCCAGCGACGGCCGGTAGCGAAAGCCCCGGGCGAACATGCTCGGCAGCTGCACCGCCACCAGAAGGAAGGCGCCGACGACCACACCGAGGCACAGCACGAGCAGCCCCGCCCCAGTTCCCGACCGCTTAGCAACCAACATCCCCCCCACGAACGCGCCCCCGATGATCCCGAAGTTGTAGACGATCCAGGCGAAGGCGGGCGCCGTGAAGTGGCGATGCGCCTGGAGAATGCCTGTGAAGAACGCGCTCAGCACGGTGAAGAACACCATCGGCGCCAGAATGCGGACGTATCCGGCGCACTCCGCCACCTGCTCCGGCCCCAGCTTTTTCCCAAAGCCCGGCGCGACGATCATCACCAGCCAGGGAGCGAACAGCACGATGAGCGTCACACCCACCAGAGCGCACAGCCCGAACAGGGTCAGGATCGTGTTCGCGGCGCGCCAGCTCTCCTCCTCCTGGTTCCGCCGCAGATACCCCGCGAACACCGGGATGACCGCCGCCCCCACCGCCCCGCCGGCCAGCAGGTAATACAGCAAATCCGGCACCATGAACGCCGCCCAATAGGCATCCGTGTGCGGCGTGTTCCCCCAGAAATGCCCGATGGCGCGGTCGCGCACCCAGCCGAGCAACCTGCTCAGGAGGGCGGCGACCATCATGATGCTCGCCCCGGCGATGATGGTCTGACGCTTCATGGGCCGGATTATAGCCGCACGGCTCTTGGGTTGGCAAGGAGAGAGGCTTATCGCCCGATGCGGCAGGAGGTCTCATCAGACTCCTCGTACCATTGCACGGACCGGTCAATCTGATCCAAGGGGGTCATGATGAAGGGCAAGCTCATAGCCGTGTGCGTTGTGATTGCCGGAGTGCTCATTCCCGGCACAGTCGGGTGCGGCCAGGGTAGGGAAGGCGAGCCACGGGGTAAGGAGATCGCGCTGCCGGCCCCCGCCACGACCGGCGGGATGAGCTTCACGGAGGCGGCCGCCAAGCGCCGCTCGGTCCGCGAGTTCGCGCCCGGTGCTCTCAGCCTCGAGCAGATATCGCAGCTCGCCTGGGCGGCGCAGGGGATCACAGAGGCTGGCCGGGGACTCCGGACCGCGCCATCGGCGGGTGCGCTCTACCCGCTAGAGCTGTACCTGGTCACGAAAGACGGCTTGTTCCACTACCTGCCGCAAGGGCACAAGCTCATTCAACTCAGTGATGCCGACGGGCGCGGCGATCTGTCCAAGGCCGCACTTGGGCAGTCTTCGGTGGCGCAGGCGGCCCTCGATATCGTGATCGCCGGCGTCTTCTCACGCACGGAGGCGAAGTACGGCGAGAGGGCGCGCCAGTACGTGTACATCGAGGCCGGGCACGTCGGGCAGAACATCCATCTGCAAGCGGTGGCGCTGGGCCTCGGCTCGGTGTCGGTCGGGGCGTTTCGCGATCAGGCTGTGTCGGAGGCGCTGGGACTGCCAGGCGACCAGACGCCGCTGTACATTATCCCAGTTGGGCACCCGGCGGCTTGATCCCCGACTCCTTGGGCAGGAGGCAAGCTCCTGCCCTACGACCTGAGCGCCTGGCGCGCCCAGGCAACGCCCCCCCCTGCCGCATCGCTCACGGAGGTGGGAGAGAGCGCGCTCGATCTTCGCTCCGTGTCGCGCGCTCTCATCGGACTCAGAAATCCCACGTCATCGCCGTCATGCCCCGAGCTCCCAGCACCAGAGGCGCGAGGAGCGCCATGCCGGCGTCCATGAGGTAGTGCCCGAAGATGATCCCCAGAAACGCGGGCCGCAGTTCCCGGTACAACTTGAGGCCGCCGAATCTCCGGATGAGTGTCGCGATCAGCCACCCGATGATCGCATTCATCCACAGCCCCCGGTTCGTGTGCATCACGCTGGCGATCAGGAACCCGATCGGGCTCAGCGGCCACCAAAGGAAATGCGAGCTCAGCCAGGTGAGCAGCAGGGTAAACCCCGCGCCCGCGAATACCGCGGCCCGGAGCCAATTACCCGCGTTCTCCGGCGAGCGGAGGCTCGCATCGAACTCGCGGAAGGCGCAGGTCGGCACCGCGGTGATCGGCCAGCAGATCATGGACACCGCCCCGTAGCGATAGGCGTAGTACAGCACCCCCAGGCTCCCGGCGATCAGCACGCCCACCGTCGAGATCAGCACGACCCACGGGAACGCCCTCGCCCGCATCCGAAGATTGTGGAAGAGCTTGAACCCGTTCAGCATGTAAACGCTGGGGAAGTTGTGAGGCTCCAACATGTAGCCCATCGTGAGCAGCGAGTAGATGGAGAGAGACTGCGGTCCGATCGCCCTCGCCCCAACCGTCCGCAGCACCAGCCACCGGGGCGTGATCTGGGGCCGCGGCTCCAGCAGCCCCGCCGCCGCCGCCAGCCGCGTCGTGCCAATGATCGAAGCATAGAACGCCGCCATGATCAGCGCAAAGCTCCACCACGACATCCCCGCCTTGAGCACCCACCAGAGCATCACCGCGTTCGACAGCGCGAACCCTGCCAGCGCCGCCGCGTTCGTCATCGGAGCCTGCGGGTCCACCTCCTCTGACTGAGGCCGCCGCGACAGCAGCCGCCGCAACCCCACTCCGATCGCATCCTTGGCCCCATGGATCGCGATCGCGCTGATCACGATGAACCCGCCGTATCCCGCGTAGTCGAAGAACGCGCGGGGATTGAAACCGCCTGGGCCGGCGCTGCCGGACACCAACCCGAAGTTGGCGCACACCACCTGGTAGATGCGGAAGATCAGGTAGAAGGCCCACACGCTGAACGAGATCTCCCCCGGCACCAGGGACATCACCCCGATCGTCGCCGGCGACAGGTTGATCACCATGTCCGACAGCGGGGTCCACGGCAAGCCATGCGACCCAATGCTCTGCCCGATCGGGTAGTGCAGGTTCGGACCGGGAATGGCCGGGAAGAGCCCGTTCACCCACACCAGCAGGATGATCAGCGCCGATGGGATGAACCCCAGCCAGAAGGTCCCGAACCGGAAGGTGCTTCTCCCCAGGGTCGGATGCTGCCGGTCCCCGACCAGGGCCATGGGGATCTCCGTCAGGGGGAAGCTCAGCCGCTGGCGCTCGATCCAGTCCCGGCGGATCAGCACCCCCAGGCAGAGCATCGCGCCGAAGAGGGCGAGGGTGAAGATGCCCCAGTAGGCGGTGGGGGTCACCCAGTCCAGCCAGGGGATGGCGGCCCCGCTCGGGATCCCCTCCCAGAATCCGGTGATGCTGTTGACCTCGCCCGGCCGCAGCCACAGCGGAACGTGAGGCAGGACGGACTGCTCCCACCCGTGCTCGATGCGCGCGTGGTAGAAGGGATAGGCGGTCAGCCCGATTGTGTAGGGTATGATCACGATGATCAGCGCCGCCGCCATGGTGAGGATGACGTAGATCACCAGCACGTCACCCCGCGTCAGCCCCAGCGACGGGCGCAGTCGCAGCAGCAGCCCATTGAGGGCCACGAGCGCGAAGGCGAATACCACCGGACCGTTGGGAAGCGTTCCCCAGCCGAAATACCAGGTGCGGCTGAGGTAGTAGGTGTACGGGGAGATGAACCCCACCGCCATCGCCAGGGCGGTGCCAATCAAGACCGCCCGAAACCTGATCCCCTCCCGTTCGCCCGCAGGCACCCGTTCAGTCGGCATCCTTCTCCATCCTCAATTTCCTCCAGCACAGGAATGTCGGCAAGTTCAGAAAACACCACGCCACGGGCGAGACGAGGGCCCGCGGAGCCAGATGAGCTCCTGGGCAGGGCGGGCGGCACGGGAGCAGGTGGCGCTCACGATAACGCTACGCCGTCGGGCAGACGTCGCCTCCCTCTGCCCGCATCTCGTAGAGTTGCTCGCGGCCGTACAGCCCGCTGTTACCGAACGACGCGCGGTGCTGGTCTCCGGCTGCTCGACCGCGGCGTAGAACGCGTCCATGTCTAGATAAAGGATGATGGGTTGCTCACGGCCGTGCGGGCCGCTGAGCGACAACGAACGCGAAGTCGCTGGCGAAGCGGCCGGTTCCAAGCAGCTCGCGTTCGGCCGCATAGAGCCGTTCGAGGTGCGCCCGATGCTCGGGATCGTTCTCCCGGAAGTTCTGGACGATGTCCTCAAGCAGCCAGTTGAGCACGGTGCCGCCGTAGCCGACGCATTCCGCCATGGCGAAGTGGCGCCTCAGCAGAGGGAGAATCCGGTGGGAACTGACCGCCTCCGAGGGATCGTGGCGTACGATCTGGTGCATCGGCGGCCGGTCGAACCTCTCTTTCACCTCTCCGGTCGGCTTGCGGCGCAGGTCCGCCGGAAGCTCCGACAGCAAGGAGTTGATGAAAGCAACCTGTCTGTCCGGCACCTGGAAACGGGCAGGCCCAACGTACTCATTCACGATGAAGATGCCATCCGGTTTGAGCGCGCGCCGGACCTCGCGGAACACATGCGGCAGGGCGCGCAGGTGATGGAGCGCCATCCACGCGACAATGAGGTCGTAGCGAGCAGGCTCGCCCCGGGCCCGCTCGACGTCGGAGACGCGATAGGTCAAGACCTGCGACATGCCGGCGGCCTCGGCCCGCTGCTGCGCCACCGCGATCGCGTCAGCCGAGATGTCCACCCCTTCGCAGGCCTGGCAGATACGGTAGCGGATCAGGTTGCGCTCCACCTCGCCATCGCCACAACATAGGCTGAGCCCAAGCGCGCGCGGCTGCGGGCAATAACGGGCGGCGATGTACTCATACCAGTTACGGCCCTGGAACTGGGGGAAGACGTAGTTGCGCAGAACCTGGGGCGAGTCCAGCCAGAGCCGCCCTCCGCCGGCGTAGACGCGGTCCCGGTCGGCGGCGGCCTCGGCCCAGACTGCTATGACATGCCGTCGCGACCACAACCCGAAGGGCGCGGCCCCCCGGAGCAGCCACCAGCGATCCGTCACACCGTCCTTCAACCGCCACCAGGCGGCGCGGAGGGCACGGTAGGCCGGCCTCAGTCCGGGGACCTGGCGCAACAGGTCCCGCCAGCGGCTCGCCTGCGGACCTGAGCTGGCCATCTGCGATCAGCTCCGAAGTCCTGCGGAGAGCTGCGAAAGCCACTGCGCCATATCGCGCCTGCTCAGCGGCTCGGACGGGTGGCCCGTGCCCGCGCGGGATCGAGCGATGAGTGATCGCGCTGTGTCGGGTTCGATCTGAGATGCCACGAGAGCGCGCAGGAGAATCTCCTCGAACTCCTCGCGGGCGACCAGGCGCTGCGGCTCGAAGAGGGAGACGCCGTCCATCGAGCCGATGCCGGACATGATGCCGACCTGCCGGAGCCGGCCTGCCGCCTCGAGCTCGCGAGTGTCGGTTAGGTCGGCGAAGGCGAAGTCACGCGATCTGGCGGGGATGATGCCGTCGAGGTGGCGGCAGATGGCGTCGGCCACTTGTAGGCGGGTGGCGAACTTGGGGACCCCGGCGCGGGCTTCACGAAGCCCGCGCCCAGCGGCGGGAGGGAAGCGGAACGAGAACTCTCGCTGCAACTGGGCGTTCTCGGGAACGTGCCCGCAGCCGTGGCGACACTCGCAGCGCGGGGGCGTGAGGCCAGCGCTGGGCATCTCGCGAAGAACGCGACGGTAGAGGGCGTACTGGGGCGACCACCAGATATCGCGGAACGGACCAGCGTCCAGCGACCCGAGCCGGTTCTGACACGTGCAGCAGCCGTGAACGATGCCATCAACATCAATGACTGCAAACAGATGACCGATGAAGCAAGCCATCTCCGCGTAGGGCCAGGACTCCGCGCGCGGCTTCTCGACAGAGCGGATGTTGTCAGTGACGAGATCAACACCTGCCGCCCGCGCCATCTCCTGGGCCTTCGCCAGGTCATCCCTCACCCGCGCCCAGTCACCATCACTGAGGGCGAGGTCGGTCGAGTCGAAGGGGACGGGCCGCATGCCACCGATCACGATGCCGGTCGCGCCGGCTTCGATCGCGTCGCGCACGAGCGGAAGCAGCTCGCGGAAGTTTGGCTGGGACAGCACCATGCTGACAAGCAGACGAGGTCTGCAATCTGCGCGTGCCGCCAGGCGCTTGATCAAGGTTAGGATGCGAGCTCTGTCCGCCGGCTTGCCGCCGTGCACCTGCTGGTACGTCTCCGGCGTGCCGGAGTCTATGGAAACACTCAGTTGCTGAAGGCCCCACTCGCATAGCTTATCGGCCAGCTCCTCGGTCAGCACACCCGCGTTCGTAGTGATGATGCTTCGCATGCCGAGGGAGCCGATGAGTTGAAGGATCTCCGGCGCTTTCGGGTGGACGAGGGGCTCGCCGCGACCGGCGAGCCAGACCTCCTCTGTGCCCATCTCGGCCATTTCGCGGAGCAGCGAACTGACGCGGTCAAAGGGCATGTGCCTGGCGCCGGTCGGCTGCGCCAGGCGCGGGCTGTGGTCCCAGCACATCACGCACCTGTGGTTGCAGCCGGTCGTCGGCTCGAGCAACACGCGTCGCGGCCCGCGCGCAGGATCGCGGAGGTACATCCGCCGCGCCCGCGAGAGCTGCACCCGGTGAAGCAGCGCGGGCGAGACCGCTCCCACCAGTGCTCGTGCGACGGACTTCAGACGGGCGGCCGCCATGTCAGAGACAAACCTCAAGTCCATCAGTGGCGACGATGACCTCCCCCTCGAAGCCCATCGCGGCGACACGAGCGGGAATCTCATTCTCGAAGGGCTCGAAGTCGTCGTTGATGTGGGTTAGGATGAGCCGCAGCAGCGACGATGTGCTCAAGGCCGCGCCGAGTTCCTCTGCGGTGAAATGGGCCAGCTCGACCACGGCGACGTCAACGCTCTGGGTTTGCTTCGCCGCCTCCTCCGGCCCGCCGAGATCGCCCGAGAAGTAGATAGTCTTGCCGTCCACGGTAACGAGGTAGGAGAACGCCTGGGTCTCGACGCGCTCGCCGGTCCTGGCGCGGGAGGACTCGTCCCCCTCAAGATGGTGGGTATGAATGGCCGTCACTCGAACACCATCTTCGTTGTGGGCGAAGCGCTGGTTGACCGGCAGCAGGTCCAGCGGGAAGCTCGACATCGGCCACAGGTAGAGCAGGTGAAGGAAATCACGCACCCCCCGCAGCGACGCATCGGGCAGGCAGATGGAAAGCGGAGCGCGCCGCCTGTTGAGCTGCATCCATTGGACGAGCGCGGCGAGGCCGCCGATGTGATCGGCGTGCGGATGAGTGATGAAGACCGCGCGGAGCGCGTCGGGTGAGATGCGCATGCGGGCAAACTGCCCGCCCGCGCCATCCCCTGCGTCGAACAGATAGAGCGCCTCGCCCCGCCACAGACCGATGCTCGTGGTGTGGTGACGCACCACGGTCGGGAAACCCGCGGCGGTGCCGAAGAAGGTTAGCCGCGCAGAGGAGGCCATATCACCTCGCCTTATTCGGCGTCGTCAAATCGGGAACCTGCGCTGGGCGCCCCCGCCCGAGGCGGACAAGCCGGCGGGTCGCCCCTACTGCGCGGCAGGCATTGCCGCGTAGTCGTTGATGGTGGTTACGGTCAGCTCCTCCCCTTCCCGCCGACTGGAGAGGGCGAGCAGGAGTGCCCGCGCGGTGTCGAGCGAGGTCAGGCAGGGGATACCTAGCTCGACGGAGGCGCGACGGATGCGCGCGCCCTCGCGCTCGGGGTTCTTCTCAGGCGAGAGGGTGTTGAGCACGAGGTGGACGTCGCCCGAGCGGATCAGATCAATGATGTTCGGGCTCCCCTCGCTGATTTTCTTGACCGGTGTTGCCGGAACGCCGATGCTGTCGAGGTAGCGCTGCGTTCCTCCGGTCGCGTGGATGCGGAAGCCGAGTTCGGCGAACTGCCGGATGATGTCGCCGGCCTCCTTCTTGTCGCGGTCCGCGATGGTAGCGATCAGCGTACCGCGGGTTGGGACCTCGATGCCTGCGCCAAGCATCGCCTTGTACAACGCCTTGGAGTAGTCAGCATCTACACCCATGATCTCGCCGGTGGACTTCATCTCCGGGCCAAGGTTTATGTCCACTTCGGTGAGCTTGGAGAACGAGAAGACAGGCGCCTTCACCGCGTAGTAGGGCCGCGCCGGGAAGAGGCCGGGCCGATAGCCCAGGTCCTTGAGCGTGCGGCCGAGCATACACTTCGTTGCGACGTTCACCATGGGGATGCCGGTAATCTTCGAGAGGTACGGCACGGTCCGGCTCGCTCGCGGGTTCACCTCGAGCACGTAGACGGCGCCCGTGGAGTCCATCACGAACTGGATGTTCATCAACCCGCGAACCTTGAGGGCGCGGGCGAGGCGGGTCGCGCAGTCCACGACCGTCTGCTGAACCTCTGCACTCAGCGTGACCGGCGGACAGACCGCCATCGAGTCGCCCGAATGCACGCCCGCACGTTCAATGTGCTCCATGATGCCGGGGATGAGCACTTCCTCGCCATCGCAGATCAGGTCAACCTCAAGCTCGGTGCCGACAACATAGCTGTCAACCAGAATCGGATGCCGGGGAGAGACATCGGTTGCCAGGTGCATGTACGAGAGCAGCTCTTCCTCGTTGTAGACGATCTCCATCGCCCGCCCGCCCAGCACGTACGACGGCCGCACCAGCACCGGATAGCCGATCTCGCGGGCCGTGTCCGCTGCCTCTTCAACCGAGGTCACGCCGCGGCCGGCCGGCTTGGGGATATCGAGCTGCCGCAGCAGGCGCTCGAAGCGGTCGCGGTCCTCGGCGATGTCTATGCCCTCGAACTGGGTGCCGAGGATGGGCACGCCGTTCTCGTGGAACACGCCTGCGAGGTTGATCGCGGTCTGCCCGCCGAACTGGACCACGACGCCGACGGGCTTCTCGCGGCGGATGATGTGAAGCGTATCCTCCTCCGTGATCGGCTCGAAGTAGAGCTTGTCGGAGGTGTCGAAATCGGTTGACACGGTTTCCGGGTTGCTGTTGATGATGATGGACTGGTAGCCCTCCTGGTGCAGCGCCCACACCGCGTGAACTGTGCAGTAGTCGAACTCTATTCCCTGGCCGATTCGGATGGGGCCGGCGCCGATGACGATGACGCGCGGCTTCTCGGCCACTGTCACCTCGCATTCCGACTCATAGGTCGAGTAGTAGTACGGGGTGACCGCCTCGAACTCGGCCGCGCAGGTGTCCACCATCTTGTACGGAGGAATGAGCTTCATGCCGGCGCGCCGGCCGCGGAGTTCCGCCTCGGATACCCGCAGCACGTCGGCGATCTCGTGGTCGCAGAAGCCGAATCGCTTGGCGCGGGTCAGCAACTCGTCTGTCAGGCCGTAGATGCCGGCCTGCCGCACTTCCTCTTCTAGGTCAACGGTGTGCTTGATCTTGTTGAGGAACCAGGTGTCGACGCGAGAGAGATTGTGGACCTCCTGCACCATGAGGCCGCGGCGGAAGGCCTCGGCGATGGCGAAGAGGCGCTCGTCGGTGGCGTTGCGCAGGCACTCGACGATCTCCATCTCGCTCCAGCGAGAGACGGTCTTCGAGCGCAGCCCATAGGAGCCGATCTCCAGCGACCGGATGCCCTTGAGCAGCGCTGCCTCGAAAGTGTGATCAATGGCCATCACCTCGCCGGTGGCCTTCATCTGCGTGCCGACGCGGCGGTCGGCGAGCTGGAACTTGTCGAAGGGCCAGCGGGGGATCTTCACCACGATGTAATCTATGGTCGGCTCGAAGCAAGCGAGGGTCTTCTGCGTCACCGCGTTAGGGATCTCATCGAGCCTGAGCCCCACTGCGATCTTCGCGGCGACGCGCGCGATCGGGTATCCCGTGGCCTTTGAGGCGAGCGCGCTGGACCGGCTTACCCTTGGATTGACCTCGATCACGTAGTACTCGAAGCTCTCGGGGTCGAGGGCGAACTGGACGTTGCAGCCGCCCTCGATGCCGAGCGCGCGGATGATCTTGAGCGACGCGGTGCGCAGCATCTGGTATTCCTGATCGCCGAGGGTCTGCGCCGGCGCGACCACAATCGAGTCGCCGGTGTGAATGCCCATCGGGTCCAGGTTCTCCATACTGCAGACCGTGATGCAGGTGCCGGCGGCATCGCGCATGACCTCGTACTCGATCTCCTTCCAGCCGATGACGCAGCGCTCCAGCAGCACCTGGTGGATCATGCTCAACTTCAGACCGCGGCCGCAGATGTCGCGCAGCTCGGCCTCGTCCCAGGCGATGCCGCCGCCCGTGCCGCCGAGGGTGTAGGCCGGACGGATGATAAGCGGGTAGCCGATGGTGCGGGCAAACTCGACCGCTTCCTCGATCGTGCGGATGATAGCGCTGTCCGGCACGGGCTCGTTGATCGAGCGCATCGTCTCCCGGAATCGGTCCCGGTCCTCTGCCTTCTCGATCGCCTCGAGCGATGTGCCGAGCAGATCCACGCTGAATCTGTCGAGCACTCCCGCCCGGGCGAGCTGTGTTGCGAGGTTGAGGCCCGTCTGGCCGCCGAGCGTGCCGAGCAGCCCTTGCGGTCGCTCCTGCTCGATGATGCGGGCGGCGAACTCGAGCGTCAGCGGCTCGATGTAGACCCGCTCGGCCATGTTGGTGTCGGTCATGATGGTGGCGGGGTTCGAGTTGATGAGGACAACTTCAATGCCTTCTTCACGCAGGGCCTTGCACGCCTGAGTGCCTGCGTAGTCGAACTCCGCCGCCTGCCCGATGACGATCGGGCCGGAGCCGATGACCATGACCTTCTTCAGATCAGTGCGACGAGGCACCTGTGCTCCCGTCTGTCATTCTGAGTCCGCCGCCGGCGGACGAAGAACCCCGCCGTTCAGTTGTCTCGTCGCCGAACCACCCCACGCTCAGGTCCTCCCAGTTCGGATTCACGGACTCGATCAGCGCCACTTTTCTGCGGCGGAGCCAGCCTTTGATCTGCTTCTCGCGGCCGATGGCGTCCGACGGATCACCGAAGACTTCGTAGTAAGCCAGTCGGGTCAGGTTGTACTTGCTCGTGAATCCAGGCACCAACTTGCGCTTATGCTCGGCGACGCGACGCTCAAGGTCGTTGGTGACACCCACGTAAAGAGTAGCGTAGTTGTTCGTCATGATGTAGACGTAGTAGTCCCTCATGCTATCTCACAGCCAACGACGTGGTCCTTCGCTCCGCTCAGGATGACAAGTCGAGGCATATCACGTCACCGCCGCCACGATCTCCTTCCACCGCTTCGGCTCGCGGATGCGGTCAATGAACTGCTTGAAGATGCCGCGGCTGTCGAGGGGGCCGGGGCTCGCTTCGGCGTGGTACTGGATGGAGAAGGCGCGGAGGTCGGGGCATTCCAGACCCTCGACGGTCTGATCGTTTAGGTTGACGCGCGAGACGACCGCGCCAGTGCCCTCAAGGCTGGCCGCGTCGAGTGCGTAGCCGTGGTTCTGCGAGGTGATCGTGATGCGGCCGGTCTGCATGCATTTCACCGGATGGTTGCCGCCGCGATGGCCAAACTTGAGCTTGAAGGTCGTGCCGCTGAGCGCGGCGCCGAGCAACTGGTTGCCGAGGCAGATGCCGAACACCGGAACCTTGTCGAGCAAGCCGCGCACCGCCTCGACCGCGTAGCCAAGCCGCACCGGGTCGCCTGGCCCCGGCGACAAGACCACCCCGTCCGGCCTCTCCTCAAGCACCTGGTCGGCAGTCGCCTTGCATGGCATGACGATGACGCGACAGCCGAGCGCGCTGAGATTACGAAGGATGCTCCGGCGCATGCCGTAGTCAATGGCGACG
>Ga0315284_10010619_pt1 | contig 13110 bp, 9 predicted proteins | sample YL17G09_16_MG_FD_203696 | JGI IMG/M metagenome (GOLD analysis project Ga0315284, IMG submission 203696) | Sediment microbial communities from Yellowstone Lake, YNP, Wyoming, USA - YL17G09_16 | ecosystem: Environmental > Aquatic > Freshwater > Lake > Sediment | place: USA: Wyoming | collected...
CTCCCCGAGCATGAGCCCCTCGTCAAGCTGGCACAGTTGCCCGACCTGCGGCGTCTGGTTGGCATTCTGGGTGAGTGTAGCGAGACGGAGGATTGGGAGCAGAACGTAGTAGGCGTCCTTGAGGCCTTTGACAACAAGAAGGCCAGGTTCACGATTGAGACGGATGATGGATTACTCCTTTCTGGGAAGGTGGTCGAGAACCTGCTCGACAAGGAGTGGACTGTCCACAAGATTCACGAGGCGGTCATCAAGTCCTCTAAGGTCCTGAAGTACAGCAGTGAGGAAGAGACAACGACCCACCTCCTGGTTCGCCTGGTTCCGTTGGGGAAGTAGTTATTGTTCGTAGAGCGTGGACTCCAAGCCGGGGCGGGCTAGTAAGCCGGATCGATCCCGAATGGCCAAACGCGTGCGTTGGTGCCAGATCAAGCGACCGCGACAGGATTCGAACCTGCGACCTTCGGCTCCGGAGGCCGACGCTCTATCCACTGAGCTACGCGGCCGCGCACCGATCATAACATTGCCGACCTCTGCACCGGCCACTTCGCAGTGTCGGGGCAACGCGGGCAGCCTGTGGGACGCGCACGGGGAGGGCGAAGTTCTAGCTGGCTTCCGCGGCTGCCGGCTGGACCAGCGGCGGGCTCATGTCCAGCGGGCGCTCGATGTACAGCTCGCCGTTGTGGTACAGGTCGACAACGCGCGGCTCGCCGAGCTTGCTGCCCCCCGCGTCGAAGATGACTTTGATCGCGGGCAGTGACAACGCCTCGCTGTTGATCTTGGCCACAATGCCGATCTCGCCGCTGCTCAGCAGAACGAAGGTCCCCACCGGGAAGCGCCCGATGCCACGCAAGAAGTGGTTGACGATCCGCGGGTGGAAGTGCATGCCCGCGCCGCGGATGAGGATTGACACCGCACGGTGCACGTCCATCTTCGCCCGGTACACCTTGTTCGTTGTCACCGCGTCGAACACGTCGCACACCGCGGCCACCATGTCGAACACCGAAAGCTGGCCCTCCGTCAGCCCGCGGGTATAGCCGCTCCCGTTCAGTCGCTCGTGGTGGTTGAGGATGATTCCTTTGGCCAGCGGCGAGAGCTCGGTGCTGTTCTTCACCAAGTTGTAGCCGTAGACCACGTGGCGGCTGACAATGGCGAACTCGTCTTCGCTCAGGCGGGCGGGCTTGTTGAGAATCTTCAGATCGATCTTGCTTTTGCCGATGTCGTGCAGCACCAGCCCGATCCCCAGCTCCACCAGCTCCTCTTCATCCTTCACGTACTCGCGAAACAGCATCGTGCCCAGCACGCAGGTGTTGACGCTGTGGAAGTAGGTGTACTCGTCGTAGCTGCGCAGGTCGCGGAGCTTGAACGCCGCGCCGTCCAGCCGGCTTGCCCGGCGGATCAGGCTGGCCGCCAAGTCGGCGGCGGCGGCGAGATCGAGCTTCGTGAGATAGCGGCAGGACTCGAAGATCTCCTTGACCTTGCGCGTCGCCATCGCCCGCACTTCCGCCGAGAGATCCTCCTCGATGCCCGCATCCGCTGCCAGCTCCGCTGCTTGACCACGCAGCTGGCGGTCGATGAACTCCTTCAGCTCCGGCCCCTCCAGGCGGATCTGCAGGTCCTCGCGAGTAAATCTCAGCTTCTGGGGATCGAGCTGGGACAGGCGCAGGATGAGGGAGTCGGTGATCGCGTGCCCGCGAAAGGCAACCGGCATGCCGTCGTGATAAATGTTGAAGTCCAGCAGCAGGCCCACCTGATCGGCGATCTTGGCAATCTGGTGTTGCACGTACTGAACTTCGCTCTCCACCTTAAGCCCCTGGTGCTCTTGCCTGCGGCAGGCTACTCGGGCGATACTGTTGGATCGGAATGACGCCCTACTTCCGTGTGCTGACTGGACCGACAGCGGCAGGTAAGACGCGCTGGCTCATCGCCCTCGCCCGGCAGCGGCCGGTGCTGGCGATCTCCGCCGACTCGCGCCAGGTCTACCGGCACATGAGCATCGGCACCGGCAAACCCTCCCCTGCCACCCTCCGAATACTACCACATCAGGGTGTGGATGTGGCCGATCCTGGGACGAGATTCAGCGTGTACCAATTCTTAACCATTGCGGCTGGCGCGCTCCGCGACGCTCAGCTCGCGGGCCGCGAGCCGTGGGTGATAGGCGGCGCGGGGTTGTACATCCGGGCGCTCGTCGAGGGGCTCAAGCTCGGTGCCCCGCCGCGTCCAGCGCTACGGCAAGCCCTGCACGAGTGGATCGCGCGCAGCTCATCACGCGAGGTGGCGCGTGACCTGGGGCTGAATCTCACCGAGATCGACAACCCTGTGCGGGTGGTGCGCGCCGCGGAGTGCGCGTGCGCCGACGCCGATGCGGCCGCCCGAATCTACGGCCTTGCCGGGCTGCCCCCCAGGCTGTGCGCCGGCGATGTCGAACCGGTGAGCGGCACGGACGCGGTGATGAGCGCCCTGGCAGCTTGGCGCTGCGCCGGCATCGCGGTGCTCGACCCGGGACGCGTCGAGCTAAAGCGCCTGATTGACGCTCGCGTGCGCGAGATGTTCGCATGTGGGCTGCTGGACGAGGTGGCCGCGCTGCGCAAGCTGGGCTTCGGCGACGCGCCTCAGGTGCGTGACGGCATCGCCTATCGGGAGGCGGGATGGGTGCTCGACGGACGCCTCGCCCTCGACGAGGCGATCGCCCTGGCGTGCATACGCACCAGGCAGTACGCGAAGCGGCAGCGCACCTACTTCCGCGGGCGGGGCTGGACGGTGATGGACATGGCGCAGCTCACGGCGTGGGAGCAAGCCACGCGTGGGGCGTGAGCAGCGGGGCGGCGCACTCAGAGCTCGTCCGACAGGCCAAAGAAGAATCTCAGGAACTTGAGGAACCGCACGCCGCCCGCCTCCGAGTCCTGCAGGCGCTCGGGAATCTGCTCCCAGCGCCGGATGGGGCGCAGCAGCACGCCTGCCGTGGCGAGGGCCAGCAGGTAGAGAATGACGAGCAGCTGGAACTGGTACAGGATCACGCCGCCGTGGGCGAGGCTCTGCCTGAGGAACACTACGCCGCCGATCGTCCCGAGGAGGATCACGGCGATGAGCAGCCACCACAGCCCGCGCCAGGACACCAGGCGCTGGCGGCGTCCGGAGACGATCCGCGAGCTCGCGCCGAAGAGCGCGCCCTCAAGCTCTATTTCCTTCTTCTCCTCGGCGACGAAGAGCAGCGAGGCCAGAATCTCGTCGCCGGGGCCCAGCTTGTCGAACTCGATCTTGCAGTACACATCCTCGCCCTTGAACAGCGGCGAAAGTGTCACCTTGGCCTTCAGGCTCTGCAAATGGTTGAACCCGATGTAGCGGCAGCCCACCGCGCCGACGATGAAGTGCTGCCGCTCGGGCGAGTCCTCGCCCTGCACATCCTGCCGCCCCGCGTTGCGCAGGCTCAAGTATGTCGCCCACAGCCAGCGCGGCTCCGTCCCGCGGTAGGTGACGCGCAGCGGGATGTTGCGGTTGGAGAACTCCGAGATGTCGATGTACTCGGTGTGCATGTCCCAGGCGACGCGCTTGCCGCTGCGCAGCGCACTGAGAGCCCAGGCCACGGCGGCGATAGCGGCCACCGCCGCGGTGATCGCGAGGATCGTGATCCAGAACACGTAAGTGGGGTCCAGGAAGAACCCCGGGTAATCTACAGCTAGCACCTAAGCGCCTCCCTCATCTGTTGTCCCCGCTCATCTCATCTCGATCGCCATCATGCTGTTCGGGTCGGCGAGCATGTAGAACCACGGCTCGCCGGCCTTCCTCACACCGGCGTTGATCGCCAGCATCGTGCCCGGCTTGCATGCCAGCTCGGGGAACACGTCCTTGGTCAGCGTCAGCTTGACGCCCGTCGCGAACGGGGCCGGCTCGCTGAGCGGCTCGATGTGCACCTTCGCCGGGTCGACCGCCTTGTCGTCCTCGTGCGGCCACTCCACGGCTGACGACGCCACCAGCCGCATGATCGACTTCACAGTGCCTGACGAGAGGATGATGCGGTAGTTGTCGTCGCCCATGTACCAGCCGTTGTTCTGAAGGTCGAGCATCAGCCTGACGTCGCGGTCGGGGGGCGGCGCGCCGGCCTTGCCCCAGAACAGGGCGATGCCCAGCGCGCCGGGGATGTCCTTATTCTCGCTGTCGCTCCAGCTGTCGGGCGTATAGGACAGCTCGATGCCGAAGTCGAGGTCGTCCGGGCTGCCGATTAGGCTCACCTTCGAGCTGCGCGGTTGCTCGCCACTGCGCGTGCCGGGGATTGCCGCCAGGCCGGGCCACATCGGGGCTGGGTCCTTGCCGTCCGGTATGCCGTCGCGGTCAGTGTCCGGGTCGTAGGGGTCGCAGGGCTTGAGCATCGGGTGCAGCCGCTCGCCGTGCCCCAGGCGGTTGCCGTCGCTCGCCATCAGTTCGGCGAAGTCGCTGAGCCCGTCGCCGTCCGCATCGTGGCTGAACGGGTCAGGGTCCACCTCCAGGCCGCGGCTGGTGAGCCAATCATCGGCGTCCGGCACGCCGTCCATGTCCCGGTCCTGGTAGTAGCGCAGCTCGCCCCACTTCAGGTCCAGCCAACTGGCCTCCGGGCAGCGGCGTAGGATGAAGGCGTTGGCGTCGAAGTGCTCGCCGTAGCGCGCGATGTTGCCCTCCACCAGCGCGATGTGGTTGAACCAGAACTCCGGGTGGCTGCTCTGCTCGAACAGGCTGTCCACCTGGTGGCCGAACTCGTGCACCTGCAGCCAGTCGCTGCCGCAGACGTTGTCGGCGCTCGTCGCCGCCCACCACGACCAGCCGCAGAGATGCTTCGCGGCGTCGGCGCCGTTGGTGAACCCGCCGCCGCCCTTGACCCTCTTCAGCTGCCCGCTGCTCTTGTCGTAGACGTACAGCACGCAGAGCTGGCAAAGCCCGTCGTACTTCTCCTGCAGCCCGTCATAAGCCGGGCAGCCGTTGGGTGAGAAGTATGGCGGGTCGGCCAAGGCGATGCTCGAATACAGGCGCGGCGTAGTGTCCACGTGCCACTCATAGTCGAAGGCGCAGTTGAACCGGCTGTTGCGCCAGTAGAACCGGGCCGCCTCGTCCATCTCGAACTTGGTCCGCGCCAGCTCGGATTGCATCGCCTCCGGCGTGAGCTCGGGCAGCTTGGCCATCTCACTGAGCCAGTCCTTGCCCGTGGGCAGCGGTTTCTCACCTTTCTCGTCGGCCATGTCGTGTAGCACCGCGCCGTAGTAGAACACGCCGATGTGCAAGGCGCGATAGGCGGTGTCGGATGGTCCGATCCACGTGCTCGGCCACTCGCAGGCGGAGGCGGGTCCGAGAGTGGCGGCGACTGCGACGGCGAGAAGGGTGAGAAGCGATCGCATGGCCCTATTCTAACGGACGCGGCTAGCGCGGGGGCCCGGATGCCCGGGCGGGTGGCGCAGGGTCCGCAGCCGGGCGCGGGCCGCGCAGGCGAGTGTTATCATCGCCTCTCCCGTGGCTACTGAGAATGCAGACCTGCGCCGGGCGAGCGGCACGCCGCTGGACGAAGTCGCGTTCACCGTGCTCGACTTGGAGACCACCGGGGGGGCTCCCCCCGAGCACAAGATCACGGAGATCGCCGCCTACCGCCTGCAGGCGCTGCACATCGTCGACGAGTTCGTCACCCTCGTCGACCCGGAGCGGCAGATCCCGGCGTTCATCACCGGCCTCACCGGCATCAGCCGCGAGATGATCAACGGCAGCCCCCCCAGCCGCGAGGTCCTGCCGGAGCTGCTGAGATTCGTCGGCGACAGCGTGGTCGTCGCCCACCACAGCCAGTTCGACCGGCGCTTCCTGGAGAACGAGCTCGCGCTGGCGCAACTCCCGCCTCTGAACAACACCGACCTGTGCACCAGCCGCCTGGCCCGGCGCATCCTGCCGTGGCTGCCGTCAAAGAGCCTGGGCAGCCTGGCGGTGTTCTTCGGCATCGAGATCGGCGACCGCCACCGCGCCGCCGACGACGCCCTGGCCACCTGCCGCCTGCTGGTGGTCTTCCTCACCTACCTGCGCCACCGCGGCATCGCCAGCCTGGAGGACGTGCTGCTCTTCCAGTACGGCGAGCTGGACTACGACCGCTGAGAGTCCTGCGGCTGGGCCATGGGCTAGGGCTTCCCCGACAGCCAGCCCACGACGAGCAGCGCGCCGAAGAGGCACGGCACGGCGATGCTCAGCAGCACCTCCTGGCGGCTGAGCCGCCGCACGCGCGGGTTGGTCAGCGCGAGGTAGCCCACCACGCCCAGCGCGATGAACGGCAAGGCGGGCAGGGCGTGGCCCACAAGCTGAGTCACGGCCAGGGCAACGATGGTGGACGCGAGTCCGGCGATGAACACCGCCCGCGCATTGAGCCGGTGCACCCATGCCGCGCGAAACAGGAAGGCGAGGGCGATGAAGTCGCCGATGCCGAGCAGCGGCACCGTCGTGCCATGCCCCGGCAGCGGAAAGTGCGCCACGAGGTAGTTCGCCAGGGGCGCCTGTATCGACGCTTCTGCCTTCGCCATTTCCGCGGGGGAGACGTGGCCCAGCTGGGAGACGCGGTCGGCGACGAGCCTCTGGTAGCTGATGATCTGCTCGCCTACGTGGCGGCTCGGCCCGCGGAACACGCTGTAGATGTCTGCCATGCTGAGGGCGATGGCCAGCGGGATGAGGTTGCTCGCCTTCTCCATCCGGTCGCCGATCCAGTAGCCAACCGGCAGCGCGACCGCCACCAGCCCGACCGTCGAGAACACGCGCCATCCCGCGCTGTGCAGCGAAAGTAGGTATGGGCCGAACACCGCCGCGATGCCCCCGATGAACATCGCCCAGCGCGACCACGCTGGCCACAGCGGCCGTTCGCCGCTGAACAGCAGGAGCGTGAGCAGCACCAGTCCGGCGAGCAGGCTCAGCCCTTGGATCCACAGTTCATCGCCGGCGTCGTGCAAGTTGAGGCTCAGCGTGGCGGCGCAGAAGACGGCCCAGCCGGCGGCGGCGAGCAGCGGCAAGTAGCGCAGCCGGGCCACGCTACAGCTCCAGCGGGGGGCCCTGGTCGCCCTGGGGAATCACGGTGTGTGGGATGCGGCCGGTCTCGATGCGGTCAAACGCGGCGCTGGCCAGCTCCGGGCGGTTGTTGACCTCACTTAGGTGGCCGAGCATCAGGTGCGCCGGCAGGCGCGTAAGCCCGGTAATGAACTGCGCGGCCTGCTCATTGCTCAGGTGTCCCGTCTTTGAGCGGATGCGCGCCTTCAGCGCTTCCGGGTACGGGCCCTCCTTGAGCAACCCCAGATCGTGGTTCGCCTCTAGCACGAGGATGTCGCAATCGCCGAAAGCCTCGATCTCCGTTGCGCCGAAGGAGCCCAGGTCGGTGAGAACGCCGATGCGCTTCCCGCAGACGTAGAACTTGTACATCACCGTCGGCTCGGCGTCGTGGCAGACGCGCACCGGCAGCACGTCAATGTCCCGGTGAAAGAACCCTCCGTCCACGTACTCGCAAAGATCCGGGATCGTCCGGCCGCTGGCCTCAAAGACCTCGCGATTGAGCTGCTCCGCCGCGGCCTCGTGGCAGTACACCCGCGGGTCGCAGCGGCCAAGCAGCGCCCCCAGTCCGCCGGCGTGATCGATGTGGTTGTGGGTGATGAACACCGCGTCCACATCGTGCACGTTGATGCCGTGGGACCGGCAGAGGCGCGCGAGCTTCTGCGGGCCGACCCCGCAATCGATCAGCACCTGGGCGTGCGGCGTGGCGAGATAGGCGCAGTTGCCCTTCGAGCCTGTGGCGAGTACCACGAACCGGTTGCGCTGCACCGCGGGATTATACCCACCGGGTCCAGATGCGCCAGTGCCCGGCACGCCGGCCTAGCCGCCAGCCTGGCGCAGGAGCGCTTCCCAGGCGTCGACGAGCACCATGGAATCGGCAAGCGCGTCGATGGCCAGCCCCTCCTGCTCGCGCAGGCGCTCAATGTCCATCTGCAGCTCCGCCACCGCAGTGAAACGGCCCTGCTGGTCCAGCCTCCGCTGCTGCGCGACCGACTCCTTGAGCTGTGTCTCAAGCGCCCCAACGCGCTGCTCCAGGTCCTGCGCTCTCAGGCGTGTCCTGTCGTGCTGCTTGCGCGCGTAGGCGGCGGCGCTCATGTGAGCCGCCTCTGCCCGCTCCTGCAGCTCCTCAAGGGTGAGATCGATGGGATGAGTTCCCGTCTCACCGCGACGCTGCGCTTCGCCTCGGGTCTTGTCTTTGCCCGCCGGGTCCCCACTCGCTGCTGCGGTTTCCTGCAGTTCGGCTCTCGCCCTTTCCGCTGTGCGCCAGGCTAGGTAGGCACTATATGCGCCCCTGAAGAAGCGCGCCGTGAAGCCGCCCTCCTCCAGCCTTTCGAACACCACGACGCGGCTGCACAGGCGGTCGAGCAGCGCGCGATCGTGGGTGACCATGACCACGGCTCCGTCGTATGCCTCAAGGAACTGTTCGAGGGCCTCGCGGGCGTAAATGTCGAGATGGTTGGTCGGTTCGTCGAGCAGCAGCACGTTGGGCCGCTGGCGGAAGATCTTCGCCAGGCTGAGACGGCTGCGCTCGCCGCCGGATAGCGCGCTCACGATTCTCACCACGTCGTCGCCGCTGAAGCCGAAGCGCGCCAGGTAGTCCCGCGCGTCGCTGTCGCTGACGACCGGATCGACACTGCGCAGCTCGGCAAGCACGCTCGATTCCGGCGCCAGGTCGCTGCTGTCCTGGCTGAACACGCCGAGCTCGGTGTTGCTGCCCCAGGCGACCATCCCTGCGGATGGCGCAAGCAGCTTCGCCAGCAGCTTGAGCAGCGTCGTCTTGCCGCAGCCGTTGGGCCCGGCGATCCCCAGGCGTTCGCCGCGGTACAGCGCGAACGACAGGCCACCGATGAGCGCTGCACTGCTATCTCCTCTCGCGCCGTGCGCCACCTCCGGCAGCGGCGGATTGAGCGCCAGCCCGGATGGCCCGGCGACTGCGTGGGTCGGCGGCCGCTGGTCATCAGGCGTCTGCTGGCATGTCTGGCCTTCCTGCGCAGGGTTGTCCGAACCGTAGTTGAAAGCCAGTCTCTCTACTAGCAGTACCTGTTCGCCGGTGCGCACCGCCGGCGCCAGGATGAAGCGCATCGCGGGATCCTTCCGCGGCCGCTCCAGGCGCTCCATCCGCATAAGCAGCGTGCGCCGCCCGCGCGCCTGCCGCGTGTTCTGACCGGCGATGTTGCGCCGGATGTACTCCTCGGTGCGCGCAATGTGCTCCTGCTGCCGCACGAAGGCCTCCCGCTGCTGCCTGCGTCTCAGCTCGCGCAGGGGGGCGTAGCGGCTGTAGTTGCCCACGTAGCGATAGAGCGTGCCGACGTCGAGCTCCCAGATGTGCGTGCACAGCGCGTCGAGCAGCCAGCGGTCGTGGCTCACGAGGATCATCCCCGGGCGCAGCTCGCCCTCGCCCCAGGCGGGACGGCCGATCAGCGCGCGAACGTAATCGGCGAAAAATGCCTGGGCGTCGAGGTCGAGGTGGTTCGTCGGCTCGTCGAAGATAAACGCGTTGCCCCCTCCAAGCAGCGCCCGCGCCAGGCTTGCCTTCTGCTGCTGCCCGCCGCTGAGCGTGAACAACGGCTGAAGGAGGTCCGCGCGCGTGAACGACAGCCCGAGCAGCAGCCGCTCAGTCTCGTTATCCCAGGCGTGGCCGCCGAGCGCTGCATAGCGCGTCTCCAGCTCTCCCAGGCGGTGCAGGAGCGGCGCATCTACGGGCGCCCGCGCAAGCTCCTCTCGCGCCTGCAGCATCCCCTCCTCCAGCGCCATCAGGTCATCGCGCCCCGCCCGCACGAAGTCCCACAGACTCAGGCTTGTATCCTCGACGCCGCCCTGCGAAACGTAGGCCGGCCTCAGCTGGCGCGCGCGCTGCACGCGCCCCGCCTCCGGCGCCAGCTCGCCGAGCAGCAGCCTGAGCAGCGTGGTCTTGCCGCCGCCGTTCTGCCCTACCAGGCCTACCATGTCCCCGGGGTTAAGCGCGCCCTGGGCCTCGGCGATCACGCGCTCGTCGCTGTAGCCGAAGGCCAAAGCGCTGAACTCAAGCCACGCCACCCTGTGAGTGTAGCCGCAGGCTGCCAGCATCGCCCGCCTGCGCCGACACCGCGGTGGAGATCCGCTCCGCTGCGTTTGCATCCTACACGAAATGCTGCTATACTTACGTGTGGTACGATGGTCAACCATGCACCGCCTGGTGACTGGCTATCATTTCCGCGCTGAGACTGATACTCATTGGCCAGGTCGTGGGTACTGTTTCACGCTTATGAGAACTGACGCCAGGTCTATGCACTCTCGCGGGCACTGGAGAACGCGGCCTGCAGGGGATGCTGGATGCACACCTGGTCTAGTCTGATAGGGGTGGCCAGGCGCGATACGGCACGGAGTGCCGCTAAGGGTTATCCGCAGTTGCCCACTCACTGTGAGCGCATCATCAAAGGGCGGAGCGCCGCTCATGGCCGTTTTGGGTGCATTGCAATTGGGCTTAGCCGTGCTATGATCGGCGCGCGATGGGGAGAGGGGGCAACCGGGGGGATTCGCAGTGGCTGCATGGTGGGCTGGAGGGTCGAGATGACGATCAAAAAGGGGGCAGGGGGGTGCGGGGCCGGCGATGGCCGGTGTGTACTGGAGATGCGGAGCTCGGGATAGGAGATGGGTCTTGAGCTTTAGGTTAGAGGAGGGTTCTCTTGGCGACACAGCGCGATAGCTTGCCAATGCTGGATCGCACGCCGCCCCAGAGCGTCGAGCTGGAGATGTGCGTGCTCGGCGCGATCATGCTCGAGCCGAAGGACGCCTATCCCGTCGCCGCCGACTTCCTCGTCCCGGAGAGCTTCTATCTCGACGGGCACGGCACTGTCTTCCAGCTGATGGGCGAGCTGTTCGCGCGCGGCATCCCGCCCGACGCGACGAGCGTGCTCGACGAGCTGCGCTCGCGCAGCCTGCTGGAGAAGGCCGGCGGCAGCGCGGTGATCATGGCGATGATCAACAGCATCCCCACCGCCGCGAACGTCGAGTACCACTCCAAGAAGGTGGCCGAGAAGGCCCATCTGCGCGCACTGATTCACGCCTGCACCGAGATCATCGACGAGTCCTACCGCCAGGAGCTGCCCGTTGACCAGGTGCTCGACCGCGCCGAGCAGGAGATCCTGCGCCTGGGGACACGCAGTGTGCAGGCGGAATTCATCTCGATCGCTGAGGTGCTGCGCGCCTACTGGGAGAAGCTCTCCGACCGCGCCGACGTTCTCAAGGACCTCCGCGAGCAAGGCGTCGAGCACCCGCGCATCTCGTCGGGGATGGCCACCGGGTTTGTTGATCTCGACGAGCTGACCGGCGGGCTGCGGGACAGCGAGCTGACGATCATCGCCGCCCGGCCCAGCGTGGGCAAGACCTCCCTCGGCCTCAACATCACGCACCATCTGGCGGTAACGGCGGGCGTGCCCGTAGCGCTGTTCAGCCTCGAGATGGGCGTGGAGCAGCTTGCTGAGCGCCTGCTTGCCACGGGTTCGATGTACACCGACCCGCAGACGCAGGCGGTGCGCGGCGTGGGCACGACTGCGCTGCAGAGCCCGGAGCTCTCCGACCGCGAGTGGAGCGTGCTCGCCAAGGCTTATGAGCGGCTCGCGGCGTCGCCGATCTACCTTGACGATTCGAGCCTGCTGACGATCCGCATGCTGAAGAGCAAGGCGCGCCGGCTGCATGCTCATTTCGGCGTGCGGCTGATCGTCGTGGACTACTTGCAGCTCATGACGGGCAGCGGTACGACGGACGGGCGCGTGCAGGAGGTGAGCGAGATCAGCCGCGGGCTGAAGCAGATCGCGCGCGAGCTGCGCATCCCCGTGGTGGCCTTAAGCCAGCTCAGCCGCCAGGTGGAGACGCGCGTCAGCAAGCGCCCGCAGCTCTCCGACCTGCGCGAGAGCGGCTCCATCGAGCAGGACGCCGACGTGGTGATGTTCATCCACCGCTCTGAGTCCTACGAGGAGAAGAAGCCGAAGGGAGCGCCCGGTGCGGATCGGCGCCGCGACGCGCTCATCGAGATGGAGATCATTGTCGCCAAGAACCGCAACGGCCCCACGGACACGGTGTACATGCAGTTCTTCCCGGAGATAACGCGCTTCCTCAGCCGCGCCCGCGGCTTCGCGCAGTAGCGGGCGATGCGGGTCGCGCGGACGGCGGCGGCGTGGCGGCCCACGGCGAGGAGAGGCCATGGCAAGTGAGACACAGCGCAGCGTGATGGTCATCGGCAACGGTGGGCGGGAGTGCGCCCTGGCCTGCGCCATCCTCGAGGATCCAAGCGTCGAGCGGCTGGTCATCACGCCGCCGAACTGGGGTGTGGTGGACCCCTGCCGCGGCGGCGAGCGGGTGTCCGTGTTGAACATCGCTGCGGACGATCGTGCGGCAATCGTCGCCGCGGCCAAGGAGCAGCACGCCGGCCTGGTGGTGATCGGCCCGGAGGCGCCGCTCTGCGCCGGCCTGGCGGACGACCTGCGCAGTGCCGGGGTGATGGTGGTCGGGCCGGGGCGCGACGCGGCGCGGCTGGAGGGCAGCAAGGCGTACGCCAAGGAGTTCATGCGCCGCCACGGCATGCCCACTGCGGATTTCGCGTTGTTCGACGATATCCATGAGCTTGAGCGGTTCATCGCGGCGCGCGAGGGCCCCCTCGTGCTCAAGGCGGACGGGCTGGCGGCGGGCAAGGGCGTGATCGTCTGCGAGGACCGGGCCCAGGCGCAGGCGGCGGCGCGGCGGATGCTGACCGAACGCGAGTTCGGCGAGTCGGGCAGTGTCGTCGTGGCGGAGCAGCGGCTCTTCGGGCGCGAGATCAGCTTCACCTGTCTCATCGCCGGCTCCCGCGGGGCGCTCATCGCCGAGAGCACCGACTACAAGCGGTTGAGGGACAACGACGCGGGGCCGAACACCGGCGGCATGGGCAACATCTGCCCCACGCCGTATGTCACGCCGGATGTGCGCGAGGAGTTCCAGCGCCGCGTGTTCCGGCCGTTCCTCGACGGCCTGGCGGGCGACGGCCTGGACTACCGCGGGTTCCTCTTCATCGGCGCGATGCTCACCGAGCGGGGGCTGGAGGTGCTGGAGTTCAACGTGCGCCTGGGCGAC
>Ga0315284_10010621_pt1 | contig 13109 bp, 10 predicted proteins | sample YL17G09_16_MG_FD_203696 | JGI IMG/M metagenome (GOLD analysis project Ga0315284, IMG submission 203696) | Sediment microbial communities from Yellowstone Lake, YNP, Wyoming, USA - YL17G09_16 | ecosystem: Environmental > Aquatic > Freshwater > Lake > Sediment | place: USA: Wyoming | collected...
ACCCGGCACCTGACACCTGGTGTTGCGGCGCTAGCCGAGCCCCTCAAGCAGCACGTTCCGGCCGAGGGTGATCACTTCGCAGTAGCGCGACAGGCTCTGCAGGAAGCACGGGTTCTCGCACAGCCCGCCTGAGAGATAGAGCCTCTCCGGGCGCTGAACGAAGTTGTGGACGTTGAACGCAATCCCGTGAACGAACGCCGCGAGCGCGGTCTCCGCCGACTCGCCCCGGATGATCGCCTCGAATATCCGCTCGATCCCGAAGATCCCGCAAGTCACCTGGAACCTGTCTTCCGTCGCCGGCAGCTTCGTGAAATCAATGTCATAGTAGTGGCCCAGCAGCTCCAGCGTGAAGCCGGTATTCGCGCCGCAAGCCTGATTCCAGTCGAGCTTTCGCAGCTTCCTGCCGTGGAAGCTGACCCACTTCATGTCCCGACTGCCGATATCCACCACGGTGAAGTCGTCGTCCGGCACCAGCTTCAGGCTGCCCTGCGCGAGGGCTACGAGCTCATTTTCATATCGCTTCGTGCGCTCGCGTCCAAGGTGCCCGGTGGCGACCTCGAAGCGCAGGTCGAGATCGCGCAATACCTGCTTCGTCGGCAGGATCGCGACCTCCCCGCTCTCCATGTCCTTTATCTTGCTCCACGAGCTTCCGCAATCCGCAATCAGCATAGTCCCCAAACCGCAACATTAGTTCAAAGTTCAAAGTTCAAGGTTCAAGGTTGGGAACGCCGCGACAGGAACTTTGAACCTTGAACCTGTAACCTTGAACCATCTTCTAGCCCATCCGCACGAACGCCTGCACCTTCGCGATCACGCTGTTCGTGAGCGGGCCGTCGCAGTCAATGAAGAGTCCGTCGTGCTTCTCCGCCAGATACCGCGCGAGCGAGTTCTTCTGGCAGAACGTCTGCGCGTAGAATATCGTCGGAACTCCCGCGTCCACGACCATCTCCAGCTCCAGGTCCGCCGGAACGCCCGCCTCCACGCAGCGCGTCCAACCGTAGACGTGCGTCGTGTCCGGGAACATCTCCAGAAGCCGCATGTCGTGCGGAGGAACGCCCCAGAATCCGTGCGTCGGCTTCACCGGCAGGTATTCCATCTCGTTCGGGATTCGCACCGAATCCATGATCCGGTTGACCTTCTCGGCGAGCGGAAGCCCGGAAGTCGCGATCGAGATCGGCCCGCGTGTCGTCTCGGCGTTCCGGACCTCCATGATCGGGAAGCCGAGGTCCTTCAGGATCAGTCCGGCGAATCGTCCGCCGTCGCACTTGTCCTCGCCGACCGCCGCGATGATGAGGCGCAGATCGTCGCGGAGATGGACCGCGTTGTCCACGATGTTCGTGACGATCTGGCAGTAGGCGTCCGGCACGAGCCCGCTCGGCGGCGCGCTCATATCCAGATCCAGGTCCATGAGTTGGTCGAACGGGTATTTCCGCCCGACGCTCTCGATCACCTGTCTGGGCGGACATCCCCAGTATCCGATGAACTTGCCTCTCCTCATGGCTCGCAAAGTATACCATACGGTTTCGCAGCCAGTCCACAGCACCCGACGAACACAGAGCGCACAGAGAACTCCAAACTCCATCAGGAAGCCAGGAGAGCCGGAAACCAGGAAGGATTCCCGTCTGGTTGGACGTTCGTCCCACCCCATCAACCATCAACCGTTCACCAGTATTTGTACTGGTTTTCAGGCGCGCGCTTGACATTCGGCTCGGCAAGGGATAAACTGAAAATCGGCAGTCATCATCATGATCTCCGGAGGTCGGACGATGAAGTACAGCCCTCTCCGCGCGCTCCTCTCAACTGCGGCAGCCCTGTTGCCGCTGGCGGCGTTCTTGTGCCTTGCCGATTCCGGGCTCGCTGGCAACCCGCCCCCAGCGGCCAGGGCCTTCAGCCCATACACGGACGACGGATATCAGGTCCGGGGGCAAGTACACGCCCACAGTCTTCCCGACGATTGCCGGATCGGGTCAGCCCTGACACGCTGCCAGTTCTATCGCAACTACTGGGTACTTGGATACTACTTTTTTGCGATGACAAACCATAACATCATGTCGGACTTCTCCGGGGGCTACTACGCCGGTTGCTGTCCTCCCCCTGCACCGGTGAATCATCCCTGGCCTGTGCCTGGCTCAGTTGAGATTACCTACGGCAGTCTCGCCCGCCGGGACGGGCACCTCATCGTCCTGGGCGCGGACGCCGGCACGACGGTAGACCAGTTGGCGTACGACTCGGACGGGACCATAGTGGAGAGGATGAAGGAGCGAATCCGAAGGGCGCACGCCCACGGGGCGCTCGCCTTCATCGCGCACCCGAGTGCAGTGTCGCCCACGGGGCGGTACTGGATCACGCCGAACGAGTTGGCCCAGATATGTCGCGCGGAAAGACCGGACGCCGTGAGTATCTACCACATCTCAGCTAACACCGAATGGAAGTGGGATTACCTATTGTGGCAATGCGACCAGCCCATCTGGGGGTACTCGGAGGACGACTACCACCCGGACGTTCTGTCCTCCCGCCTAGCCGGCTCGACTTGGGTGCAGGTGCCGATCACGGACTTCCCGTTTGACCCGTGGAATGCGTATCTGAAGCAGCGGATGAGGGACGGCGACTTCTACGTCTGCTGGGTCAACAGGGGCTCCTACGACAGCGGTACCTTCCTGCGCGGTCCCACCTTGCGGGTGAGCGTCAATAGCTTGGGCAACTATCCGGTCATCAGTGCACAGGTGGGCGACACTAATGGCTGCAGCTACACGACGCGCTTCAAGACGATCAGGGGCGTGTACCAGGGCAGCCAGTACACGTGCACCGGGCTGGAGAAGTACGTCAGGGTCCAGGCGGAGGTTTACCTGGGCTTCGGGAGGAGGATAGAAATCCGTTCGCAGCCGATATGGATAGACCCCGTGGACACGGTGGGCACCGTGGTGCGCACTCTGGCTGCGAGAGGCACGGTTTCCACTTCTCCCGGGCTCCGTCTGCGGTACCTCAGCAGTTCCGAGAGGCCCGCCCCGCCCGATGGGGGGTACATCGGCCATGCCTTCGACGTCACTACGCAAGACGGCCAGGTGTCCCAGGGCGCGGTGCTCGATCTCTCGTACGACGGCGAGGACCTGTCCGCGATAGGCGGGACCGGGTACCTGGCCATCTACCGCTACGACGCATCAGCGTTGAAATGGGCGAAGCTCGGCGGAACAGTAAACCCGGCCGCGGCGGTGGCCTCTTCCCCGATCACGGCGCTCGGCTACTATACCATCAGCGCAGACCTGCCGGTCGATACGGCAGCGCCTGCGGTTTCGATCACCAGTCCGCTTAGTGGCGGGACCGTTGGCACGGACACGGAGGTGCGGGCGACGGTGAGAGACAGCCTCGGCGCGTGCACGGTGAGCTTCTACATGAACGGCCATCCGCTGGCTGAAGATGCCGACGCGACGGATGGATGGAGCGCGCCCCTCCCCTGTGCGGACTACTGCGAGGGTGATTGGACGTTGAGGGCGGTTGCGGAGGACCTTGCGGGGAACCAGGGCACGGCGGAGGTTCCCATCCACATCCGCTCATCCACTCCTCGTCCGACCGTGACTATCACCTCGCTGGCCGAGGGCGCGACTCTGAGCGGGGCTGTGACCGTAGCCGGCACGTGCTGGGACGACGTTGCGGTCGCGCAGGTTGCCCTGTACGCAGGCGATACCCTGGTGGGGGCAGGAGACCTGGACGGGTCCGGGGGATGGTCGTGCAGCGTCGACACCACGCTTATCGCGAACGGGGTCAGGCTCCTGAGAGCCGTCGTTGAGGACGATCCTGGCAACGAGGCGTCCGCGTCCGTGTCCGTCACCGTGAACAATCCGGGAGCCTGGCGGGGCCTTGCCATGGTCTCGTTACCCGTGACCCCCGGGAGCGCCGACCCCAAGCAGGTGGTTGCGTTTCAAGGGAATTCCTGGTTTAGCTATCGGCCCGATGTGGGGCGCTACGGCGTGTACCCCGACCATTCGACGTGGTTTGAGCCGGTTGAGAAGACGCCCGGGCGCGGCTTCTGGTCGCGATTCGCCGGCGAATCGCCGCGTGCCGTCGGATTGGCGCCTCCGCAGGACCAGCCCGCCGTGATTCACCTCCTGGCTGGGTGGAACATGATTGGCACTCCGTTCCTATCTGGCGTGAAGTGGCGCCTTTCCGAGGTGGCGGTTCAAGTGGCGGGTGGATCGTCGAAACCTCTCGGAGACTCGCGGGATGCAGTCTATCCCTACTTGTGGGGGTGGAGGCAGAACGAGGCTGACCCGCTCAGGGGGTCGTATTACCTGATCTACGATTCCTCAGCCATGCCCGGTGTGGCCGACACGCTGGAGCCGTGGAAGGCCTACTGGATCAGGGCGCGCAAGGAATGCGACCTGATCCTGCCGCCGCCCTAGCGCGGAAGTCAGAGGGGGGAGTTTCGGAGATGTCTCACTGCAACTTGAAGCTGGTGTCGCGAACGGCCGCGCTCCTGGGTGTGGTGCTCGGCGCGGTCTTAGCGGGCTGCGGTGGCGGAGGAGGCGGCGGCACCGCTCCGGTTAGCGTCAGCAACACTCGGGCGTTGATCCCAGGCGACTTCTCCTTTGAAGGCGGCGCGGTCACCGTGCAGGCGGACGCAGTTGCGAGCGCCGGCATTGTGGACGTTCGCGCAACCGTTACCAAGCCCGATGGCTCGCAGGACCCATCCCCCGTGCTGATGTCCTTGGTTTCGGGAAGTACGTTTGCGGGCACATATGACGCCCCTCCGAACCTGCGCGGCGACGGGCGGCCTGAAACCTACTACGTCGTGGTAGCCGCCAGAGACACCGCCAGCAACACCGGTTCATCCAGACGCTTCAGCTTTCAGGTGCCGGCCCCGCAGATTCCCGCCCCTCCCCCCTAGACGGACATGGCGGGCGCCCACTACCGGTTCTGCACATCCCGCACGCGGTACGGGTGCCCCCGCACTTGTTGTGCTTGACAAAAGCCGCCCGCGAGCCTAAGATAAAGACGAGTTCGGACAAGGGGGTTTCTGTGAAGCTTTCCGTCATCACCGATGAGATTTCGATGGAGTTCGAGCACGCGCTTGACGTGATGCTCGAATACGGCGTGAAGGGCGCCGAGCTCCGAAGTCTCTGGGGCACGAATATCGCCGACCTGCCCGAGGATCAGTGGGCCAGGGCGAAGAAGGCGCTCGACGACCGCGGCATGGTCGTCTCCTGCATCGCGTCGCCGATGTTCAAGTGCGATCTCTACGGCGAGCCCGGCGATGCCGCCGGTCAGACGCATCAGGCGAGCGCGAGGAATCTGGATCAGCAGATGGAGCTTCTGGACAGGTGCATCCGCGCCGCGCACTACTTCGGCACGCCGTTCATCCGCGTGTTCGCGTTCTGGAGACGCGGCGAGTTGACCGATAACATAGAGGCGGACATCGTTCGCGCGTTCAAAGCGCCCGCCGAAAAAGCGAATCGGGAAGGCGTCATCCTCGGCCTCGAAAACGAGCACGCGTGCTATCTCGGGACCGGCGCGCAGATCGCCCGCGTGATAAGCGCCGTGAACTCTCCGGGCCTGAAAGCCATATGGGATCCGGGGAATGCGTTCTGCTCGGGCGAAGTCCCTTATCCCGACGGCTACGAGGCGTGCAAGGAATACACCATCCATGTTCACGTGAAGGACGCGGTCATGGAAGATGACAAGCCGAAGTTCGTCTGCATCGGCGATGGGAAGCTGGACTACGTCGGGCAGCTTCGCGCGCTGAAGGCGGATGGATATACGGGCTACCTGTCGCTCGAGACCCACTACAGGCCCGGAGGCGCGGCCGAAGAGGGCTCACGGCAGTGCCTGGCCGCTCTGAACAAGCTCCTGCCGACAATCTAGCAAAGGAATCATCCCTGGAGGGTTACCGATATGTCATTAGTTCGCATGCGGAATACGATGAAGGGCAAGCTGCATCTCATCATGCTCGGCCTCGCGGTCGTCTTCGCGGTAGGTTGGATCGGGATCTGCCTCTCAAGCGGCGGATCCCAGGGCAAGAGTAACGAGACGGTCGGATTGGTCGCGAGAGTGAACGATCAGAAGATTGATCGTGATATGTTCGAGCAGCGCGCGGCCGCCGACATGAAGCGGCTTTCGGATCAGGGTCGGATGATCAGCCCATTCGATGAGTCGCAGATTCGGGGTCGGACACTCGACGAGATGATCGCCAAGTTTCTTCGAGCGCAGGCTGCGAAGGAGGCGCACGTCAGGGCGTCCCGTCGCGATGTCAACACCGTTGTAGATCAGATCATTGAAAACCAGGTAGCCACCGCGAAGAGCCAGTTGCTCGCGGGGCGGAAGGGCCAGATGACCGATCAAATGCTCGAGGAGGAGCTGCGAAAGCGGGGACTAACGCTGTCCGGGCTCAGGGACGAAGTGCGGAAGAGCATAGATGTTAACGCGGTTCGCGAGCAGGTCGTGATGGAGAAGCTTGTGAAGAAGCTTCAGCAGGGCATTGACTCGAGCGACCGGGCGGTGAGGGCCAGTTTTGATGAGGCGCGATTCCGGCAGATCACGGTTGACGCGCAGCAGGGCCGCACCGCTACTCAGGCCGAGCAGCGCGCGAGGGAGATAAGCGACAAGCTGAAGGGCGGGGCCGATTTCGCCGCGACGGCCGCCAAGTATTCGGACGACGGATACAAGGATCAGGGCGGCGACCGCGGAATGTTCATGCGCCGCTCATATATGGACAAGACGTTCGCCGACATCGTGTTCTCGCTGAACCCGGGGCAGATCAGCCAACCCATCAAGCTTGCACAGTCATACATCATCGTCAAGGTCGAGGAGAGGCGCAGCGCCCTGCCGAAGGACTTCAGCGACCCGAGGAAATGGCAGGAGTACCGGAACGGCTACCTCTCCGAGATGCAGTTCGCCGTCCAGAGCAAGTTCTTCAACGATATTCAGAAGAATGCCAAGATCACCATCTACGACCCCGAGCTGAAGGCCTACATGGCTGGGAAACAAATGGCGATGGCGACCAGCAACCCGATTCTGGCTAAAGCGAAGGCCGTGGAGGCGATTGACGATCTGCAGAGGGCGCTCCGTCAGTCCGGCGGCGACTCCCAGACCGCGGCGCGGCTCTATTCGCAGATCGGCTACATCTACGCCTGGATGCGGAGGCCGGAGTTCTTCCGGGTTTCGAAGGAGGAGCGGCTGAAGTATCGAGCGCTGGAGAAGAAGGCTGTCGAGAGCGCCCTGGAGTACACCGAAGCGAACGACCTGCGGATCATGCTGGCCGACATCGCGATCGAGGAGGGCCAGTACGCGAAAGCGGTCGAACATCTCCAGATGGTTTCGGACAATGTGTTCGACGATGCCGCGATGCACACGGAGTTGTCGGATCGGCTGAAGAAGCTGAAGGCGCACGAGCCTCAGAAGGTTGCCGCCCTGCTCGCTATCGAGCAGAAGTGGAACAAGGATTTCGGCGCGCGCCAGAGAGGTCCTCAGGGCCAGTCCACCGCGACGACTCAGCCATTCAGAGTCGGCGGGCCCGCGAAGGCTCCCCGCCCGCCGAAGCCCGGCGGCTAGGAAACATCGAGGTACTTGGCGAATGTAATGGGGCCGGTCCGCAGCGGATCGGCCCTTTGTCTTGCGCGAGGAGGGATCATCATGCGGGGACCAACACCGTTCTACGAGTGCAGGCGTGTTCCGAAAGGGAGCATTCGCGTTGACGGGATTCTCGATGACCCGGCATGGGAGAACATCCTCTCGATCCGCGGCTTCATGCTCTCGGACGGATCCGGCCCGGCGACGCGGCAGACCGAGGTCCGCATGTGCTGGGACGAGCGATACCTCTACCTCGCGTTCGGGTGCTATGACCCGGACATCTGGGGCACCATGCTCAATCGCGACGACCACATCTGGGAAGAGGAGGTCGTCGAGGCGTTCATTGATCCCGATTCCGACCTCGAGCGGTACTATGAGTTTCAGACCAGCCCGCGCGGCGTGATGACCGACCTGCTCATCCACAACGTCTCCGGCAGCAACAAGCGGATGAAGGGCGACATCACCTGGAACTGCGAAGGCTGGCTCGTCGGTGTCCAGGTGGATGGCACTCTGGACGACCGCACGGACGTGGATAAAGGATGGACGGTCGAGTGGGCGATCCCGTTCGCCTCGATCCCGGGCGCGCCTAACACTCCGCCGAAGGACGGCGACACCTGGCGCATGAACTTTTACCGCATAGACCGCACCCCCGCGCCCGAGCATAGCTGCTGGTCCCCGACCCTCGCCGTCCCACCGGATTACCATATCCCCTCCCGCTTCGGCACAATCATCTTCCGGGAATAGAACGAGCGCCCGCGGGGGTTGACAGCGCCTGCCCGTCGGGGCTAAGATTTACGGGGCCTTCCCCATCTTCACGTGATAGAAAGGCAAGTCATGAGCGACAAACTCCTCGGCGCGCTGAGCGACCTTGCGAAGCCGAGGATCATGCCTCCGCTGGATGACGCATTCCGGCCCGCGGCTCTCGCGAACCGGGAGTTCCGCCGACTGGTCGCGGAATCCGGGGCGGGGGTTTCGCTCGTCATCGGGCTGGAGCGGGCAGACGGCGCGACGTCGAGGTTCGAAACGGTCATCTTTCCCACCGGGCATCCGATGGCGGAGCTGAATCTGCCCTACGCCGAGCGGCTGGTGAAGTTCCTGCTCTGGCAGAAAGGCGGCTTCCGGGTCACGATCGGCGGCCCGAGGGAGGTCGGCGAGTACATCCGGCAGACCTACTCCGCCTCCGGCGCCCGGGCCTTCGACGTGGACTTCATGGGTCCGACGACGTACGAGCGCCCGTTCGAAGTGGTGGTCGCCGATCCGGATGAGGCGCCCCCGGCGCGTGAGGTCTCCGTTCCCCTCGGCCGCCATCTCGGAGGGTGCCGAATCGGGTTCGACCTCGGCGCGAGCGATCGGAAGGTCGCGGCTATCGTCAACGGCGAGACGGTCTATGACGAAGAGGTCGTCTGGGATCCCAGGGGCAACAGCGATCCGAAGTACCACTACGACCAGATCAACGCCGGGCTGAAGAGCGCCGCATCACATATGCCGAGGGTAGACGCTATCGGCGGAAGCTCGGCCGGCGTCATCATCAACAACCGGCCGATGGTCGCCTCGCTCTTTCGTGGAGTCCCGAAGGATCTCTTCGAGACCAGAGTGAAGAGCATCTTCCTGGATATGAGGAAGGAATGGGGCGTCCCGTTCGAGGTGGTGAACGACGGTGACGTGACCGCCCTGGCCGGCGCCATGTCGCTCGATGACAACTGCGTCCTCGGCGTCGCGATGGGCTCCAGCGAGGCGGTCGGATACGTAAACGAGGAGGGGAACATCACCGGCTGGCTGAACGAGCTCGCCTTCGCGCCGATTGACTTTCGCCCGGATGCGCCCGCGGATGAGTGGTCGGGCGATATCGGATGCGGCGTCCAGTATCTCACTCAACAGGCCGTCTTCCGGCTTGCGGAGGCGCACGGAATCTCGCTCGACGCTCACGGGCAGCTCGCGGAAAAACTGAAATTCGTCCAGACGCTGCTCGAATCCGGCAATGACCTCGCGAAGAAGATCTGGGAGACCATCGGCGTCTACACGGGATACGCCATCGCGCACTATGCCGACTTCTACAAGATCAAGCACATGCTGATACTCGGACGGGTGACATCCGGCAGCGGCGGGAGCATCGTCCTCGCGAAGTCGAACGAAGTCCTGGGAGCGGAGTTCCCGGATCTCGCATCGTCCATCGAGCTTCACCTGCCGGATGAGAAGACCAGGCGCGTCGGCCAGGCGGTCGCGGCTGCCAGCCTGCCGGTCATCAAGTGAGGAGGAAACAGATGAAATTCGGAATGCCAACCGCTGAGATATTCGTCCCCGACGGGCTGCCGGCGGCGGAGGCGCTCGCGCGGACGACGCACATGGCGATCGGCGCGCATCCGGACGACCTGGAGATCGGGCTGTATCACGGGATTCTGGAGTGCTTCGGGCGCTCGGACAAGTGGTTCGCCGGCGTCATCGTCACGAACGGCTCCGGCAGCCCGCGCGATGATCTCTATGCGAACTACACTGACGAGGATATGCAGAACGTCCGGCGCGCGGAGCAGAAGAAGGCGGCATGCGTCGGCGAATACGGAAGCGTTGCGCTTCTGGATTACACAAGCGCGGCCGTGAAGGATCCCGCGAACAGCGACGTGGTCAAGGATATCAAGAGCCTTCTGGAGGCGGCCAGGCCGGAGACAGTCTATACGCACAACCTCGCTGACAAGCACGATACGCACGTGGCGGTTGCGCTTCGAGCGATCTCGGCGATACGGGCGCTGCCGGTGTCCGCTCGTCCGAAGGTGGTCTACGGCTGCGAGGTATGGCGCGCGCTCGACTGGATCAACGACGAGGACAAGATCGCGTTCGATGTCGGCTCTCACGAGAACCTGGCAGCCGCGCTCGTCGGTATCTTCGACTCCCAGATCTGCGGCGGGAAGCGATATGACCTCGCCACCATCGGCCGCCGCCGGGCGAATGCCACTTACCACGCCTCGCACGGCGCCGACGTGACCACATCGCTCATGTACGCCATGGACCTGAAGCCGCTCATAGACGACGAGAGCATGGATCCGGAGGAATACGTGAACGACTTCATCCTCCGTTTCTCGGACGATGTGACCCTCCGCATCGAGAAGCTCAGGTAGACGCGTCGGGGTGTTTCTCCCATTCTCCCCGTCGCCCCGTCCCCGTGTCTCCCCGTCTCTCCGTCGGCCTTGACCGTGAGGCGGAATTCGCCTATAATGAAGCTGCAATCCGGGGTCGTCCAACGGCAGGACACGGGCCTTTGGAGCCCGGGATCCTGGTTCGAATCCAGGCCCCGGAGCCACATTCTCTTGTCTGTTTCTTCGCGTCAGACCCCATCGGATGGGACTTACCTCAGCCATTGATAGTCTTGGCGATCGGACTCCACGCGCCATCCCCCGACAGTCTCCACACCCGCCTGCTCCATCTCTTCGCCTGGTCTATGCAACCGGTTGCCCACGATATGACCGCGCCAACAATGTCGGCTCAGCGAAAAGAGTAGCCGAGGGTGTTGACAGCCGGCCTCAGTTGTGATATTATGCAATCGGTTGCATGAGCCGTGACACACCGGCACACGGCTTCATCAGGAGTACGCTGTCATGGCAAGAGGAACCGCGACATTGGCCGACGTCGCAAGGCTGGCGGGCGTGTCCACGTCAACCGCATCCCGAATACTTTCAGCGGCGAAAGGTCGCCGGGTCCCATATTCCGCGCCGACACAAGAGAGTGTGAGGAATGCCGCCGGTCGTCTGAACTACCGGCCGAACAAGCTGGCCAGGGGACTTACCGGCGCACGGACCGGGATCATCGGCCTCGTCATCCCAACCCTGGAGGACAGCTTCTTCACGGCCGCTACAACCATTATCGAGGGAGAACTGGCGAAGAAAGGGTACAACGTCATCCTTTCGAACACAGGCGGCGATTCGGATCTGGAACGCGCGAAGGTGGAGGATCTGCTTAGCTGGCCGGTGGACGGCCTCATCGTTGCTCCGGTCCAGCAGACAGGCGATACCGGGTTGTTTTGGGAACTGTGGCAGAATGATGTTCCCTTCGTCCTCATTGACCGCGTATTCGCGGATACCCCGTTCTACAGCGTCACGACCGACGATCTCGCGGGCGCCGCCATGGCGGTCGAGCACCTCCTCTCCCTGGGGAGAAAGCGCATCGCCTGTGTGAGCGGACGCCCCTCGGTTTCCACGAACAGGGCAAGGCATTCCGGATACATGGACGCCCTGATCCGCCACGGAGTCCTGCCCGATGCAGAACTCTCCGCCGAAGTCTCGCCCACGGAATCCGGAGGGCGTGAGGCGATGGAGCGCTTTACACAACTTGACACGCCGCCGGATGCGGTTTTCTGTTTCAGCGACCTGATGGCGATCGGCGTGATGGAGGTGTGCCTGGAGAAGGGCATACGGATACCCGAGGACTTGGCGCTCGTCGGCTATGCTGACCTGGATTACTCCGGCGTGCTCAGGATACCACTCACCAGCGTCCGTCAGCCGCGCAACGAGATCGGCCTTGCCGCGGCTGAGATACTGCTCGCCCGATTGGACGGACAGAAGCCGGAGAATGCTGAACTGAAGCTGCCGGTGGAGCTTGTGATTCGGGAGTCTACGCGGAAATGACCAGCCGAGAAAGAGTGCTCGCGGCGATCAACCATCAGCAGACCGACCGGGTCCCGGCGGATATCTGGGCGGAGGGCGAGGTGTGGTCTCGCCTGATCAAGGACCTGCGCGTCCCCGGCCCGGACGATGTGCGCAAACTGCTGAACGTTGACATGCGGTACATTTCGCCCATCTACCCGCCTGATGTCGAGAAAGACGGCATCCGGCAGAACATGTGGGGCGAGCGCTGGGCGAAGGCGAATACTCCCTGGGGTGAGAACTGGGAGCACATTGACGGCGCGCTCTCTCAAGTCTCCAGCCTGGCGGAGATCGAGGCGTTTCCCTGGCCGACCTGCGACGACGCGGACTATTCATGTCTCGCGGAGCAGTGCGACCGGTATGAGGGATACGCCATCGCCTACGGGAATGCCGACATCTTCGAGCGACCGGCGCTCGTCCGCGGGCTGGAGAACATGCTCTGCGATACGGCGCTCAATCCGGATTGGGTCGAGTATCTGACCAAGGTATTCCTGGACTTCTTTGCCGAGGATTTCATCCGCACGATGGAGGCGACGGACGGCCGGATAGACATCTACCTCGCGATGACCGATCTGGGCACTCAGTCGGGGCTATTCCTGGGCATGGAGACGTTCCACCGGTTCATCGCGCCGTCAATCCGAACGTTGGCCGACCTCGTCCATCGGCACGGCGTGAAGTTCATGTTCCATAGCTGTGGGGCTGTTCGAGATGCCGTACCCGATCTGATCCAACTCGGCGTGGACCTACTCAACCCAATCCAGCCCGCCGCCGTGGGCATGGATCCCGAGGGCCTGAAGCAGGATTTCGGCAGGAGTCTCTGCTTCCACGGCGGTATTGATATCCAGTACCTGCTGCCGCTCGAATCCGCCGACGCCGTTCGCCGCGAGGTCCAGCGTCGGGTCGGCATCCTTGGCGATG
>Ga0315284_10010622_pt1 | contig 13109 bp, 13 predicted proteins | sample YL17G09_16_MG_FD_203696 | JGI IMG/M metagenome (GOLD analysis project Ga0315284, IMG submission 203696) | Sediment microbial communities from Yellowstone Lake, YNP, Wyoming, USA - YL17G09_16 | ecosystem: Environmental > Aquatic > Freshwater > Lake > Sediment | place: USA: Wyoming | collected...
CCTGGTTGTGCCCGAATTGGGTAGAATCATGCTTTATTTGGCTTACCCGATGCTTTGGTGGTTTGTAAGAGTGGTATCAATTTTCAGTTAGCAATTAGCAAATGAAGATTTGGAATTACACAATTACCATTTTACTGCTCATGCTTGCCGGGATAATTATTGCTATACTTCAGTTGCCGGACAAAAACCTCCATATAATTGCTTGTGATGTGGGACAGGGGGATGCGATACTTATTATTTACAAAAATGTTCAAATTTTGACTGATGGAGGACCGGATAACAAAGTCTTGAGTTGCCTTGGAAAATATTTACCTTTTTACGACCGCGAAATCGAATTGGTTGTTTCTACTCATCCGGACGCGGACCACTCAACCGGTTTAATAGAGGTGGTTAAAAAGTATAAAGTCGATAAAATTTTAGTTAATCCGGTGGACCCTGGCACCGAGATCTATAGAGTGCTAGAAAAAATGGTGGGGAGTCGGGGGGTGGGAGTTATTGCTCCGGAGTCGGGTATGCAACTTGGGTTAGGTTTGATACATTTAGATATATTATCTGAATTTGACCCTCAAAACGGTAATACGAATACTCTAACTCCATTGTCTACAAAATGCGATTTCGCAAGTTTTTAGCCTTGTTTCCCGGCGATATTTCTCAAAATGTTGCCGACGGCTTGACGGCGACGATAGGACCGGTTAACTATATCAAAATACCTCATCATGGAAGTAAGAATGGAGCGACCGATAATCTCCTCAAGGTAACAATGCCTAATGTTGCGGTAATTTCTGTGGCCAAGAAAAACCCTTGGGGTTTTCCTTCACCGGAAATTCTGGAAATGCTGAAAAATTATAATGTTAAAGTATTAAGAACTGACGAGACGGGAGATGTGGAATTTGTAACGGACGGGGAGAAATATTGGCTCGAAAACTAGGACTTGTACCATTTTTCTTCAAAAGATACTAAAATGAAGTAATGTTTAAAGACCAAATAATAGAAGCTCTAAAGAAAGTGATCGGATTAAAGACTGTAAATTTGGAATTCCCGGAAAATCCGGACTTTGGAGATTATTCTTCAAACGTTGCATTGCAAGGTAAAGGCTTAAAGGTAAGAGGTAAGCGAGGCCCAAAAGAAGTTGCGGAAGCGATTGTAGAGAGATTAAAATCGGACAGGGAGTTGACGAAGATCGTGGATCGAATTGAGGTTGCCGGACCTGGTTTTATCAACTTCTGGTTGACAAGGGGGGCCCTTGTCAGTGAGCTTGAGAGGATACGGAAAGAAGCAGATCGATATGGTTCCTCCGAACTTTTTAAGGGTCAGAAAGTAATGTTTGAGTATGCGCACCCCAATACCCATAAAGTCTTCCATATAGGGCATCTTAGAAACATTACAACGGGGGAAACTCTGTCAAGGCTGTATGAAGCAGGCGGGGCAGAAGTTATTCGGGTAAATTATCAAGGAGATGTGGGGCTTCATATTGCAAAAGCCTTGTGGGGTATTAATAAGTTAGGTTTTGTTGACCCGAAAGATGTTCACGCCCGAGCAGGTTTTTTGGGTAAAGCCTACGCCGAAGGCGCAAAAGTCTATGAAGAAGATGAAAAGGCCAAGGAAGAGATTAATGAGATAAACGGTAAAATTTATGACAAAAGTGATAATGGAATAAACAAGCTTTACGAAAAAACCAGAAAGTGGAGCCTAGATTATTTTGATGAAATATATAAAAGGGTTAATACAAAGTTTGATAGGTTGTATTTTGAAAGTGAGGTAGTAGAAAGTGGTAAGAAAATAGCCGAAAAGGCCCTCAAGGAAGGTATTTTAGAAAAAAGTGAGGGAGCTATCGTCTTTCCGGGTTCTAAATATAGGCTTCACGATAGAGTATTCATATCCAGTAAAGGAGTCCCTACGTACGAGGCCAAGGATTTGGGCTTGGCGCACCTTCAATTTTCCGAATATGATCCTGATAAATTGATCCATACGGTTGGGCCTGAGCAAACGGCGTACTTTCAAGTAATTTTTAAAGCTCTTGAGCTCATACTTCCGGAGATAAGCGGCAGGGAGATCCATGTACCATACGGTTGGGTCAGACTTAAAAAGGGGAAGATGAGTTCGAGGACAGGGAATGTGGTTTTAGGAGAATGGTTACTCGATGAAGCAAAAAGTTCTATTAAAAAGTCATTTAAAACAGAGGAAAAAATTGCCGAGCAAATTGCAGTCGGGGCTGTCAAATATTCATTTTTGAAGACTGGTTTAAATCAGGATATCGCTTTCGATCTGAAAGAATCAATTTCTTTGGAGGGAAACTCCGGGCCATACCTTCAATACACGGTTGCAAGGACGAACAGTGTGCTTGCTAAATCTACAAATCTACAAATCTACAAATCTACAAACGAATTTCGAATTAACGATGAAGAAATGACAGTTTTAAGGAGTTTGATTAGATTCCCGGAAGTGGTTGAAACTGCGGGAAAGTCATACTCGCCCAATTTACTCTGCAACTATATATATGACCTGGCGCAAAAATATAATGGTTTCTACAATAAACATAAGATAATCGGGTCGGACAATGAAGATTTCAGGCTTGCACTAACATTCGGAGTCGGTCAAGTTCTCAAAAACGGCCTGAAGCTTCTGGGGATAAGCACTCCGGAGAGGATGTGAAACTTTCATTTAATGAAGGCAAAGTCAAATTTTGGAGATGATCTTTTCTTTAATACTTTCTTCCAATTTAGCAGTCAACCCGCCTTCGGGGCTTCCCAACTGTTCCTCAAGCTTCCTTTCAATGTAGCCTGCGTCTATTTCTTTGGTCATTTCGTCAAGTTCGGGGTCCGTCTTGACCTTTTTCTGTTCCGCTAGGATTTCCTTAAGGAGAGCCAAAATCTTTGTAATCTCTTTTTCCGAAATAAGCTCAACTTGCAGCCCTAACTCCTGGCGCAAAACGTCCCGTTGGTTTTCCCGGTTCTGGCTCATAAGGACTATAACGGCAAGAATTATTGCCTCAATTGACACAAACGAGTTCATAAAAGAGTAGGGGTAGGGATCAATTTGGGGGAACCCCGGGATTTTTCCGGTATTTCCCAGAATCCATATGGCATAAACCAGAATATTTACGACCAAAAAGCTGATTGTTCCGAAGTATGAAGTCAAAAAATCCGCAATTTTCGCAATCACGGGTCTCTTCTTTAAAGCCTCAACCTCAAAGCTTCTGATTATGTGCCGGCTTTTGTGATGAGTGTTTATGGACATTAATTAATTGTATATAATGCTTGGATGAATTACAAATTAAGAAGACTTAAAAATGGTCTTAGGGTTTTGACTGTTCCAATGCGATCTCTCGAATCTGCTACGGTTATCGTTTGGGTTAAGACCGGTTCCCGTTTTGAAGAAAAGAAAATAAACGGAATTTCACACTTTTTGGAACATATGGTTTTTAAAGGCAGTAAAAAGCGCCCCTCAGCCAAGGCAACCTCCGAAGTGGTGGACTCAATAGGCGGAGAATTCAATGCCGCAACCAGTAAAGATTGGACGAATTTTTATATAAAAGCCCGCGCGGGCAATCTTGATACCGCATTTGATGTCTTAAGCGATATGGTAGTTAACCCCCTTTTAAAATCGGATGAAATTGAAAGAGAAAAGGGGACAATAGTTCAGGAGATCGCGATGTATGAAGATACTCCGATGACGAAGATAGGGGATGTTTTTGAGGAGCTTGTTTTTTCCGGCAATCCTCTTTCCTGGGATGTTTCGGGGGATGAGAAAAGTGTCAGAACTATTGTTAGAAATGATTTCTTGAGATATAGAGATATACATTATCATACAGGCAGTATGTTGGTTACAGTTGCCGGAGGGGTAATCGAAAAAGAGGCTTTAGGATTGGCAGAGAAGTATTTTAGCTCCCTATCACCCTTTAAAGGAGAATCCTTTAAAAGTAGGGAATTTCAAGATGTGCAGACTAAGCCTCGGCTTAAAATTAAAACCAAGAAAGCAGAGCAGGCGCATTTAATTTTGGGATTTATGACCGAAGGCCGCAATTATGGCGGCCGTTTTCCCCAGGGTGTTCTTTCGGCAATTTTCGGTCCCGGAATGAGCTCCAGACTATTTATTGAAGTTCGTGAAAGAAGGGGACTGGCGTATTCAGTCAGGCCCAGCCTTGAAAGGTATGACGAGACCGGTTATTTTGGAACTTACGCGGGGGTTGATTTAAAAAAAGTGGATGAGGCTATAAAAGTCACGTTGGATCAATTTTACGGACTTGTTGCCGGTAAATACCCGGTTAAAAGTGCCGAGATCAAAAAGGCCAAGGAGTTTATAAAAGGTCATGTAGCGCTTTCCCTGGAAGACACCAATGCCGTTGCCGGATTTTTTGGAGAGCAGGAACTTTTCCTGCCTCAAGTTTTAACCCCTGAGGAAATTTTCAAAAAGATCGACGCGGTTACGATTGACGATGTTATGACCGAGGCTAAAAAATTGTTTGTTCCGAGTAAGTTGAACTTGGCCATAATCGGACCGTTCAAAGATAGTGAAAAGTTCAGTAAAATAATAACGTAATGGAAAGAACAGTGGTACTTATCAAGCCGGATGGGATTCAAAGGGATCTTGTGGGGGAGATAATGCATAGGTTTGAAAGAAAAGGCCTTAAATTGATAGGACTTAAGATGGTTGCCATGACGGATGGAATGCTTGACAGCTGGTATGCACATCATAAGGACAAGCCTTTTTTCAAAAACCTTAAGAGTTTCATGCGCTGGACTCCGGTGGTTGCGATGGTCTGGGAGGGATTGGAAGCAGTTACCGCGGTAAGAAAAATTGTAGGAATTACGAAGGCCCGAGAGGCTGAAGCGGGATCAATCCGCGGGGACTTTGGCATGAGCGGTTCCCAAAACATTATTCACGCATCTGATTCGTTAGAATCTGCAGAAAAGGAATTAGGATTAATATTTAACGGTGATGAAATTTTCGATTACGAGAGTGGAATGGACAGCCTCATTTACTCCAAGGAAGAAGCTTGAAAATAAATTTTGTGGTATACTCCGCCTGTCGTTCCAAATCGCCCTTTCTGGTCTAAGAAAAAGGAGGCTTAAGTGAAAGCAAAGCTGTTGAAAATCTCTTTGGTGATTGCAACTGTTGTGCTTGTTGCAGGGTGTGTTGTGTTTATTGCCGGAGGATGGTTCCTTATCTGGGTCGACGGTTGTGTCGAAATGCAGATGGTTCCATTTACTTGCCAGTTCCTGCCATAACAAAGTCGATTAAAATGACAAGAGACCAGTGATGTAGACATCGTTTTGTAATTTGATGTATACCGCTCCTGGTCTTGTTTTTTGTCGGGGTGCTGGGAATTGAACCCAGTGTTTCTACGTCCCGAACGTAGCGTGATACCGATTCACTACACCCCGCCTAGATTTGATTATATCAGATAACATTTGGAAATATACAACTTGTACTAGTTGATGTTCCTGTTTTACTGTATTAATATTAGATCATGGCTAGACGCCTTTTACAGGCCCAAATAAAGGAAATTAGAGAGATGAGGTCTCACGGTTTTAGCCTTCCGGAAATCTCACTTAAGCTTAGGGTTGGCCAAGGTACTGTTTGGCGGCACATCCAGGGAGTTAAGATTTCAGACAAATATAAAAATATTTGGCTTGAAAAGAGAAAACCGAGCATTAGAAGAAAAAACGAAGCTTTAAAAAGAGCAGAAATGTTGGCTAATGGCACTATTTCGGATCTGTCTGAAAAAGAAAAGTTGTTAATTCTGGCTTCATTATATTGGGCCGAAGGTGCAAAAGCTGATTTTAATCTGACAAATACCGACCCGGATTTAATTAATATCTTTGTAAAGGGTCTATGTAATTCTCTAGAAATTTCTAGGGATAGGTTAAGGTTAAACGTCAGAATTTATGAGGATATGGATAGAGAAAAATGTCTTAAGTTTTGGTTTAGGGTTACGGGTCTTTCCTCCGAGAATCTAAGTTCTGTAAATGTTCTTTTTGGCAAAAAATCTGGTAAATTAAAATACGGGATGTGTAGAGTGCGGGTAACTAAAGGTGGGGATATGTTAAAATACCTTGTTGCACTTAGGCATAAAATCGTAGAAATATTTTGAATAGGAGCCCCTATAGCTCAACGGATAGAGCACCCGCGTCCTAAGCGGGTGATCCAAGTTCGATTCCTGGTAGGGGCACTTATTTCACCGTCAAACTATAAAGATTTGGAGTTGAACTTGTACCCCCTAAATTGGTCAAAATCAGAAGTTTTGTGGCATTGCTGAAAGGAAATGCATAAGGTGCAGTGTAACTTCCTGAGTAAACTACCTGTCGATTGGTTCCGTCGTAGTCCATGACGGTGACTTGTTCATCCTGTGCGAGAAGAAGGTGGTGGCTGTCAAGCATAAAATGTAGAGCAGGAAGAATGGTTGACCGACTTGCCGGTTGGTTGGACAGAGCCACTTCTTGGTCGGTTATCAGAAAATTCTGATCCTCTTTGATATCATACACATATGTGCGATCGGTTTGGATGTTCCTTTCCTGCTGTTGGGTTGAAGACCCGGGAAGAGGTTTAATCAAATTGTCGGGTAGGATAGCGGAAGAACTTGCCGTGTAAAGAACCATTAGTTCGTCGGGTGAGAAGGTAAAATTTGAAGTTTTTCTTTCCAAAATGTCAGCCAAATCAGCGGGCAGATTTCTTTCGAGAATCACGTTTCTCGCTTTTCTCTCTTTTCCCCAGTTGGAAAGAATCGAATTTTTCTGTGAAGCGACGTTTACCCTTTGAGATTGAGAAATAAACGATCCCGAATCGAGCAGAAATACGCTATTTGAAAGTGTAAGAAGTATCTGCCTGCCATCAGGAGAAAATTCGTAAGTTGAGTTTATAAGATCCCCGTCAGTAACCCTTTTAGGTTCAGCGGAAAAACCAAAAGGAAGTGTGAATGTATCTATTATCCAAAGCCCTATTTTGCCAGCCGGTAAATCTTTACTAAAAGGGATAACAAATACGATTTTGGCTCCGTCAGCGGAAGATACTGGATTTTGGACTCCCGAGAAAGTGACCGGTGAGAGAGAAGGAACATTTTTGAATAGAGATGCGCTGGCTTGGGTGACGACCTCCTTTTCAATTGTCAGGCGTTTTTGCCAAGTAAAATATCCGTCCTTTTTAACTTCAATGTCGTAGGTTCCGGGAGAGAGAGATAAAGTTGCATTGGTGGCTGTCTTAAGATCGCTGTCGATGTAGACCGAAGCCCCGTCAGGATCTGATTTAATTACAAGTATGCCATTAGGTTGAAACTTGACCACACCCTTCGTGACCAAGGTTGTAATATTGAGCCTGTAGCCTCTGGCGTAGTAAGAAAGAAAGAGGCATGCTATGCCAACTACTATTAAGGTTGACAATAAAACAAAAACACGTATCTTGGCCATGAGGCTATTATAACAGGATTCAAGAAAACTCCACAATTATCATTGTGGGGATGAATTGAACCCTGGTATGCCATTCTCGCTTGGGCGCGAAGCCGAGAGTTCTGACTCGAGGAGAATGTCATTGCAGAGTTTGCTATAATCCGAAATAAGATGCCTCGTAAAAATGTCGCAATTGATTTGGGAACTGCCAATACCCTGGTCTGGGTGGCTGGAGAGGGTTTGGCTGTAAATGAGCCTACAGTCGTAGCTATCTCGTCTGAGGATAATAAAGTAGTGGCAGTGGGGGAAGAGGCAAAACGGATGCTCGGCAGGACTCCTGAAGCTCTTATTGCCAGCCGGCCAATGAAGGACGGTGTAATTGCCGATTATCAGGTAACCGAAGCGATGCTTAAATACTTCATTGGAAAAGTTATTGGTCGTTTCCAGCTTTTTAAACCCAATGTGATGGTTTGCGTCCCTGCGGGGTGTACTCAAGTTGAGCGCCGGGCGGCACTTGACGCGACGCTTTCTGCAGGGGCTGCGCACGCATACTTGATTGATGAACCACTTGCAGCAGCGATCGGCGCCCAGATCCCGGTTTCTGCACCCTCGGGGCATATGATAGTTGATATCGGCGGGGGTTCAACCGAGGCTGCCGTTATTTCTCTGGGGGGAGTAGTGGTCCATAAATCTGCCCGCGTTGCAGGTACCAAAATTGACGAGTCGATCCAAAATTATCTTAAAAAGAAGCATAATTTGATAGTTGGAGACACTACCGCTGAAGACATTAAGCTCAAAATTGGCTCAGCTACACCTCTTGCAAAAGAAGAGCGCCTGGAGATATCCGGCCGGGATCTTGTGTTCGGGTTACCCCGAACGGTAGCAATTACATCGGGGGAGGTAACGGAAGCCATAAGGCCGGTTCTTCTGCAAATTATCGGTGCGGTAAAGGCTGTTTTGGAAGATACGCCGCCCGAGCTGGCAGCGGATATAATCGATAAGGGTATAGTTATGAGCGGGGGCAGTTCAATATTGCGAAATTTTGATAAACTGATGACGGAAGAGACCGGAGTTCCGGCTCATACAGCCGACGAGCCTCTTCTCTGCGTTGTTAGGGGAACTGGCTTGGTTTTGGAAAATATTGAGCTTTGGAAGAGAAGTGTAACTACTAGAGGATAATTGTAAAATTAGAAGAGATTGTGCGTTATAGGTATCGATAGTTAAATTCTCTGGCATCAATTTTTCTGGTAAAGGCAGACCCTTTTTTGCGGGTCAATATATATCTATAGTATTACATATTAAATCCTAATATATTTGTTAACTGATTGAGGATAAGTAGTTAGAATCAAAGCCTGAAGATTGTACAATAAATATACACAAAAGAACATTTTCATTAAAAGTAATTTTTAATGGGTTAAGCTTATAGTCTGACTTAAAATTGGCAAATAATAATTAAAATTGCTATATAGTTATGGGTTCTTATTGAGTGCGGGAAAAGTGAAGCTAATATCAAAAAAGTTAAAAATTATAAGGTAAAACATAAAAATTTATGAAAAAATTATCGAAAAATAACAGCGAAATGGCTCAAAAGTACGTCAATATCCTAGGAATTAATGTACTTAGCACTTCGATACCAGGGTTGCTAATGGGCGTAAGGGGAAACATAACCTATAATAAGAAGTTTTGCATAACCACTCCTAACCCGGAGCTGGTTTTGGCCTCGACTAAGAATGCGATGTTGAAACAGGCACTTAACTTTTCAACCTTTTCGGTTCCCGACGGGGTCGGCTTAAATTACGCGTCAAGATTTTTGTTTGGCAAAAACCTCAAAATTATTCCGGGGCGCAAACTTTTTGGAAAACTTATCGAATTGGCAAACAAAAAGGGCTGGAAAGTGTTTTTACTGGGCGGAGAGGGTGATGAAGCAGAAAAAGCGGCGGAAAAGCTTAAACTAAATTATAAAAAAGTAAGAATAGAGAGTTTCCCCGGACCAATAGTGGATGAGAATGCGGAGCCTGCTACCGAAGTAGATAGAAGGTTGGAAAAAGATGCAATTGACAAGATAAATAAATTTGATCCACATTTACTTTTTGTCGCCATGAAGAATCCCAAGCAGGAAATTTGGATTCACAGGAATCTTAAAGGTCTTAACGTTGGGGGGGCAATGGCCGTTGGCGGCACTTTCCGCTACATTGCGGGACTTTCTAAACTTCCTCCTAAATGGATGGAAAATATGGGCCTTGAGTGGGTTTGGAGGCTTTTTAATGAACCTTATCGTGTCGGCAGAATCCTAAATGCGGTAATAGTTTTTCCCTGGAAAGTGTTCCTCTTTAAAATAAGCAAATCTACAAATCTGCCAATCTACAAATAAATTTTAAATGATTAAATTATTAAATAATTTGGATATTTATTTGCTTATTTGTTTATTCTGATGCCACACCTCGGCAAACTCGTGCTTGGCGCGGTAGAGTTTTCCTTCAACAGCGCGCTCGGAAATACCTAAGATTTTGCCAATCTGTTCGTATGAATAATCTTTCCAATACCTGAACCACAGTAGCCTACGTTTTTCGTAGGGGAGAAGGTTAAGACAATTATTAACGGAAATTCTTAATTCCTTTAACACCAGACTTTCCTCAGGCGACAAGTTTCTTGTATCAATATCGGTCAAACTATCAATTAGTGGGACAATAATTCTTGAATTTTCGTGGATTTGGTTGTGGTAGTAGTCGGCAATTTTATTCAAAGCAATTCGGCAAAGCCAGGTAAAGTAGCTACTTTTGTGTTTGAAAGTTTTATATCCCTTCCATCCCGCCACAATCGTCTCTTCAAAAACTTCCTCAACGGCAGTTTGATCTTTCCTTAGCCTTTTGGCAATAAATTTTAAAAGGGGCTGGGAAACGGATTCATAGGCTTCATCGAACCAGCGTGGGTTATCTGCCATATCAGAGACTAATTATATACCATCACAAAAAGGAAAAATGATATAATAACCACGCATGTCAAATAACATAACACTTCCAAAAGACGCAGTAATTCCAAACCACATTGCCATTATTCTTGATGGCAACCGTAGGTGGGCAAGAGCCAGGGGGATGTATACACTGGAAGGCCATAAGGCGGGTTTTGAGGCGGGAATGCAGGTAGCAAAAGCTTCCAGGCAATGGGGAGTGCATACTTTTACGGTTTGGGGGTTTTCAACGGAAAATTGGGATAGGTCTCTAAAAGAAATATCATATTTAATGAAGTTGTATAGGAAAATGTTGGATGAAATCAAGAAGGAAGCCAAAAAAGACCAAATCAGATTTGTTCACTTAGGCAGGAAAGATAGATTCCCCAAAGAACTTGTAAAATACTTCAAAGAGCTGGAGAAGGAAACAAAAGATTACAAGGAACACGTTTTCAATGTAGCTTTGGATTACGGTGGCCATGATGAAATAATTAGAGCTACCCAAAAAATTATTAAGGCTGGGATTAGAGCAGAGGATGTTGATGAAAAACTTTTTGCCTCATATCTTGATACGGGAGATCAACCTTACCCTTACGTTGATCTATTTATTCGAACCTCGGGAGAACAGAGGACTAGTGGTTTTTTGCCGTGGCAGCTTAACTACGCAGAATATTATTGGGAGCTTGGGCATCTTCCGGACATGACTCCTGGAAAATTGAGAGATATTATTGTCGATTTTTCAAGGCGCAGGCGCAGATTTGGTGGGAATGATGCCATGGAACATTTTAGTTTTGATCCGGAGGTTCTGACCAGACTCGAACTTAAATGGTGGAGACTTGGGAAAATCCCCGAGGGGACGAGGCTCAGAGAATATGCGCTGGATCATATTAAAGAACAGTATGGCTTGTCGAAACATCTGGCAGGGGAGGCAGCCAAACTGCTTTTGGAGGCCATATCCGAGGAAAATAAACAAAAGTTTGACAAGGCAAGGGTAAAACTGAAAAAATTCTACAAACTTATTAAAGCCGAAGTTAAATTGGCTTTTGAGCCGGAAATTGTGGCGTCTCTGGAAGTTCGGATGAGAAGCGAAAAGGGAGAGGGTGAGGACACCACGCGCGAATATTTAGCTGAAGTTTACAGAATTTCACTTTTCCAAGCAGCCAAAGCCGCTCATCTTAAAGTTCTGGCCAATGTTGAACGGAATTTGGCTCAAGCGGGGATGGGGGAACAGCATTGGGTTAAAGCGGAGGACTATCTTCAAAAATATTACCGTGCACTGAAGGAACGCGTAGCGTGACGACTGCGCACGGCCAGCCGGGGTTTGAAAGAACGGGTAGTCTATTTTTTTTCGTTTGTTAAAACTTCTTTTTAGACAAACTCAAACAAAACCTTTTTTGAAGCGGGCAGGCTACAACTTACTGAGGGTTATAGTTAATTTACTCTAGAAATATCACGGTGGCATATTCTTATCACCTCCTTAATTAATGGTAGCACAATGAGTAAACCCAGCACCATGCTTTAGTTGTCCAGACGTGTGGTGCTGAGTAAATGGGGTTTCCCTCCATATTTTCGCGCTCGACTTTAGATTCTGTTCGAATGCGTCTCGTGCCAAAATTATGGGCGGGTGCGGGTCATTTTGCAACAAAATGACCCTTGACACACCTGATAAGCTTTGTTGTGTTTTGCTTGGAAAACTTAACAAAAACCCTATTGACATAGAAGATATCCTTTGTTATCGTTTGCCTTAGAAAGATTGCTGACAAGCACAGGAATATATAAAAGTAATCTTTACTGTTAAAAAATGGATGAGCCGAAGAAAAAAATAAGATTAGAAAATTTGCCGGACCTTTTGACGGTCCGTGAAGTGGCAGAAATCTTAAGAGTTTCACCCTTGACCATTAAAAGATGGGGTAAAAGAGGAAAACTTCCGGCTATTCGCATAAACTCCCGTGGGGATCGCAGATACAAAAAGGAGGCAGTGTTGTGGCTTCTTGGTATGCAAAGTAAGGAAGAATAGACTTCAAAAATTTCGTAAACTGGCGATTTAGCTTGACAAGAGGTATAATATGCACACTTTCAGAAATTCATTCCATGCGAAAAATAACGATTCTATTGTTTTTTATGGCTTCGGCCATAGTGCTTGCCAGACCGTCTCCTGGCCTCGCCAAGACGCTTGAGACCACTTCCCCTCCGGGCCAGAGGCCCTTTGTTGGGCCGGTGGCGACCGCCTCCGCCAGTGCCGAGGTAGCGGTCGTGCCAACTCTCGAGCCTGTAAAAAGCGATATCACTCAAAAGACTGAAGTGGTTTTGGGGCCATTGGAGTCAATGTTAAGATCTCAATCCTTAGGTCCGGTTTGGCCCGCTAACCCTCTAAAATATGCCGTCAGACATGCAGTTTCTGCCGGGGTACCCGCCAACACGATAGTTTTACTTCTTCTATTGCCTCTTGTTGCTCTGGTTATTGCCTTTTCCAGGAATGTTATAGGGATTAGGGGTTTCGGAATTTTCCTGCCTGCGGCTCTTTCCGTAGTTTTTGTGGCAACCGGCCCGATCGTCGGGATAGGTTTGTTTCTGGTCATTGTAATAGTCTCAACCGCTACCCGGATGATTCTTCGTAGGCTTAAGTTGAAGCTGCAGTATTTACCCCGTATGTCTTTTATTCTTTGGGCCGTGGCGATTGGGGTTTTGGGGGCCCTTTTTGTGGCTCCTTACATCAGGTTTTCGCAGCTAAGCAACGTATCAATTTTTGCGGTTCTGATATTGGTGCTTCTAGCCGAGGA
>Ga0315284_10010623_pt1 | contig 13108 bp, 7 predicted proteins | sample YL17G09_16_MG_FD_203696 | JGI IMG/M metagenome (GOLD analysis project Ga0315284, IMG submission 203696) | Sediment microbial communities from Yellowstone Lake, YNP, Wyoming, USA - YL17G09_16 | ecosystem: Environmental > Aquatic > Freshwater > Lake > Sediment | place: USA: Wyoming | collected...
TCGCATGGATGACGGGAAGACGTTCGGTCAGCGACTGCGCGAGACGAGGAACGGGGCGGGGTTCAGCCAATCGGCTCTTGAGGAGATCTGCGGTATCCCGAAGGCCCGCCTCTCCCGCTACGAGAACGGCCACGTCGCGCCCTCGCTCCAGACCCTGGAGCGCCTGGCGAAGGCGCTCGGCGTCTCCGAGGCCTCGCTCCTGGGCGACCAGCGCGCCTTCCTCGAGAGCTTCTGCCGCACCCTGTCGGAGCGCGGCGTCCAGATGCACTCGGCCGAGCAGGCGGCCCGGCTGGCCCACGCCGTCGCGGATCTGTGGGGGGCGCTCGGCGGCGCCGAGTCCTGCGAGGTCGCGAGCGAGGACGCCCCGGCGATGGTCCCCTCGATGGCCCCGGTCCGGGAGTGGTTGAGCGGGATGCCTAGTACCGGCTCCCCACAGCTCTAGTGCTTTTGGCCGGTAGACAGCCCTGAGGGGCCCCCGGTACTGTCTTCTTGCATCCCCACTCGACCCCTATCGGATCCTGGCCCCCCTTTGGAACGAATCGACGAGACCACCCGGGTGATCGAGGCCCACGCGACCCGCGCCGCGGTCGTCAGGGCGCGGAACGGCGCTCGTCCGGTCTCCGCCGCTCGCCGGGGGTACCGGCGGGTCGTCCGGGGGATGCTCATCACCGACGCCGCCGGCATCCTGCTCGCGTTCTGGCTGCCGATCGCGGTGCGCTACGCGGCCGGGGGCCGGGCCCACTCCGACTACCTCGTGATCGGGGCGCTCGCGGTGCCGGTGTTCCTCGCGGTCTTCTCGATCCTCGATACCTACGCCGCCTACCGCATGACCCCGGCCGAGGAGTTCCGGCGCCTGATGATGGGGATCGGCGTCGGCATCGCGCTGGTCGTCATGGTCTCGTTCTGGGCGGAGTCGGCCATCTCGCGGGCGTGGCTCGGCTGGGCGTGGGGGCTCTCCCTGGTGCTCGTCCTCGGCTCGCGCCGTCTCTGGCACCGGCACCTGGGGAGGCTGCGGAGCAGCGGCCGGCTCGCCTTCCACACGCTGATCGTCGGGACGAACATCGAGGCCGTCCACCTGGCCAAGGTCATGTCTTCCAAGCGCTTCGGGTTCCACGTGATCGGCATGGTGGCGACCTACGCCGGCCCGCGGAAGGTCGACGACGTGGAGGTCATCGGCGATGTGGAGACCGTGGGGGAGGTCCCGGTGGTCGGCGAAGTGGGGCGGATCCGGCAGCTGATCCGCGAGACCGGGGCCGACTGCGTCTTCGTGGCGGCGAGCGCGGTGAGGACCGAGGAGATGCGGCACCTGACCCGCTCGGCGCGCCTGGAGGGAGCGCAGGTCCGGGTGTCGGCGAACCTTCCCGAGACGCTGTCGACACGCCTCACGGCCCAGCCCGTCGGCGGCGTGATGTCGCTCGCCCTGGAGCCGACCACGCTGAGCCTGTTGCAGTCTGCCGCCAAGCGGAGCCTCGACCTCCTCGGCGCGTCGCTCACGCTGCTCCTCACGGCGCCGCTGTTCGCGGTCGTCGCGCTCGGCGTAAAGGTCTCCTCGCGGGGCCCGGTGTTCTACCGGCAGGAGCGCGTCGGGCTCCACGGGCGCCACTTCACGATGCTGAAGTTCCGCACGATGGTTGTGGACGCCGAGGAGATGCTGCGTGAGCTGCGGGCGCGGAACGAGTCGAGCGGGCCGCTGTTCAAGATCAAGGACGACCCCCGGCTCACGGCGTTCGGCCGCTTCCTACGGCGCTGGAGCCTGGACGAGCTGCCCCAGCTCCTGAACGTCCTGATGGGCCGGATGAGCCTGGTCGGCCCGCGCCCGTCCCTGCCGACCGAGGTCGCCCTGTACGAGGACTGGCACTTCGACCGGCTGGAGGTCCGCCCGGGCATGACCGGTCTGTGGCAGGTGAGCGGCCGGAGCACGCTGTCGTTCGACGACTACGTGCGGATGGACCTGTTCTACATCGAGAACTGGTCGCTCGCGTACGACCTGTACATCCTGGCCAAGACGATCCCCGCCGTGCTCTCAGGCAGGGGCTCGTTCTGAGCCGTCGGCCGGATAGGCTACCCAGGGTTGACTTCAGCTGCCCCGGAGCCGTAGACTATCCGGCTGCCGTGCCGCGCTCCGCATGCCCTGGATCCAGGCATGTCTCCCACCCGAGGAGGGATAGTCGTTGCCTGACTCGCTCGTCCCTGTCCGCGATCGTGTCAGTTTCTCAAAGCTCGAGGAGGTCCTTCCCCTTCCGGACCTCGTGGGTATCCAGAGGGTGTCATTCGACTGGCTCCTGTCGGAGGGCCTGAAGGACGTCCTCGAGGAAGTCTCGCCCATCGAGGACTTCACAGAACAGTTCCAGCTCCAGTTCAAGGAACACCACTTCAACGAGTCCAAGAACTCCGAGGAGGAGTGCAAGGACAAGGACATCACCTACTCCCGGCCGCTGTTCGTCGGGGCGGAGTTCGTCAACAAGTCGACCGGTGAGATAAAGGAGCAGGAGGTCTTCATGGGGGATTTCCCCATGATGACCGAGCACGGGACCTTCATCATCAACGGGACCGAGCGGGTGGTCGTCTCCCAGCTCGTGCGCTCGCCGGGCGTCTACTTCAGCCGTGAGCTGGACAAGACCTCCGACAAGGACGTCTACGTCGCCAAGATCATCCCGAGCCGGGGCGCCTGGCTGGAGTTCGACGTCGACAAGAAGGACACCGTCGGCGTCCGCATCGACCGCAAGCGCCGTCAGTCGGTGACGGTCCTGCTCAAGGCGATGGGGTTCACCGAGGAGGCGATCCTCGAGCTGTTCGACCACGCCCCCTCGATCCAGGCCACGCTGGACAAGGACCACGTCGACACCCCCGAGGAGGCCCTCGAGGACATCTACCGCAAGCTGCGGCCGGGCGAGCCGCCGACGGCCGAGTCCGCCCGCACGCTCCTTGAGAACCTGTTCTTCAACCACAAGCGCTACGACCTCGCCCGCGTGGGCCGCTACAAGGTCTCCAAGAAGCTCGGGTCGGCCCAGGGCGTGGTGGCAAAGCACCTGAAGGAACGCGCGAGGGTCCTGTCCGAGCTGGACAACCCCGACAAGAAGGGCTGGGAGCAGCCGCGGTTCCGCGTCTTCGCTCAGCTCGCGAAGGAGGAGCAGGGCGAGGGCGGCCCGAAGTACAAGGGCATCCTCGCCTACGAGGACATCCTGAAGACCGTCCGGTACCTCGTGAAGCTGGCCGCCGGCGAGGAGGGCTACGAGGCCGACGACATCGACCACTTCGGGAACCGGCGCCTGCGCTCGGTCGGCGAGCTGATCCAGAACCAGATCCGGATCGGCCTCTCGCGCATGGAGCGCGTGGTCCGCGAGCGCATGACGACCCAGGACGTTGAGGCGATCACCCCTCAGACGCTGATCAACATCCGGCCCGTCGTCGCCGCCATCAAGGAGTTCTTCGGCACCAGCCAGCTGTCCCAGTTCATGGACCAGACGAACCCGCTGGCCGGCCTCACCCACAAGCGGCGCCTCTCGGCTCTGGGCCCCGGCGGTCTCTCCCGCGAGCGCGCGGGGTTCGAGGTCCGCGACGTCCACCCCTCGCACTACGGCCGCATGTGCCCGATCGAGACCCCGGAGGGCCCGAACATCGGCCTGATCGGCTCGCTGTCCAGCTTCGGGCGGATAAACCCGTTCGGCTTCATCGAGACGCCGTACCGCCGCGTCGTGGGTGGCAAGGCGACCGACAAGATCGACTACCTGTCGGCCGACGAGGAGGACCTGCACGTCATCGCCCAGGCGAACGAGCCGATCGACAAGGGCGGGAGCTTCCTCGGGTCCACCGTCCTCGTTCGGCGCAAGGGCGGCGAGGTGGACTCGGTGCCGCCCGAGGAAGTCGACTACATGGACGTGTCGCCGAAGCAGATCATCTCGGTGGCCGCCGCCCTGATCCCGTTCCTCGAGCACGACGACGCGAACCGGGCCCTGATGGGCGCGAACATGCAGCGCCAGGCCGTGCCGCTGCTCCGTTCCGAGGCGCCCATCGTCGGCACCGGCGTGGAGTTCCGCTCGGCTGTTGACGCCGGCGACGTGTTGCTCGCCCTGGACGCCGGGGCCGTCGAGGAGGCCTCGGCCGACGAGGTCGTGATCAGGGAGCGGAACGGCAACCTGCGGGTCTACCCGCTGCGGAAGTACCGCCGGTCGAACCAGGGCACCTCGATCAACCAGAAGCCCTTCGTGCGGGTCGGCGACAGGGTCGTGAAGGGCCAGGTCGTCGCCGACGGCCCGTCGACCGACGCGGGCGAGCTCGCGCTCGGCAAGAACATGATCGTCGCCTACATGCCGTGGGAGGGTCACAACTACGAGGACGCGATCATCATCTCCGAGCGCCTCGTGAAGGACGACAGCCTGACCTCGATCCACATAGAGGAGCACGAGGTCGACGCCCGCGACACGAAGCTCGGCGCCGAGGAGATCACCCGCGACATCCCGAACGTCTCCGACGAGATCCTGAAGGACCTCGACGAGCGCGGGATCGTGCGGATCGGAGCCGAGGTGAACCCCGGCGACTACCTCGTCGGCAAGGTCACGCCGAAGGGCGAGACCGAGCTGACCCCCGAGGAGCGTCTGCTCCGCGCGATCTTCGGTGAGAAGGCGCGCGAGGTGCGCGACACCTCGCTCAAGGTCCCGCACGGCGAGTCCGGCAAGGTGATCGGGGTCCGCGTGTTCAGCCGCGACGACGGCGACGAGCTGTCGCCCGGCGTGAACCAGCTGGTCCGCGTGTACGTGGCTCAGAAGCGGAAGATCTCCGAGGGCGACAAGCTCGCCGGCCGCCACGGGAACAAGGGCGTCATCTCGACGATCCTGCCCGAGGAGGACATGCCGTTCCTGGCGGACGGCACTCCGGTCGACATCATCCTGAACCCTCTCGGCGTCCCGTCCCGGATGAACCTCGGCCAGGTCCTCGAGGCGCACCTCGGCTGGGCCGCGCTCGTCGGTTTCACGAAGGACGGCAAGGACCTGCCCGGGCCGGTGCACGTCGCGACGCCGGTGTTCGACGGCGCCCGCGAGTGGGAGATCCTCGACTCGATCAAGAACGCCCACCCGAACCGCGACGGCGTGAAGCTCGTCGACGACGTCGGCAAGGCGGTCCTGTTCGACGGGCGGTCCGGCGAGCCCTACGAGGCGCGGGTCACCGTCGGCGTCGCCTACATCATGAAGCTGCTCCACCTGGTCGACGACAAGATCCACGCGCGGTCGACCGGCCCCTACTCGATGATCACGCAGCAGCCTCTGGGCGGGAAGGCCCAGTTCGGCGGCCAGCGGTTCGGGGAGATGGAGGTCTGGGCGCTCGAGGCCTACGGGGCCGCATTCGCCCTGCAGGAGCTTCTGACCATCAAGTCCGACGACGTCCTCGGCCGCGTGAAGGTGTACGAGGCGATCGTGAAGGGCGAGAACATCCCCCAACCGGGGATCCCCGAGTCCTTCAAGGTCCTGATCAAGGAGATGCAGTCCCTCTGCCTGAACGTCGAGGTCCGCTCGGCCGAGGGCGTGGAGATCGAGCTGAAGGAGACCGACGAGGACGTGTTCCGCGCGGCCGAGGAGCTCGGTATCGACCTGTCCCGCCGCGAGCCGGCCGGGGCCGACTACGACTAGGAGTGGAGGCGTAGGTGCTTGACGTCAACTTCTTCGACGAGATCCGGATCGCCCTGGCGACCGGGGATCAGATCCGCGCCTGGTCGAACGGCGAGGTCAAGAAGCCCGAGACGATCAACTACCGGACACTGAAGCCGGAGAAGGACGGGCTGTTCTGCGAGAAGATCTTCGGTCCCACCCGGGACTGGGAGTGCCACTGCGGTAAGTACAAGCGGGTCCGGTTCAAGGGCATCATCTGCGAGCGCTGCGGCGTCGAGATCACGCGCTCGAAGGTGCGCCGCGACCGCATGGGCCACATCGAGCTGGCCGCCCCCGTGACGCACATCTGGTACTTCAAGGGCGTTCCCTCGCGCCTCGGCTACCTGCTCGACATCCCGCCGAAGGACCTCGAGCGGATCATCTACTTCGCCGCCTACGTCATCACGCGGGTCGACACCGAGCGCCGCCACAAAGATCTCCCCGAGATCGAGACGCAGATGGAGCAGGAGAAGCGCGATATCGAGGCCGAGCGCGACGACGACATCAAGGCGCGTCTGACCGAACTCGAGGAGCGTCTGCGCGAGCTCACGGCCGAGGGCGCGAAGGGCGCCCAGCTTTCGGCCGCCCGCCGCGAGGCGCAGCGCGAGATCGAGCGCATGACCGAGGCTGCCAAGCGCGAGACCGACCACCTCGACGAGGTCCTCACCGCCCTGAAGAAGCTCACGGTGAAGCAGCTCGTGGCCGACGACTCGGTCTACCGGTCGCTCCGTGAGCGCTTCGCCGACTACTTCGACGGCGGCATGGGCGCCGAGGCCGTGAAGCGCCTGCTCCAGGAACTGAAGCTCGAGGACGAGGCCGCTTCGCTCCGCGAGCAGATCGAGACGGCGAAGGGCACCCGGCGCCTGAAGGCGATCAAGCGCCTGCATGTAGTCTCGAACTTCGTCGGGGGCAAGAACTCGCCGATGGGCATGGTCCTCGACGCGGTCCCGGTCATCCCGCCGGACCTGCGCCCGATGGTGCAGCTCGACGGCGGCCGGTTCGCCACCTCGGACCTGAACGACCTGTACCGCCGGGTGATCAACCGGAACAACCGGCTGAAGCGGCTCCTCGACCTCCAGGCGCCCGAGATCATCGTGAACAACGAGAAGCGGATGCTTCAGGAGGCCGTCGACGCGCTGTTCGACAACGGCCGCCGCGGCCGCCCGGTCACCGGGCCCGGGAACCGCCCGCTGAAGTCGCTCTCCGACATGCTGAAGGGCAAGCAGGGGCGGTTCCGCCAGAACCTGCTCGGCAAGCGCGTGGACTACTCAGGCCGCTCGGTCATCGTCGTCGGCCCCGAGCTCCGCCTGCACCAGTGCGGGCTGCCGAAGCAGATGGCGCTCGAGCTGTTCAAGCCGTTCGTCATGAAGCGGCTCGTGGACAAGAACCTCGCGCAGAACATCAAGAGCGCGAAGCGGATGGTCGAGCGCGCGCGCCCGCAGGTGTGGGACGTGCTCGAGGAGGCCATCCGTGAGCACCCGGTCATGCTGAACCGCGCGCCGACGCTTCACCGGCTCGGCATCCAGGCCTTCGAGCCGGTGCTCGTGGAGGGCAAGGCGATCCAGATCCACCCGCTGGTCTGCACGGCGTTCAACGCCGACTTCGACGGCGACCAGATGGCCGTGCACGTGCCGCTGTCGGCCGAGGCTCAGGCCGAGGCTCGCGTGCTGATGCTCTCGACCAACAACATCCTGTCGCCGGCGCACGGCCGTCCGATCGCCGTTCCGACCCAGGACATGATCCTCGGCATCTACTACCTGACGCTCGAGCCGGAGCCGCCCGAGAAGGACGAGGACATCCCGCGGTTCTCGGGGATGGCCGAAGTGCTGATGGCGCTCGACCACAAGAAGGTCAGGCTGCATACGGTCGTGAAGATCCGCCTGCCCGGCAAGGCCATGCCGCAGGACATGCTGCCCGAGACCATCCAGGTCGGCAGCGCGGGCAACGGCACGAGGGTGCCCCTCGTGCAGACCACGGTCGGACGGCTGATCCTCAACCAGTGCTTCCCCGACGACATGGAGTTCGTGAACCGGCCGCTCATGAAGGGCGACGTCGGCAAGCTCGTCGAAGACTGCGTGCACGGGTACGACCGTGCGCAGGTGGAGCAGGTCCTCGACAACCTGAAGAACGTCGGGTTCCACTACGCGACCCGCGCCGGTGTGACGCTCGGCGTCCAGGACGTGACGACCCCGTCGGACAAGGTCAAGATCCTGGACCACTACGAGACCCGCGCGTCGAAGATCGAGGGTCAGTACCGAAAGGGCATCATCACCGACGACGAGCGGCGTCAGGAGCTGATCGAGACCTGGACCGAGGCGACGGACAAGGTCAAGGAGGCCATGGAGGCGCAGTTCGGGAAGACCAACCCGATCTACATGATGGCCAACTCCGGCGCCCGGGGGAACATCATGCAGATCCGCCAGATCGCTGGCATGCGTGGCCTGGTGGCCAACCCGAAGGGCGAGATCATCCCGCGCCCGATCAAGTCGAACTTCCGCGAGGGCCTGTCGGTGCTCGAGTACTTCATCTCGACCCACGGCGCCCGCAAGGGGCTGGCCGACACCGCTCTGCGGACCGCCGACTCGGGCTACCTCACGCGACGCCTGGTCGACGTCGCCCAGGAGCTGATCATCCGTGAGGAGGACTGCGGCACCGACCGGAGCGTGCCCGTCCGCCTCTGGCACGCGGAGCCGGACGGCACGCACAGGAAGAACGACCACCTCGCGACGTCGCTCTTCTCCCGCGTTCTGGCCGAAGACGTGAAGGGCCCGGGCAGGAAGAAGATCGCCGCCCGCGGCGACCAGGTCGACGGCGCGCTGATGGAGAAGCTGGCGGAGTCGGACGTCGAAGTCGTGCGCGTGCGTTCGGCGACGACCTGCGAGGCGGAGTACGGAGTGTGCCAGCTCTGCTACGGCTGGACCCTGGCCGGCGGGCGGCTGGTCGACATCGGTGAGTCCGTCGGGATCGTCGCGGCGCAGTCGATCGGTGAGCCGGGCACGCAGCTCACGATGCGGACGTTCCACACGGGCGGTGTGGCCGGCGAGGACATCACGCACGGTCTCCCCCGCGTGGTCGAGCTGTTCGAGGCCCGCAGGCCCAAGGGCCAGGCGGAGATCACCGACCTCTCCGGAGTGGTGTCGATCGAGGAGGACGAGGAGAAGAAGGTACGCCGGATCACGATCACCTCGGACGACGGCGACGACCAGACGCTGTACCAGGTGTCCTTCCGGGCCCGTCTCACGGTGGACGACGGCGAGCACGTCGAGGTCGGCCAGCAGCTCACCGAGGGTTCGGTGAACCCGCACGAGAAGCTCAAGGTGGAGGGCGTTCAGGCGCTCCAGGCGCACCTGGTGGAGGAGGTCCAGCAGGTGTACCGGAGCCAGGGCGTGACGATCCACGACAAGCACATCGAGCTGATCGTGCGGCAGATGCTCCGCAAGGTGCAGATCATCGAGCCCGGCGACACGGACCTGCTACCGGGCGACCTGAAGGACCGTCGCGAGTTCGAGCGGATCAACCGGGAGGCGGTCGAGAACGGCGCCCAGCCGGCGTCGGCCCGTCCGCAGCTCCTCGGCATCACCAAGGCCTCGCTCGCGACCGACTCGTGGCTGTCGGCGGCTTCGTTCCAGGAGACGACCCGCGTGCTGACCGAGGCGGCGATCGCCGCCAGGTCGGACTCGCTGCTCGGCCTGAAGGAGAACGTGATCATCGGCAAGCTGATCCCGGCCGGAACCGGCATGAGCCGCTACCGCAACGTGCAGGTGCGGATCAAGCCGGAGGCGATCCCCGAGTACTGGCTCGCACGCCAGCGGGAGATCGCCGAGCGGGCCGAGGCCGAGCCGCTCCTCGCCGGCCTCACCCGCGAGGAGGCCGAGCAGATGCTCGGCGGCTCGTACTCGCCGGAGGAGTAGCGCGCGGTCGGCAGCTCGGAGTGGGGCTCCGGGTGGTCGTGCTCGCGTTCGCTACTGGTAGATGGTCTCGCAGTTGGTGAAGGTGTTGGTTCCGAGCCTGTCGATGCATACGTCGGCGCCGTTGCCGCCGTTGATGCTGTCGTTCCCGCCACCCCCGAGGATGCAGTCGCCGGAGTTGTTGCCCGATATCGTGTCGACCCCCGAGCTACCCAGGATCAGATCGGCGCCGCTCGTGCCGTTGATGACCCCCGACCCTCGGACCACAGCGGTCAGCGTGATCCCGGCGCACTCCGTCGGTTTGAGGGTGTTGGCGGTGATGGCCTGAGACCTGTCGGCCGCCTTCGTAGAGGGGACGCTGTTGGCGTTCGTGAGACCCAGGAGACCGCTGAGCACGATCGTGACCGCCGCGGCGAGGGCGGCGGCGGACCGGCGTCGACGGTGCCCCCGACGTCCCCTCACCGCTTCACCTTCGATCCGTTGGAGCGCGCGCGGTAGCGGTACGTGACGCCCTCGTCCTCAACGAGGTACAGGTCCGATCCGTTCCGACCCTCGTGCAGGATCACCTGCCCGTAGTGGGTGGCCAGCCGCGCGAGACTGTCGAAACTCTCGACGTCGACCGTGCGACCGCCCGTCGTCGCGGATCCCCGAACCGGCACCAGCCACCGGCCGAACCGGGCCTGGATCAGCGAGGCCTCGCCCCTCCGGGCGGCTCGCAAGCGCGACACCATGATCACGAGCAGGCCGATGAGCGCGAACAGCTCCAGGCCCAAGCACGCGATCCGAAGCGGCTCGACCCCCACGCCCAGTCCGAAGACCGAGAACCGCCGCAGAGCGGCGCCGCGGACCGTGACCAGGCCGCCCGACGTCGGGTTCAGCGAGTCGACGGGCTTCTCGCCCGGGAAGGACTCCGGGGCAGATGCCAGTTGCAGCTGGAAGTCATCGATCAGGAAGTCGAGTCGTGGGGCGAAGGTCTCCGAGACCGGCTGCCCTGCGACCGTGCCGTCGAACTCGATCTCGGGCATCAGCGCGACCGAGTACTGGGTGCGCTCCACGCCGGTGGCTTTCTCGAGATACGCCGTCATGTCGTGCAGGGCCCCAAGGTCCAGGACACCGCGGATCGTCACCTCTTGTCCCGTGAAGGGAGCCGTCGGACTCAGCCTGAGGGTCCGGCTCCAGCCGTTCACGTCGCTGACCTGAGCGACGAGCCGCGCGGTGCCGGAGGCATCCACCGGGGAGGGGGACTGGAAGCTGTAGTCGAAGGCGATCGCGACGCTGTGGGCCAAGCGCAGGTAGACGGGATCTCCGGTGGTGATCACGTCGGTGCCGTAGACCGCGCGCCCGTCCTTGGCGACCGATCGGTAGGAGAACGAGCCTTCCTGGTCGTAGATCGCGTCGCGGTGGGTCGTCACGACCTTCGGTATCACGAAGGCGTACAGGCCCAGCGCCAAGGCTACGATCGCCAGCGTCGAGAAGGCGGCGATCGTGGCGTTGCCCGAACCCATCGGCCCGGGGCCGTCGGGTCTCCGGCCGTTCCCGTTCGAGCCCGACGCCGTCTCGGTCGCGCGATCCTTTCCGCGGTCCTTCCCGCGGTTCTTCCGGCGGCGGATGTGCTTCCTGCCGCCCAGCAGGCCAAGAACCCCGAGGCCGACCGCCGCCGAGATGGCCGCGGGCGTCCTGAAGATGTGCAGTCGGCGGCCGACACCGGGGAGCGTCAGCTGCATCTTGCCGATCAGTTCGTCCTGGGTGGGACGGTCCGAGTCCAACCAGGTGTTGTGGTCGCCCTTGAACACGTAGTGGTCGCCGTCACGGGCGACGATCCGGTGCAGGACGACCCTGTCGAGTTGGCGGCTGTGATACGCGACCACGTCGCCGACCTGGTAGTTGGACGACGCCCTGACGACGACGAGGTCCCCGTCGTGGAGCACAGGCTCCATGCTGTCCCCCACGGTGGTCACGTAGCCGGTGGACCCTCCGAGCTGTTGGGGCGCGAGGAAGAACCACAGCCCGAACAGGACGCCACCCAGACCCACGAGGAAGACCACCCGCGCGCTGCGTCTCACGGCCATGGGGCTCTCCACGGACCGCCGGGTCACTGGGCGATGATGACTCGGAGCGACGTGGCAGCGGCCACGGTGGCCTGAGGGCTCGTGGTCGGGCACGTGACCGCGGCGGCGACGAACGTGCACGTGTACCACGTCCCCGCCGCGTCCAGCTGCGCCTTGAGCGTCGAGCCTGTGACCGGTGTCGAGTCCAGGGTGAACGTGACCGAGTCGATGTTCTGGGGGCTCGTCGCGTTCAGGTTGTACTTGACCGAGGAGAGCACGTAACCGGAGATCGCCCCCGAGCCGTCTCCGGCCTTGCTCGTCGGCACGGTGTTCGCGGCCGTGAACGCGTACGTCCCGACCACGAGCCCGATCACGAGAGCGAGCACCGACACCCAGCGTCCGATGGCAGAGCGTCGGCGCCGCATCTCGTTCCTACCTACCTTCCTCGTCCTGGCCCCGTCGTCGTCTCGCCTAGTCGGCGATCACGATGCGGAGCATGTTGGCCGGCACGACGGTGGCCCCGGTGGTCGTGCACGTGACCGCGGTCGTGACGTTCGTGCACGAGTACCAGGTCCCGGCCGAGACCAGCTGCGCCTTGATCGTCGACCCCGAGGGGGGCGCGGAGTCCACGGTGAACGTGACGGTATCGATGTTCGAGAAGTTGGCCCCGCTCAGCGTGTAGTGGACGTTGGTCACGATGTATCCGGTGATGGCCCCGGAGCCGTCACCCGCTTTCGTGTCTGGCACGGTGTTCGCGGCCGTGAACGCGTATGTCCCGACCACCAGCCCGATCGCCAGAGCGAGCACCGCGATCCAGCGGCCGGCTCCCGACATGCGATTGCGCACCTGCTTCACCTTTCCTGCGGGCCGGTCCTCCCGGCCACGGTTCCTCTCCGTATGCCTCGGCCCGCCCGACCCCGGCCTGAGTACCCGGTATTTGGTATCTCTGCTGGTCGTCGGGCCCGTCGGGCCGTGATCAGGCCGTGATCAGGCCGAGGGCGTGGGGAGTGGACCTCCGCTCAGCCGCGCGCGATGGCCAGGAGCTCGGAGTGGACCGGCGGTGAGCCGGCGAGGATGTCCCCCGCCAGGTAGTCGGGGCCGCCGTCCCAGTCGGTGACGACGCCCCCTGCCTCCTCGATGAGGAGGCCTCCCGCCGCGACGTCCCACGACGAGAGCCCGAGCTCGAAGAAACCCTCGAACACGCCCGCGGCGACCCAGGCGAGGTCGAGTGAGGCGGCGCCGGGCCGCCGGAGGTCCTCGAAGGACTCCAGGCACCACCGGAACGCCTCGAGGTAGCGGAAGAGGGCTTCCTTCCTGCGGAAGGGGAAGCCGGTCGCCACGATGGCCCGCTCGGGCGGGCGTGGGGACACCGAGAGCGGCTCGGGGTCACCGTCTCCGACCCGCCGGCTCGCCCCGTGGCCCCGCGCCGCCAGGTAGGTCTCGCCCAGGAACGGCGCGTGGACCACGCCGACCCGCGGGCGGCCGCGCTCGACGAGCGCGATCGAGACCC
>Ga0315284_10010624_pt1 | contig 13108 bp, 9 predicted proteins | sample YL17G09_16_MG_FD_203696 | JGI IMG/M metagenome (GOLD analysis project Ga0315284, IMG submission 203696) | Sediment microbial communities from Yellowstone Lake, YNP, Wyoming, USA - YL17G09_16 | ecosystem: Environmental > Aquatic > Freshwater > Lake > Sediment | place: USA: Wyoming | collected...
AAGGACTTCACCCAGCAGGCATCCGCGTCGCTAGCTGGTCCACGCAACTTGTGATTCAGATGCGCAACGTGCAACGAAAGCCCCCTGTCTTCCTGTAACTCCAGCAGGCCCCGTAACAAGGCCACACTGTCCGCTCCACCAGACACCGCTACGAGCAAACGCATTTTGAGAACATGACATTTAGTCAGGCCCAGTCGAAGTGAAGCGAGGAAATCGGCGGTTGCTGTCAAAAAACTCCGTCGCTTTCAAAAACGAAAACGAACCAAGCCCCTGGGCTGAGATTTGGCGGCCAAATCATAGCTTGGGAGAAAAAACAGTTGCAATGAGAATCCTCAACAATCCTGCCAACTCTGCACCGTGGAGACAGCCTCCGAATGAATCGCCAGACGTCGACTCAACTCATGGCCCGATCCACGATCGCCTCCGCTGTCATTTCCCCATTGAGAATGGTATCGGGAATTCCGACACCACGATAAGCATTGCCCGCCAGATGGACTCCGGTATATTTCGATGTCAGGTTCTCAATCCGTGCCACTCGATCGAGATGACCCACATGATACTGGGGCATGGCGCGAGGATACCGGACAACGAGTGCGATTTCCGGATCGCCCTGCACTCCGAAAATGTCTGCTAATTCTTCACGAACCAGCGTCACCAACTCGTTGTCTTCTCGCTGCAATAACTCCGCTTGCATGGCACCTCCCACAAACGTGCGTATCAAAACTGAATCCGCCGGGGCGCGATCAGGAAACTTGCGACTAGAAAATGAGGCGGCAAGAATTCGCCGACGCTCTCGCTGAGGAACGACCAATCCGAACGATTGCAGTGGGTGACGAACATCGGCCAGTTTGTGTCCCGTGACCACAATCGCGCTCGACGCGTATTCGATGCCGTTCAGTTCTTGTGCCAATTTTGAATCGAGAAGTTCAAGCATCGTTGCCGCGTGGTATGCCGGCGTGGAAATGATGACCGCATCGAACTTCGACAGTGAACCATCTGACGCTGCAAGTTGATAGCCGGCCGAAGCAGCAGACGTTCGTGAGACGGCGGTAATTCGTGTTTTCAGATGGACGGTACAGTCCGTTTCAACACGCGATGTCAATGCACCAAGCAGATCCTCCATTCCGCCTGCCAACCCCGCAAACATCCCGTAACGCGCACCACTGGACGAGGCATCACCCCCCTGCCGCGATGGACGCACTCGCCACTTTTTTCTAGACACATCGCGGGTTTCTTCCGCCGCAGTGATCTCGTGATTCTCACCGCTGTCGCGATGCCATGCAGCGCGCATCAAGCTACCGTATTCTTGTTCCATATCGAGGAACCGCGGCATTGTCGCGGCCACACTGAGCCGTTCAGGATCCGCTGTATAAATGCCACCGACGAGTGGCTGAACCAGTCGTTCGAAGGTCTCGCGTCCGAAGCGACGACGCACAAAATCGGCAAGGCTCTCCTCAGGCAATTCACAACGCGCAGAGGACCGGCCGTCATTGTCAGAGGTGGACACCGTGGAGAGTCGGCGAGGTGGAACGAAGTACTCCATCAAAAGTCGCAACTTGCCCCATGGTGACAAGAGTGGCGTTGTCACCATGGGCCACATTGCGGTGGGAATCAATAATTGAAACCCGTCCGGAACGGGAACCGGGCGTCCCTCGCTGAGCACGAGGGCACCGCGATAACGGATGTCGGTCGGTATCAATCGATGCTCGATTCCAAGTCGACGGCAAAGAGCAACCGCAGCCGGTTTGTTCGTCAGAAATGAGTCGGCTCCGGTATCCACCAAATAGCCGCCGATCCGCCGTGTTCCCATCACGCCGCCCAAACGTGAACCCGCTTCAAACACCGTCACCGTCAGCGGAGCCTCTCGATGTCGTGCCAACTCAACCAATCGATGCGCAGCGGAAAGTCCGGTCAATCCGCCCCCAATCACGGCGACTCGGTATGACCCCATCGGCATTGTCTTCGTGGCCTGCGGCACCATCGGCTCCTGAGAAAACGACGCTTCAACAAGGCGAAAAAAAAGTCGCCTCCTTCGCCACTACCGCCTCGGGGAAAAGAAAGCACCCGACCCCAGAAGAGGGCGTGCCTCTCTTGTCGACAGCAAATGTGAATCGAGGAATGATGAATAGCCACCGATGCCGGCCAGCGTCAAGTTCGCGACCGATCTCCGCACACAGAGCATCGCCGCCCGTTGCGTCAATCGCCCGTCAAATTTTTTGTGGCAATACCGCATGAATCAGGCTCAGTTACTCCGACCGCCTCAATGCTGGCAGCACGACACGGCATTGCCTATCATTCGAAAACCATGACACGCCACGTGAAAGTGCATCTGCTGCCCACTTTATTCGAACCCGAAGAGGTTCGAGGTGGAATCACCGTTATCATCGATGTCCTGAGGGCCTCGACAACCATCACGCACGCACTGGCCCACGGCGCGCAGGCTGTGATTCCAGTCGGTGAGGTGGCTGAGGCACGCCAAGTTGCGGCTCTTCGACCTATCGAGCGCGTACTGCTGGGAGGAGAGCGTGAGGGAGTCCTGATTGAAGGATTTGACCTCGACAACAATCCGCTGGCCTACTCGTCCGAAGTCGTGTCTGGCAAGACGATCATCTTCACCACGTCGAACGGTACCAAGGCGCTGCTGCGAGCCCGTGAAGCAGACCGGATCGTCGTCGGATCGTTCGTGAATCTGCAGGCCGTGGTCCATGCCTTGGTTGACGACACGCGTCCACTGCACCTGGTCTGTGCCGGAACAGAGGGCAAAATCAGCCTCGAAGATGTTCTGTGCGCGGGCGGGATCTGCCATCGTCTTCAACTCTGGGCTGAGACCTTTGGGGGGGGAGACAACTTTGACTGTAATGACGATCCAACTCAACTGGCCCTGGACCTGTATTGGTTCCGTGCGTCGGCTCCTGAAGACAATGACTCGGCCGCCATTCGGGAAGCAATCCTGATGAGCCGGGGCGGCCGCAACTGTCAACGTCTCGGTTTCGATCACCAAGTTTCACATGCCGCGACATACGATCTGTTCGACATCGTTCCCGAGTACATCAAGTCCACGGGCGAGATCATCGTTCCACGGTCGCAGGAATGACCAATCACTAACCATACTCCTTGCAGCAATGATCGCCGATTTTGCTGATGCATGGTCTCTGAACAAAAGGTTTTCGAATATGGCTGACGACAATCGCATGGACCGGATCGTTGCGCTCGCAAAGCGACGTGGATTTATTTTTCAATCCTCAGAAATCTACGGAGGTCTGAACGGATTTTGGGACTATGGACCGCTCGGGGTCGAGTTGAAACGCAACGTGCGGCAGGCGTGGTGGGGCGATATGATCACCGAGCACGATGACATTTCAACACCGGCCGGAGCGCCTTCAAAATTTGATATGGTTGGCCTCGAATCCTCGATCATCATGCATCCACAGGTTTGGAAGGTTTCCGGACATTACGACCTGTTCTGCGACAAGATGGTCGATTGTCGAGAGTGCAAAGCCCGTTTTCGCATCGATCATGTCCCCACTAGCGAATGTCCGATCAAGCCGAGCAAGCATCCGGGCGAACACGACAAGTGCCAGCTGACCGAACCGCGCGACTTCAATCTGATGTTCAAAACCACCCTCGGTGCCTTGGGAACCGAGTCAGATACCGCCTATCTGCGGCCGGAAACCGCACAGGGGATGTTCGCCAATTTCAAGAACATCTGTGATTCCAGCCGAGTCAAAATCCCCTTCGGAATTGCCCAAATCGGCAAGAGTTTTCGTAACGAAATCACGCCCCGCAACTTCATCTTCCGGTCTCGCGAGTTTGAGCAGATGGAGATGGAGTTTTTCTGTCATCCATCGCAATCACTGGCATGGTATCAATACTGGCGCGACCGGCGCTACAACTGGTATCTTCGGCACGGTATTGCGAAGAACAATCTGATTCTGCGGGAGCATGCGCAGGAAGAGTTAGCACATTATTCGGTCGGCACGGCGGATCTGGAGTACGCCTTTCCGTTCCTAGAAGCGGGTTCCTACGGAGAGTTGGAAGGTGTGGCACATCGCGGCGACTTCGACCTGAGATCTCATTCTGAAGGAAAGCTTTGCAAGAAGGACGGCCAACTTGTTGTAGAGACTGGTCCTGACGGCAAGCCGAAGCATCACGGCAGTGGTAAGGACCTGAGCTATTACGACGATCAGACTCGCGAGCGATTTTTGCCGCATGTGATCGAACCGGCTGCGGGTTGCGATCGGGCCACACTGGCCTTCCTGTGTGAAGCCTACCATGAAGACAGACAACCCGACGACAAGGGCGAAATGCAGGAGCGGGTCGTCCTGAAGCTGCATCCTCGACTGGCTCCCGTCAAGGTCGCTGTGTTTCCACTTCTCAAAAAAGAAGGAATGCCGGAAAAAGCCGCCGAAATTTACCGGTCATTCAAGCGTGCGGGGATCGCCGTGCAGTACGATCAGCAAGCGGCAATCGGTCGGCGATACCGCCGCATGGACGAAATCGGCACCCCCTTCTGCATTACTGTGGATGGCGACACCATGGCGGGTGATGCTTCGATCGTCGGTACGGTCACAGTGCGTGATCGTGACACACTGAAGCAGATCCGTGTCCCTGTGAATGAACTTCTCGAGCACATCCGCAGTCGTCTTGAATAATCGATTTTAGAGCACATACCAACAATCCGACGCGGGCTATACGATCGCCACACGCCGACATGGGAATCACGCAGTCCAAACCACTCCTCAAGCTTGGTTGTCCACAACAATGAAGATTCTTTTGGCAAATCCGCGTGGCTTTTGTGCTGGTGTCAATATGGCCATCGAATGCCTCGACGAAACGATCCGGATGTTTGGTCCTCAGATTTATGTTTATCACGAAATCGTCCATAACAAATATGTCGTGGAGCGATTCACACAACAAGGTGTGAAGTTTGTCAATACGATCGCCGAGGTTCCCGAAGGATCCATTTTGTTGTACTCGGCGCACGGTGTGTCGCCGGAGATTCGACAGCAGTCCAAGGGTCGGAAACTAACGACGATTGATGCGACCTGTCCACTGGTCACCAAAGTTCATCTCGAAGCAATCAAGTACGCTCGTGAGCACTACCATATTGTACTGATCGGTCATGCGGGCCATGACGAAGTCATCGGCACAATGGGCGAAGCTCCGGCAAGTATCACGCTGATCGAGACTGCTGAAGAAGTTGCCAATTTAAGTTTCGGCCTCGAGAGTAAGATCGCCTACCTCACCCAGACGACGCTGAGCGTAAATGAGGCGGCGATGGTGATCGATGCCCTGAAGCTGAAGTTTCCTCACATTGAAAGTCCTCCCAAGGAAGATATTTGCTATGCAACGACCAATCGTCAAGATGCGGTCAAACAACTCGTGGAACTGGCGGATGTGGTCATCATCTTAGGAAGTCAGAACAGTTCAAATAGCCGCCGATTGCGTGAGATTGGTGAAGTACTCGGCAAACCCGCCTATCTGATCGACGGAGCGTCCGAGCTTCGTCCCGAATGGTTTGACGGTGTGCAGACGGTGCTGATTTCAGCGGGAGCCAGCGCACCCGAGGAGACGGTTCGTGATTGCATCGATCTGCTGGTCAGTCAGTACGGGGCCATTTTGGAAGAAATCGTGACGCGCCTCGAACACGTTTCATTTTCGCTTCCGAAGGAACTGCGGATCTTGCAAGCCGCCTCGGACTGATCCCTCCGCAGCATCGTCTGACATTCTTTCTGAACAACCTCTTTAGTGCGATCGAGCAGCACCTCATTCATCGGCCATCAGTCGCGACAAAAACTGATAGGACTCCACTAACACCTGTGGTGCGATGTGGCTATGCCGGCTCAACTCTACGTTTAGCGAGCCTTGATATTTCATCCGTTGGAGAGTTTTGAGGATTGGTCGAAACTCAATTGTTCCCGCCCCAAATCGAAGATGCTCGTGAACCCCCTGTATCATATCCTCAATGTGAATGGTGAAGATCCGATCCTGCCATTCTTCCAAATACTTCGAAACGGGCTCAGGCTCCAAGCAATGCACATGGCCAATATCGACGCACAGTCCAAAACCGGGAGCATCAACAAACGACAACAATTCCTGAAAATCGTCGAATGTCTGAATCACCATGCCCGGTTCAGGCTCGAAGGCCAGACGGACTTTGTGTTGACCCGCGTAATCAATCACCGGCGCCAGTGACTCAACGAGCCGTCGAAATCCGACGTCGCGCGGCGATTCATCGGCGAGAGTTCCCGACCAGAAGGAGACCGTATCTGAGTTTAAAGCCCGCGCGATCTGAATGCATCGCTTGAGAAAATCGACACGTACGCCGCGTTGAGCTTTCTCAGGACTGACCAGAGTCGGTTCGTGCTTGCGTCGAGGATCAAGCAGAAACCTCGCACCCGTTTCTACCACGGAGGTCATGCCCAATCGCGCAAGGCAATTTTGCATGCGATCCAGTTCCTGCGGAAACGCATCAGAAAACGGGTCAAGGCAATGATGGTCGACGGTCAGGGCCACGGACCTGTAGCCGGCCGCATGCATCAATTCCAGAGCTTGCTCCCAACGGTGACCGCTCAGCCCGTTGGTGTTGTAACCCAGTCGCAACGAAGGGCCGTTTCGATCAAGCGTTGTCACTTCCACTTCCAAGACTGTCGCAATTCGTCATTCACAACCGCACCCGCTGGCCATTGATTCCGAGACAGCTTGATGACGCAGTCTGCCGCTTCAATCCCCATGTTTTCCTGCGACAGTTTGTCCCCACCTCCCACATGCGGGCTGACGACGATGTTGTCGAGTTGAAATAAGGGATTATCGGAGGTGGCCGGTTCCTGTTCGAAAACGTCCAAGCCCGCCCCAGAAAGATGTCCTGACTTCAAAGCATCCATCAGATCCGCTTCGACAACCATTCCGCCTCGGGCCGTGTTGATCAGTACACTTCCCGGCTTCATTTTTTGAAAGACCGCGTGATTGAAAAGACCCGCTGTTTCAGCATTTAGAGGACAATGAATAGAAACATAGTCACTCCGAGATAGGAGCGCATCGAAGTCGACCAACTCAATTCCATGCTGAGCAACGAACTGTTTGTCCGGATACGTTTCTGTGGCCAGCACCGTCATCCCCATCGCTCGACCACGAATTGCGGTGCTTCGACCAATTCGGCCAAGCCCGAAAATTCCCAGAATCTTTCCCCGAATCGGCTGTGTTTGATTTTTGGCCCATTGGCCTGACCGAACGCATGCGTCGTTGGTCACAATTCCTTTGGCGATGGCGAACACCAAGGCAAAGGCCGTTTCTGCCACAGATTCATGATTGGCAGTCGGTGTAATTGTGACCGGAATACCGTGTTTTGTCGCCGCCGAAACGTTGACCCGATCGTACCCGACACCGCTTCGGGCGATGACTTGAAGTCGAGGGAGTGCCGCAATCACTTCGGGAGTCAGGTACTCTCCGCCAGCAATCACGGCATCCACGTTGCTCAGAACTCGAATCGTTTCGGCAGGGCTGCACAGCCCACGTGTGAATGTGGTGTCATCCGGATGCTGAATCGTAAATCCCGCCTCTTCGAGCATGGGAATCCATGGCCCTCGCACCGCGATCAAAGCTTCCGGAGTAATCATCACAGCAGGCATCGATACTCTTTCTTCGTTAAAGACTGTTGCGAACCGATGCAAAAATCTCGTCTACGGTTCGAATCATGTATTCGTAGTCATTGCCACACTGAGCCCATTGGACTCCCAGTTTTTTTGCCTCGAGGGCGTGGTCCGGATCGGCTCCCATCCCCATCCCAATCGAAAGACCCGCGGCTCGACCGTGTTTCACAATTTTTCCGATTGCATCCAACACGTGAGGATGGTGAACTTGACCGAGCAAACCCAGAGAACCAGACAGATCGTAAGGACCAATGACGAGCGAGTCGAGTCCCTCGATGTTAACAATTCGGTCAAGCTCTTCGAGTGCCGAAACCGTCTCGATCTGAGCCGCAACAAACAACTGCTCGTTGGCGTGTTTCAAATAATCGTCGCCGCGAATTCTGCCGTAGTTTGACGGACGCCGTGGCCCAAATCCTCGATTTCCCTGAGGTGGGTAACGGCAGGCCGAGACAAACGCTTGAATCTCAGACGCAGACTTCGCTTGCGGCAGGATAATACCTTCCGCTCCGCTGTCCAAGACGCGTTTGATCCAGGCTACGTCACTGCTGGGAATCCGCACGATTGCGGGAGTCCCCCCAGCACGTGCCGCCATCAAATGAGTCGTCATTGACTCCAGACTGGTCGGATTGTGTTCCAAATCGATCCATAAAAAATCCACGCTGGGGCAGAGAGCCTCTGTAACGGCAGGATCCTGGAACGTGATTCCTGCACCTAGGCAAAAATTTCCCGCAGCCAACTTGTCTCGAAACTTGTGAATATTGCAGATCACGGTCGCCCCTCCTTCAAAAACACTACCGCGGAATCAGAGTGGTCTTATTTTGGAGAGTCCGGAGGGACAGCACTCACCTGTTGTCTCGAAAATCGCTCGGAGAATCACACATTGATTGAGGACTTTGGCACCACGTATTTTTGCAGAAATGCGGCAACGATCATCGCTCCAATGGCCATGCAGCCTAGGCATATCACAGCCATCAATCCACTGCGATGATCCCAGTAGCCCTTGAAGCCGAGCAACAGGAAAATCGAACCTGCAAAGATGTTCAAAGATGTCAACCAGACGGGGGCTCGAAGTCGTCGAGGCAACCAGCGATAGTCCATCCAGACATTGAGGAAACAAATCACTCCACAAAAAAGGACTCCGGTAAAAAGGTTGACCGGTGTCATCAGTTTATCTAGCAAAATCTTCGGTTGATTTTTGGGCGGCATCGCCGCCGATTTTTCAGGTCTCCCCTCCTGCAATTTTTCGACAACCACACGAGCCGATGATGTCTCCGCGATCGGAGCGGGCGCAGACATTGGAAACGCTTGACGAACGAACAGCCAAGACAGGATCAGCAGCACGACCGTCGCGCACCAGTTGATCATTCCCCGACGTAACTGTTGTTTTCGGGACACCGTCCAATTGACCACGAACGAACGCATGATCTCGTCCGCGACGACACAGGCAATCTCAATCGTCCCGTACAGTGTTCCGGTCATGGCTAGGAACGCTCCTAGAACGTACAAGGGAAGCAACCACGGATGGATCTGTGTGACCAAACTGGCTTGCAGATTTAAAAGGTTCTCTTCATCGGGAAGCATTTCTCGCGGCCCCAGCACGATCGCACCCGAGGCGACGAACACCGCACTGAATGCGACCACCATCCCAAAGCTGATCAGTGAATCCACCGTGATGGCTTTGATCCATTTTCTTTGAATATGGTTGGGGTCTGCCGCGATGTCATCGAGTTCTGCGGATGTAGCGGGGCGACTCGACATCCCCCAGCCCTTCTCGCGAAGCCATGATGTATATGCCAAATAGTCGAAGCCCGCCCCTCCGATGACACCGACATAGCGAGTTGTTTCAATCCAAATCGATTGCTGGGCGATCTCCGGATATTTCGCTTCCAACCACGAAGGGTACGATAGTGGCTGAGGAAAAATTCCCGCGAGCATTTGCAGCCAGTCGGGTTGATAGAGGATCAATGTGACCGCGGCACAACCGACGAGGGCGAAGACGATTGCCGTCTGTATTTTCTCCATCGCCGAATAACCACCCGATGCGGACAGAAGCAGTAGGCTGATCAGAATCACTGCTCCCCACAAGTAATCGATTCCTCCGTAAAAGTAGCCTTGAGTTCCAGTCAACCAGGACGTCATATTCCCCAAGACACCCGCATGAAAGCTGACCCAGACTGGCATGCAGACCACTGCCATGCCAAACAACATTAAGGGAACCCATCCCCGCGGACCGGGCAACTCAAGCATTCGTTCATAGGGATGAACTCCCGTGAACATCATATGACGAGCCGCGGCATACATCAGGCCCCATTTGAAGATCGAGATCAGCAGAAAGACAAAGAGGATCCGATATCCGAATAAGGCACCGCCACGCGTGGAAAAAATCAGTTCGCCCGTGCCGATTGTCAGCGAGGCAACGATCGCCCCAGGACCGAAAATCATCAGCCATTCCATCGCCGTCTTGGGTAATGACGGAGCGGATATAGGTTGTAATTCAGATTCTCCGACGGTCATCCCGCAACTCATGGTGGGCACTTTCTCATTCTCTCACGAATTGCGCAGTAGACTTCGACTCGATTCAGAAGCTTCACCACCAAGGACGGACACCGGATTGAGAAAAACAGTCTTGAAAAACAGTCTTAATGGGACGAAAAACCCATTGCCTTATTCAAGGCCGGCATCAACTCCTTGGCGAACAGGTCCATGCTGTGCAACCAGCTCTGTTTGTCGTCCCAGTCGTAACTCATCAGGATGAGATTTCCAAATGGCCCAACCTCTTCGATGAGCATTAGCAATCGGCGAAGAACTTCATCGACATCGCCGGCAATAATCTGCTCGGTCATCATGTGATCCAGATGGCATTCCGAATCCGGCATCGCCTGATCCCGTTTGAAGATCCGGCGTCCAGGACCTTTATCGAACAACCGACCGATGTACTCAAAGTTCTTCCCCAGTGAGTTGCTTTTGACTCGGCGAACGGCCTCTTCTGTCGTATCGGCCAGAAAGATAGATCGCGAGACTTTGAAGAGGGAACGATCGGGTGTGCGTCCCGCCTCTTCGGCCGCGGTGGCGTACGTCTGCCAATTGTTGGCGACGACGTTGCCGGGCACGAGACAGTGCGAGAACGGCTGGTATCCGCGGGCACCGGCCATCTTCATGCTGGGAGAGTTCAAACTCGTCCCAGGGATCGCAATCGGAGGGTGAGGCAATTGATACGGACGGAGCATGTAGCCAATCATCGTCTCTTGATCGACATGATCACGGAGGTGAAATTGCCAGAACTTTCCGTTGTGTTCGTACGGGGGATCCGTGGTCCATAGTTTCAAAATCACGTCCAATGATTCGTCCACCATCGCCGCCGCCTGCTTGGGGTCAGCACCGTACAATTCCTGATCAGCCATCACACTCCCACTGCCGAAACAGAGATCCAGCCGACCTTTGGAAAGGTGGTCGAGGAATGCGAGCCGACTGGCAACATGGGCCGGATGGTGTTGATTGAGGCACAGAGGTGCGGGACCCATTCGAATTGTCGAGGTCTCACCGAGAGCACGAGCAATGAAAATCTCGGGACTCACGATCGGCTCGTATTTCATCGTGTGATGTTCACCGATCCAAAACTCGGCAAATCCCAACTTTTCGGCGTAGGTCACCAGTTCTAAGTCTTCATCTAGACATTGCGCCACGGGCTTGTCTGGAAAATGAAAGGGCATGATGAACATGCCATACTTGATCTGCGTCAGTTGTTGGTCCATTAACGAATACCTTCACTTGGTTGAGAGAATGAGTCTTAAAATCCGAAGATCATAGTAGACATGACAATACTCCAACCCCTCAAATTTCCTGCTTGAGTCGGTTCCCATTGGAATTTTCAAATACAATCTGCCATAAAGCCTCCAAGCTATCCGCCTACCGGCTGTTTTTCAATTCGTAGACTGAACTCTACGTGCCTTTTGTCGGAATCAATCCTAAAGACCTCCGGAAGGACATTGCGTTAAAAAATCTCGAAAGCGAATCAGGCATTGCCTTTCGGAATATTTCCACCGTCTCGCGTTTCTGATTTTGTCATTCAACACCGTCACCGTGTTTGCAGACGTGTTGAATCCCCTCCATTGGTTGTTTGGCGGCGCAGGCGGACATCACTCAGTAAACCCCTTACCACCTATTTGTTGCCCCACCAAAACAACTAGCAACCAGATCTCGATAGTTCTCGGCCAGCTCAAGTCTTTCGCAGGCAGATACTTGAGAAAAGATCGTGATCTGATCAGTTCCTGACTCCTGATTGGCCGAGACGACGGCACCGATCGGATTCCCGGGGCACAGCCGATGATTCTGAAGCGTCTCAATCAAAACAGTCCCGGCCCGTTTCTGAGCAACGACAGTCCAGGCAGCCGTGGTGATTTGGCCACGAAGTGGAATCGGAGGGGAATACCGGTTCAGGAGCAATCTGTTTTGACCTGTGCGATGACCACGGCCGGCCCTTCTGGCTCGTCAACTGCCGAACCATCTCCGCCAACACTGCGTGAGGATCAAAAGGGGAGATTCTACTTTTGCCGGAAGAGGGACAGTTTCCTTTTTGAGATTCCCCTAGGAATCCGTACTAAAAACAACCGTAGAGAACAGGCGACAATCCCTATGAAACAATATCTCGCACTCGTCACAACACTTCTCTTGGCACCGCTGTCCACCGCCCGCGCCGTTGAAGAACCGACCATCACTCGGGATTTGCCCTGGAAACGTGGAACTCATACGCTTGTCGTGGATGACGTCGAACGGACGTTCCTGCTGGACGTGCACAGTCGGCTGAAAATCGATGCGGCGTTGGTGATGGTTTTCCATGGATATTCACACAGCGCCGAAGGAATTCGTAAAGCCTCCGGATTTACCGCTGCGGCTGAAGAGCACGGGTTCGTCGTGGTCTATCCAAAGGGAACTCTCGACGCGGCGGGGAATTCCTTTTTCAACGTCGGATATGCCTTTCATGGCAGCACAGTGGACGACGTCGGCTTCGCGAAAAAAATTGCAGATACACTGGTCAAGGATTTGATTCTCAATCCGCGTGCGGTCTTTTCTAGCGGCATGTCTAACGGCGGCGACATGAGCTATCTGCTCGCTTCTCAGCCCGAACCATTCGTCAGGGCGATTGCCCCTGTCGCAGGCACAATGATGACTCGCTGGAGCAAAGATTTCCATCCAAAATCCCGTACGTCGGTACTCGCGGTGCATGGCACAAAAGACAATATCACTCGATGGGCTGGCGACACGCAGAATCGCGACGGCTGGGGTGCCTATTGGGGAGTCGAGGCAGTAATGGACCTGTGGGTCAATGGACTCCCGCTGGAAAAATCGGAGACGACCGAGATCGTTAGCCTCACACTCCTGAACGAACCCCGGATTCGGCATCGACGATGGTGGACCACCGCCGATTCAGCCGAGGTGCGTCTGTACGAACTTCAAGGCGG
>Ga0315284_10010625_pt1 | contig 13108 bp, 9 predicted proteins | sample YL17G09_16_MG_FD_203696 | JGI IMG/M metagenome (GOLD analysis project Ga0315284, IMG submission 203696) | Sediment microbial communities from Yellowstone Lake, YNP, Wyoming, USA - YL17G09_16 | ecosystem: Environmental > Aquatic > Freshwater > Lake > Sediment | place: USA: Wyoming | collected...
CTGCAGGCATTCAGCGCGCGCATGGGCGTGCTGTCGGCGCAGATTCCGACGATCACGACGGCAGCGGAAGCGGCGGCGGCGCGCGCGGCGGCGAATCCGGCGTGGAAGGTGCGCCTCCCCTCCCCCCGACAGCCGGCATTCACCGACGAATTCGTCGCGCGCTCCGGCGGGCTGGCGAATTGGGGAACGGGCAGGCCGGACGATCCCCCCGCGCCGGACGTCATGCTCTATGCGGCGCGATCCTGGGAGGAAGACGCGGCGGAGGCGGCGGAGGCGCTGCCGGCCTACCGAGAACGCGGCCGACTGACGGTTCTCATCGCCTCGCGCGCCGGGATGCCCGCGGGACTGCCGCATGATTTCTTCTTCGACAACGGCGCGGCCGCGGGCGGCGCGGAGGAAAGCACGGTCAGCTTCATCGCCAACGTGGCGCTCGGCTGGATGTGGCACGTCGAGTTTGTGGCCGCGCTCACCCGGCTGGGCGTGCGCCCTAACGTGCTGATGAGCGTGTTCCTGCCCGGCGCCGACGAGTTCAATGCCACGCTGACCCCGAAGGACGCCCTGCACCCCTGCGCGACCCGGATGCCGGCGGGCGAGCCGGCCGCGGCGTATCTGGATCGCGTCGATCGCTTGCTCTACGATGTCGCCGCCGCGAAGGTTCAGGGGAGCCTCGAGCGGGCGGCGGACGCCGGCGCGGAGCACCTGCGGGTCGGCGGACGCATCGTCACCGCCGCCTTCGCCCACGCGGTGCCCGGCGAGATGCGGCACGCGGTGCGCATTCCCACCCTCCCCCTCGGCGTGCCGACGCGCGAGGACGACGTGCGGGCGAAGACGCAGCCCGGCGACCTGCTGCTCTTCTTCGGCTACATCGGCCTCAACAGCCGCTACTATTCCCACGGAACGTGGTTTCGCAACGCCGGTCTGCGCCTGGTCACCAGCTTTGTGAGCGATCCCAACCCGGACAACAACGCCCCCGACGCTCTCGTCCACATCCCGCAGAGCTGGGAAATCGGCGACGCCGAAGTGCTCCTCCCCTTCCCACCCGGCAAAATGGCGCCGGTGAGCGTGATCAACCAGCTTCTCCTCTTCCGCATGCTGGACGAGATGATCAGTCGTAAGCTTTGAGTTTGAGTTTTGAGTTGGAATCCTGATGAGTGATGGTTCTGGTTCAGTGATTGAGTAGGCACTGGTCCGGTGGTTGAGTAGGCAGGTGAGCCTTCCCGCATCTTTCCATAGCCCTCGTGCCGTATCGAAACCACCGCGTTAATAGGAAAACCTTGCGGGAACGAGCTTTATGGGTGAGGTGGTTTCGATACGGCATGAGGGCTGCGGAAAGAGGCGAAAAGGCTTACTTGCCTACTCAACCACCGAACCGGGCGCTATAATCGATTGAGTTGATACTTGATCACCTTACGAAGAGGCCTTAACTCAAATCTCAAACCTTAAACCTACCTACGCCGGCGCGTATTTCGCGGCGAAGGGGCGGTGGGAGATGGGGGTCAGGCGGGTGAAGGAGCCGGCGAGGGTTTCCTCTGGGCTGCCGCCGAAGGCTTCGCAGAACTGCTTGACGATTGCCGCGATGGGTTTCAGGCCATCGTTTTCGACCGGTTGGATGGACAGGTACGGCATATGCGGCAGCTCATCGGGCGTCGTGCGCAGGTAGATCTCGCCGCCGTGAATGCCGCTCGCCAGGTAGCCGCCCACCAGCGGCTGGCCGTGCCGTCGGTCCAGGCCCAGCACCACCAGCAGACCGCCGGCCATGTATTCCCCGAAGAAATCGCCCACGCAGCCGCCGATGATCACCGCCGGCACCTGGTTTTTAAAGGCTTTCATGTGGATGCCCACGCGGTAGCCGGCGCTGCCGCGCACCAGCAGCGCGCCGCCGCGCATGCCGTAGCCCAGCGCGTCGCCGGCGTTGCCGTGGATGATGACCTTCCCGTCGTTCATGGTGTTGCCGATGGCGTCCTGGCCGTTGCCGCGCACGATCACGGTCGGGCCGTCCATGAACGCCGCCAGGTCGCCGCCGGGCACGCCGTTGATCTCGAGCAGCAAGTCCTTTTCCTGCAGCCCGTCCGCGATGAAGCGCTGGCCGCGGACGTTGTTCAGCACCAGGTGCCGCGTCCCGGCGGCGACTGCCGCACGTACCCGCCGGTTCAACTCCCGGTAGTGCATTCCCGCGGCGTCGATAGTCAGCGCCTGATTGGCTTCATCGGTCATCGTTGCTGCTCCACTGCTGTTAACTAGATTCCTGGGATCGCAGGCGTCCCGCGCCTGCTCTTTATTCGGTAAGCTTATCTCTTAGGGCAGGCGCGGGACGCCTGCGATCCCAGGAATTACGCGCCGACCCCGGCCGCTTTCACGCCGAGCATCTCCAGCGTGCTGGTATCCAGCCCCAGCCCGCGCAGGCGCTCGCGGCTGCCGCGCAGGGACTCGACGGCGTTCACGCCCATCGCGCCCAGCATCTCCTCCAGCTCGGCGCTCCATGCCTTCACCAGGTTGGCGATGCGCTCGGCGCCCCACACCGGGTCGATGCGGCGGGTCAGCTCCGGGTCCTGCGTGGTGATGCCCCACGAGCAGCGGCCGGTGTAGCACTTCTGGCACAGCGTGCAGCCCAGCGAGAGCAGCGCGGCGGTGCCGATGGCCACCGCGTCGGCGCCCAGCGCGATCGCCTTCGCCAGGTCGGCGCTGGAGCGGATGCTGCCGGCGGCGATAATGCTGGCGTTATTGCGGATGCCTTCCTCGCGCAGCCGCTGATCCACCGCCGCCAGCGCGATCTCGATAGGCAGGCCCAGGTGGTCGCGGATCACCGTGGGCGCCGCCCCGGTGCCGCCGCGCATGCCGTCCAGGTAGATATAATCGGCGCCGGCGCGCACGATGCCGCTGGCGATGGCCGCCACGTTATGCACGGCAGCGATCTTTACCCCAACCGGCTTCGAGTAGTCCACCGCCTCCTTCAGCGCGTAGATGAGCTGGCGCAAGTCTTCGATGGAGTAGATATCGTGCTGCGGCGCGGGCGAGATGGCGTCGGAACCCAGCGGGATCATGCGCGTGGTGGAGACATCGGTCGTCACCTTCTCGCCGGGCAGGTGGCCGCCGATGCCCGGCTTTGCGCCCTGGCCGATCTTGATCTCCACCGCCGCGCCGGCGTTCAGGTACTCGATGTTGACGCCGAAGCGCCCGGAGGCGCACTGCACCACCGCGCAGTGGGCGTACGGCTTCACTTCGTCATGCATGCCGCCTTCGCCGGTGTTCCACAGGATGCCGCATTCCTCCGCCGCCATCGCCAGGCTCTTCTGCGCGGTGAGCGAGATGGAGCCGTAGGACATCGGCGCGAAGAGGATGGGCGTCTCCACCCGGTAATTCGGCGCCAGCTCGGTCTTCAGGCTCACCTTGCCGCCGGGGCCGACCTGCACCTCCACTTGCTCCGGCTTGCGGCCCAGGTAGGTGCGCAATTCCATTGGCTCGCGCAGCGGGTCGATGGACGGGTTGGTCACCTGGCAGGCGTCCAGCAGCAGGTGGTCGAAGATCACCGGGATGTCGCGGTCGGTGCCCATGCCGGTCAGCAGCACGCCGCCGGTCTCCGCCTGCAGATACACGTTTTTGCGGTGCCGCATCGTCCAGTTGGCATTGGGGCGGTAATAAGTGGGATTCGGCAGCACGGTGATGCACTGCTCCGGGCAGAACACCTCACAGCGGTGGCAACCCACGCACTTCGAGTGGTCGGCCACCACCCGGTTCTCCCAGCGCAGGGCGCCCCACCCGCATTGCTTGATGCAGCGGCGGCAGCGGCAGCAGATCGCGGTATCGTTCGTCCAGCGAAACTCCGGCGGTACAAAATTGGCCATAACGTTCTCTCTAATACTTATCGTACAACAGCGTTAGTAGGGTCACCAGGCGCATTATGCGCTTTGACAAATTGAATTCGCTTTGTTTTTTGATCTTAGCGCCCGGACCGAGACCTTTCGTTGCAAGGCAAAGCGATTTCATTTGTCAAAGTGCATAACGCGTCTTGTGACGCCACTGTTACGCGGCGGTTAAATTCGCTCTCACCACTCCTGATGGGATCTCCGGAAACACATCCGCGTCCAGCTCGACGATCACCGGCTCGCCGCCGCGGGGCGCCCACACGCGGTCCGGTTCGGCGCACATCTCCAGGATGCCGGATTCCTCGCTGGAGAGGAAGATCCAGTCCTCCTTCTCCGCGGCGACCAGCGGGCGCAGCTTGATGCGGTCGTTCAATCCCACCATGCCGCGGCGATGGCCGAAGATGATGGCGAACGGCCCGTTGATCAGCGCGCCGCCGTAGACCATGCGCAGCGTGCGGTGCAGCGCGGCCTGCTCGGGGTTCGTCTTCTCCATCGCGTCGATATCCTTCCAGAACGGCGCGGCGAGGATGGAGCACGCCACGTCCAGCGGCAGATGGTGGCGGCGGATGAGCAGGTCGAGCAGGTAGGCGATCACCTCGGTGTCCGTGCGCAGCGTGCACTGGTAGCCGAACTGCTCCAGGTAGCGCTTGTTGATGCCGTAGCTGGAGATTTCGCCGTTGTGCACCACCGCGAAATCGAGCATGGTGAAGGGGTGCGCGCCGCCCCACCAGCCGGGGGTGTTGGTCGGGAAGCGATCGTGGGCGATCCAGATGTAGCCTTCGTATTCGTCCAGCCGGTAATACCTGCCGACATCCCTGGCGGAGCCGACGGCCTTGAAGGCGCCCATGTTTCTCCCGGAGCTGAATACGAAGGCATCGTCGATGTGCGTGTTGATCTCCATCACCGAGCGCAGCACGAAATCCTCGGCGGTGGGCAGCATCGTCTCCTCCAGCCTGCGCGGCTTCGGCTGCAGGAAGTAGCGCCAGAGCTGCGGCGCGGTGGCGGGGTCCACGCCCTGTACCGGGTGGGTCGGGATGGTCTCATACTGGATCACCTCGAACATCTCGTCGAGGTAGCGCTCGGCATCCTCCTGCGCGCGCGACGAATAATACATCAGGTGAAGGGCGAAGTCATCCGGGAAGCGCGGATAACAGCCGTACACGGCAAACCCACCGCCCAGCCCGTTGCCGCGCTCCTGCAGCAGCCCGATCGAGCGGATGATCGCCTCGCCGGAGACGTGATTCCCCCGCCGGCTCATCATTGCGCTGAGGCCGCAGCCGGAAATATTGCGTTCCGCGATATCGTAGGGTGTCAGCCCGTTCATTGTTCTCCCCTGTCTGATCCCGATAATCTTGTCCTGAATTCTACCACATCGGGGGAAATCTGCGCTCAGGGGATTACTCCTCGTCCGACAGCATCGCCGCCAGCTCGCTCGCGCCGGATTTGGCGGGTGCGGGGAGTCTCAGGCGTTTCCGGGCCGCTTCGGAGACGGCGATCATGGCGCCGGTGGTTCGCACGGAGGTGATGCCGTCGCCCACGCCGTTGGGCACCACGCCGCGCTCGACGGAGAGGTGTTTGACGATGCGGAAGATGTCCACCATGGCGTATTGCTGGCAGCAGCGGTCCATGCAGGCGAAGCACTCGTGGCAGCGCCAGGCGGCACGCGATGCGATCACGCCGTCCAGGTCGCCCTCCGCAATGCGGCGGATAACCTCGTTGGGCACCCAGTTTGGATCGCCCAGGTTGATCGGGCAATCGTTGCGACAGCCGTTGCACTCGGCGCAGCCGACCAGGCCTTTCAGGTCGAAATGCGCGGCCAGCATATCCTGCTGGCGCTGCAGCTCAGCCCAGCGCTCGAAGAAGGGGTTGGTGTCGATGCGATGGGCGGGAATGCCCAGCTCCTCCGGCTCCAGACCAAGCGCCAGCCCGAGCAGCTCCATGTAGGAGATCACCGGGACATTATAAAACTCGCCCATGCGCGCCAGATTGGCCTGCTGGTGCTCGTACTGCATGGTGCAGGACGGGCAGGTGGTGCTGAGGCAATCGACTTTCAGGGTGGACAGCTCGCGCAGCTTCATGCGGCACATCTGCTCCGCCTGCGCCTGGTCGTCCGCGCGGGCGAGCAGGCCGCCGCAGCAGAGCATCTTCGTCTCGTAATTGATGGAGGTCGCGCCCAGGGCTTCGACCAACGCGTCGAACTTTTTAGGCGCAAACGGATCGTCAAATCCCAGCTCTTTGCTCGGGCGCATCAGGTGGCAGCCGTGGTGCACCGCGATGCGCAGGCCGGTCAGCGGGCGCTGCACGCGCTGGCGCAGGGTCTGCGGGCCGAAATCGTCCCAGAACACCTCGAGGACCTGCTTCACGCCGGCGCGCCCCTCGTATCGGCGGCCGACCTTCGCCAGCCGCGCGTTGATGCGCTCCCGCATCGCCGGGTTCGCCAACTCGTGGTTGGCGCCCTTCAGCGTGCCGAAACAGCCGGTGCAGGGGGTGGTCAGGGTGACGCCGGCGTCCTCGGCAACGTCCAGATTCCGCGCGGCGATGGCCAGCCAGTCGTCGTGATCGGCGTTTTTGATCATCGACTTCTCCGGGCAGCAGGTGAGCCCGTCGAGATCGATCGCCTCGATCCCCAACGCCGCGAAGACGGCCCGCGTTGCCTTCTCCATGTGCGGCAACCGGCTCGGGACATAGCATCCCCAAAAATATGCGTACCTGGCCATCGCTTAGCTAAACTCCTGACGAATCCGGTAAGATCAGTCTGAATCCGACAAATCTTATCATTTTCACTTCGCGAGCGTCAAGCGAGCAGGCAAAGCGACCCGTATTGTAACATCTGACGGGCGGGGATGTCCCGCAGGACAGGAAAAACGCAATAGATGGCGGAGAACTGTTTGGTCAACCGTTCACAGGAGGCGCAGTAGCCTCAATCCAGGCTCTTGCTCTGTTCGGAAGGCAACACGGCAGCGGTCGTTACTGCGAGACTGCTGTCGGCCCCACGCGGTCTAAGACCACCAGCATGTACGCGAGATATGGCGCCCGAAGTCGAGAGGCCCCGGCCTTATCCACTCTTAACGCCTATGCCCCCCCCGGCCCCCCTCCCTACCACAGAACTTGGTATTACCCATAAGTGCCATTTGCCGACTGCAGGCATCAGGTCCGGGGAGGGGCCGGTTACCGGTAAATCGCTCCGCCAGGCGATGATCAGGTAGAGCGCGAGCACCTGCCCCGGCGTGACCGTGTCATGCTCCAGCCACCGGTAAGCCCCCTTGATTTCCGCCGCCCCCTGGCACGCCGCCGGAATGGACTGGCTCGCCTGCGTGAAGAGCGCCGACAACAGCCGCTGCGGGCGCTTCACGAACCGGGCATCCCCCAACGTCAGCCCCGCCATCTCCTCCGTCACCCAGTCGAGCCCCTCGGTCATCTCCGCCTCCTTAAAGTTAAGTAGCTTACTTAACTTATTCTTGAGCGGAGCAGGACTTCCTGCCAGGACCGCGAATAATGTTAAAATTTTCCGAATCCACTCCCCAACCCCCGGTTCCCGACTTATGGGGAATACTAAGTACAAAGGGAGGGGAGTAGGCGTTATTATTAAAAAGTAACCGTTTCGAAATCTTCACCCGGTATTCCCCTCCCCACAATTTTAGCAATTCGTTAATGTCAACCGGGAGGGAGGGACGGGGGCAGCGTCGTATACAACGGGATACAAACCTGTTTGCAGCTCTCATGCCAACCCCACCCCGAAGGGAATGTTTGATTTGATGGTCACGCGCACCGCACCACGATCATTCATCGCTTCCCTGGCGCGGGAATTCCACGCGCCGGGCAGCGCATATCGCGGAAAACCGTTCTGGGCCTGGAATGGCAAGCTGGAGCCGGAGGAGCTGCGCCGGCAAATCCGCGAGATGCACCGGATGGGACTGGGCGGGTTTTTCATGCACTCGCGCGTGGGGTTGGCCACGCCGTATCTCTCCGACGAGTGGTTTGCCTGCATTGACGCCTGCGTTGATGAAGCGCAGCGGCTGGGCATGGAAGCCTGGCTGTATGACGAGGACCGCTGGCCCTCCGGCGCCGCGGGCGGGCTGGTGACGAAGAACCCGAAATACCGCATGCGCTCGCTGGTGATGGAGGAGCTGGACGCGCCGGAAAAGCTGGAGTGGACCGACGACACCATCGCCGCCTTCATTGCGCGGGTGGAGGGCAACAAGGCCACCAGCGTCCGCCGCATCCCGCACGGCAAGCGACCGAAGAAACTGAACAGCGGCGGCGAGAAGATCCTGCGCTTCTTCGTCAAGATCGAGGACAACAGCGACTGGTACAACGGCTACACCTACCTGGACACCCTCAGCGAGGAAGCGGTCCGGCAATTCATCCAGGTGACTCACGAGGCGTATCGCAAACATTGCGGCGCGCATTTCGGGAAGGGAATCCCCGGCCTGTTCACCGACGAGCCGAATTACGGTCACATGCTGGGCGGCGCCTGGTCGTCCGGCGCCATCGCCTCGTGGACGGATCAGCTCCTCGCCGTGTTTCAGCAACGGTACGGGTATGATCTCATCCCGCACCTGCCGGAAATTTTCCTCAACTGCGACGGCAAGGCCTTCACCCAGGCGCGGTTGAACTATCATGACTGCGTGACCCACCTCTTCGTGAACGCCTTCGCCCGCCAGGTCGGTGAGTGGTGCGCGCGGAATAACCTGGCATTCACCGGCCACGTATTGTGCGAAGATACGCTCTCCTCGCAGACCGCGGTGGTCGGCAGCAGCATGCGCTTTTACGAATATATGCAGGCGCCGGGCATCGACCTGCTCACCCAATATTGGCGCGTCTATGACACCGCGAAGCAGTGCAGCTCGGCGGCGCGGCAGCTCGGGCGGAAATGGCGGCTGACGGAGACCTACGGTTGCACCGGCTGGGATTTCCCCTTCGCCGGCCACAAGGCGCTGGGCGACTGGCAGACCGCGCTGGGCATCAACCTGCGCTGCCAGCACCTCTTCTGGTACACCATGGAGGGCGAAGCGAAGCGCGACTATCCGGCGAGCATCGCCTACCAGTCGCCGTGGTGGGAGCTGTATGCCACCGTGGAGGATTACTTCGCGCGGATCAACGCGGTGATGACGCGCGGCGAGGAGGTGCGCGACCTGCTGGTCATCCACCCCATCGAGAGCATGTGGGCGCTGTGCAAAAAGGACTGGACTAAGGATCAGGAAGTGCAGAAGTTTGACAAAGGGTTCGGCGAGCTGCGCGACGCGCTGCTGGCAGAGCACCTCGACTTCGACTACGGCGACGAGGAGATGCTGTCGCGGCTGGCGACGGTGAAGCGGCGCGGCGGGGCGGTGCTGCAGGTGGGCCAGGCGACTTACACCGCCGTGCTGGTGCCGCCGATGAAGACGCTGCGCGCCACCACGCTCAAATTGCTCAAGCAGTTCGTCGCCGCCGGCGGAACGGTGGTCTTCGCGGGCGAGCCGGCGGCCTTCGTGGACGGCAAGCCGTCGATGGCGGTGCAGGAATTCGCCGCGGTCTGCAAAAAGGCGCCGGTAAAGGGGAGAAAGCTGGCCGACGCGATGGCAATGACCCGCCGCGTGTCTATCGCCGATCCGAAGGGTCGGGAGATCGCGGCGGCGCTCTACCTGCTGCGCGAAGACGCGGAGGCTTGCTACCTGTTCGTCTGCAACACCGGTGAGGACCTGCGCGAACTGGATTTCAACCAGGGGACGCACGTCGGCAAACGCACGCCGGCCTATCCCGAGGTGGTCATCCGCGGCTACGAGTGCTGCAAGGGCGCGCCACTGGAATTGGATCCGGCCACCGGCGAGATGTGGGCGACTGTGGGAAAGAAAACCGCCGGCGGGTGGGAGATTCGCACTGGCCTCCCCGCGCTGGGCAGCCGCCTGTTCGTCATCCCGAAGCGGCGGAATTTCAAGGCGCCGGCGCGCCGGCAGTTGACCGACGCGCGCGCCTCCGCTCTCAACCCGCGCGCGTGGGCGTTCACCCGCACCGAGCCGAACGTGCTCGTTCTCGACCGGCCGCGCTATCGCTTCAATGGCCGAGTGTGGCACAAGGCGGACGAAATTCTGCGCATCGACGTTGCCGCGCGCGCGGCGATGGGCCTGCGGCCGCGCGGCGGCGCCATGGTGCAGCCGTGGGCGCGGAAGAAGTCGCCCGCGCCGAAACGCGTCAAGGTGGAGCTGGCCTACGCCTTCACGGTGAGCGCGCTCCCGGCCGGCCCGCTGCACCTGGCGCTGGAGCGACCGGATGCGGTGGAAATTACCGTGAACGGCAAGCCGGTGGCCGCTGCCCACGATGGCTGGTGGGTGGACCCTTCGCTGTGCACGGTACCGCTAGACCCGTCGCTGCTCCGCCACGGGCGAAACGAGATCATGCTCAGCGTGGATTACAATGAAGAGCACCCCGGCCTGGAGTCCGCCTTCCTGCTCGGCGACTTCGGCGTGCGCGTGAACGGCACGGCAACGACGCTCACCGCGCCGCCGGCGACGCTGAAGCTGGGCGACTGGGTGCCGCAGGGTCTGCCCTTCTACGCCGGCTCCGTGCGCTACCGCACCACCGTCCGCCGCCCGCGCATACGCAAAAAGGACCATCTGGTGCTCCGTGTGCCGTCTTATGCGGGCACCGCCGTGCGCGTGCTGGTGGATGGCCGGACGGCGGGCGTGATCGCCTGGGAGCCGAACGAGCTGGATATCACCAACCTCTTCACCGGCAATACCGCCGAGGTAGAGATCGAAGTGGTCGGCCACCGCCGCAACTCCCACGGCCCGCTGCACCTCACCGATCCCTTCCCGCGGTGGGTTGGCCCCGGCCAATTCGTCACCACCGGCGACGCGTGGAGCGACGACTATCAGCTCGTCAAGTGCGGCCTGCTGGCGCCGCCGGAGCTGGTGGTGCGGCGGTAGCGAAAACGCAAGGCCACGGACTGTCACGATTTATTGCATCTGGAGCAGCCGGTTGATATCGGCACTGCCTGCAATGCTCAACTGTCCGGGCTGCAGCAGCACGCTCTGTGCCTGCGGACCGAAGTTCAGTCCGGAGAGATCGACCAGCGGATTGGTCAACCGGGCGACAGCCACGCGCAACAGCTCGGTCAGCGCCGCGTTCCCAACATGCGATCGTAATCCGTGGAATTGACCACCGTACCGTCGGTGCGGAAATCAAAGATCACCTCGCCGGCGAAATTGTCGACCCAGACGCCGACCACGGGATCCGGCCCGCCCTTCTTTCCGCAGCCGATGAGCATCAGCGCGACCAGCGCCGCCATGGCGAGACGGACGGCGACCGCCCTGCTGGCGAGTGATCGAGCGTTGGATAAACGTAGATCGGATGCAGACATTGCGCCACTCCTCCCACAAACAATCACACCGGTTGCAGAGAGTATATCATTAAGGCCCTGGTGGGGTGCATTGTAGGATCAAATGAGCGCCTGCTATGTATGATTCACTACCTCGGCACTGGTAGGATTGCATGAGATTTAAGTATCTCAGCTTTATCTTCACGCATTCCGATATAACATTTCCACTACCGAGGTAGTCTCAGTGAGTCATTAACCTGCCTCAGCGATAATGCTGGTAGCTCCATATGCCCGATTGCCGTCCTCATCTACTAACGTCGACTGGAAGGATACCATCCAGTGGTCACAGGTGCAAAAGTTATTATTGTTTTCGTGTCCGGTGGCATAGGCTTTTGGATCGAATACAACGTATTGCCCACCGTGCACATGTAAAAAGAACGGGGTCACGCTATGCACATCCGATTCATTAGGATCACCATACACGTGCGACGACGTAGTGCCTGTACAATAGATGTGACTATCCGGAACATCCGGGGGATCGTCCCCGAGTGCTATTTTTGTCACAGAAGCACTCACCGTATACCCCGGATAAGTATGTTGGTTCCATGTGATATCAACGACGCATTGAGCATAGTCATTAACCGTCATGTTGATATCGGCACCTGAAGAGAATCCGGAGATACTCACATCGATCCACTCAGCGATGCCGGATGACACCGCACCTGCCGGTGCCGCACTAAAAGTAGCTACCGGCATGAAGAGAAGCATGAAACTCAGCACCGTAAACACTCTCATTCTCTATCTCCTTTCTAGTATGTGATCGGCATTAACAGCCTGACTGAATCAGCGGCAAAACCACCACCAGAAGAACAAAACGGCAGCGTTTCTATTCATGCGTTTTTTCCTGAAACCATTGTAGCCACTTTTCGTTATCATTACCAAACTGTTTGCCTGTTTTCGCTTCGAGAACTTCAATAATTCGATTATAGACAGTAACTCGTGTTTCCCTTTCCAGCGCGGAGATCAGATCACCGATAATGCTCTCGCTCGTCGAATATGCTATCCCGTTGACGGCATGTAGCCGTATATCGCGGTCCGCATTGCGCAAGGCGGCCACCAATATTTTATATGTCTCTACACTATCTTGTTTGCCAAGCGCTACCAGCGCTTGTAACAGAACCTGTTTATCCGCATCTTGCACGAGCTTCATGAGTTGTGTCCGGACTCGATCATCACGGAAATTACCAAGGGCGATCGCACAGCCCAGACGGACTATCGGGGTTGGGTCCTCCGTTGCGTTCAAAAGCGGTTCCAACGCCTTTCTGTCCCCGATTTTCCCCAGTGCAATCGCTGCTTCCTTGCGTTCGTCCTCCTTCCCGTTAGTCAGTGCTGCAAGCAACACATCCACTGCTGCTGTAACTTTGTTCTCTCCTAAAGCCCGGTATGCGGCCAACCGGATACGTGGATCGTCGTCATGCGCCGCCTCGATCAGGAACTCACCGGTCAGTGGATCCTTGATCTTGTATAATACTTCAATTAACGTGCGTTTGACGTCACTTTCTTTTTCAACGGCCAATCGTCCTCTGACGGCTTCCGTAAGGATTGGATGCTCACTACGCGAATGGGACACTCCCAACAGGGCGGAGCTGCGCACCTTGGGGGATGGATTGTCAAGGTATGACACTAACAATTTCACGCAGGCCGGATTACTCCCATACCCTAATTCTCGCAGAATTCGGCATTTTGTTGCCTCATCGCTATTGTTCAGGTGATCAGTGAGCACTTTCAAGGCAAATTCATCACCGATTTCTGCCAAGCCGCGATAGACGAGTCGCTTGAGAACAGGAGAGCCGGTGCGCTGATTCGCCAGATTGGAATAGGCAAGAGTCACTCGTTGATCGGAGTAGGCGCTTAAGGCGATGACGGCACGTATACGTTCACCATCCTG
>Ga0315284_10010630_pt1 | contig 13106 bp, 5 predicted proteins | sample YL17G09_16_MG_FD_203696 | JGI IMG/M metagenome (GOLD analysis project Ga0315284, IMG submission 203696) | Sediment microbial communities from Yellowstone Lake, YNP, Wyoming, USA - YL17G09_16 | ecosystem: Environmental > Aquatic > Freshwater > Lake > Sediment | place: USA: Wyoming | collected...
AGCCGCCCTCGGCTGAGCGCCCCGTGTCGGCGACAGGCTTTGCCGCCGGAATTGCACACCCGAGGGCGGGTGTGCCACATGGCCCAGGCGGTTCTCATACACGTTCTGAGGCCGCGGAAGGCAAGGCGTGCGTCTCGGGGGGCGGCGTGCTAATCCTACAACGCCACTTGACGCCGTGCGCGGTGGGTCTCTCGCCGCGGCGAGTCTGCGACCTGACCCGCCGCGCGTCGACCCGCGGCCACGGGCATGGGAACGCACTCACGCGGCGGGTCAGGAGACCCGCCGCGCAAACTGCAAGGAGCGCTTTGTGAAGAGGAAGAAGATGAAAGCCCTGGTCAAGCGTGAAGCGGGGCCCGGCCTGTGGCTGGCCGAGGTGCCGGTTCCGCCGGTGGGCCTCAACGACGTGCTCATCCGGATCCACAAGACGGCGATCTGCGGGACGGACGTCCATATCTATAACTGGGACGATTGGGCGCGAAGGACGATCCCCGTGCCCATGACGATCGGCCACGAGTTCGTGGGCGTGGTGGAGCGCGTGGGCGAGAACGTCACCGACTTCAAGGCCGGCGACATGGTGAGCGGCGAGGGGCACCTCGTCTGCGGCCGCTGCCGCAACTGCCTGGCCGGCCGGCGGCATCTGTGCCCGAACACGAGCGGGGTGGGCGTGAACCGCGACGGGGCGTTCGCGGAGTATCTCTGCATTCCCATGACGAACGTCTGGTACTGCGACCCGGCGATCGCCACGGACGTGCTCGCCTGCTTCGACCCGCTGGGCAACGCCACGCACACGGCCCTCTCGTTCGACGTGCTGGGCGAGGACGTGCTCATCACCGGGGCGGGGCCGATCGGCCTCATGGCGGCGGCCATCGCCCGGCACGCGGGGGCCCGGTACGTCGTGGTGACCGACAAGAACCCCTATCGGCTGAACCTGGCCCGGAAGATGGGCGCGACGGTCGTGGTGAACATGGCCGAGAACGGCAACCTTCAGGAGGTCCAGAAGAGGCTGGGCATGAAGGAGGGATTTGATGTAGGGATGGAGATGTCCGGCAGCGGGGCGGCGCTGCGCGACATGCTGGCCAACGTGTGCCACGGCGGCAAGGTGGCCCTGCTGGGCATCCCCGAGCCGCACACCGAGATCGACTGGAATCTCGTGGTCTTCAACAGCCTGACGATCAAGGGCATCTACGGCCGCGAGATGTACGAGACCTGGTACAAGATGACGGTGATGATCCAGAGCGGGCTGGACATCACGCCCATCATCACGCATCGTTTCCACTACACCGACTTCCAGAAGGCGTTTGACGTCGTGCGTTCGGGGCGCTCCGGAAAGGCCGTCTTGAACTGGGTGGAATGAGGAGGAGCCATGCTCGGGAGGATGAAAGAGGGGCTGGAGCGTCAGATCGCCGACCTCCGCCAGGCGGGCCTGTACAAGGACGAGCGGACCCTCGCCGGTCCGCAGGGCGCCCGCATCACCGTGGGCGGGCGCGAGGTCCTCAACCTGTGCGCGAACAACTACCTGGGGCTGGCTTCCGACCCGGAGGTGGTGCAGGCGGCGCAGGCGGCGCTCGACCGGTGGGGCTACGGTCTGTCTTCGGTCCGGTTCATCTGCGGCACGCAGGCGATCCACCAGGACCTGGAGAAGGCGATGACCGAATTCCTGGGCACCGAAGACACGATCCTGTACAGTTCCTGCTTCGACGCCAACGGCGGGCTGTTCGAGACGTTGCTCGGCGCCGAGGATGCCGTCCTGAGCGATGAGCTCAACCATGCCAGCATCATCGACGGCATCCGCCTCTCGAAGGCCCAGCGGTTCCGGTTCAAGCACGCCGACATGGCGGACCTGGAGGCCCAACTGAAGGCGTCGGCCGGCGCGCGGTTCCGCCTGGTGGCCACCGACGGCGTGTTCTCGATGGACGGCGACATTGCCGACCTGGAAGGCATCTGCCGGCTGGCCGAGCGTTACGCGGCCCTCGTGATGATCGACGACTCGCACGCCGTGGGGTTCCTCGGCCGCACGGGCCGCGGCACGCATGAGCACCGGGGCGTGATGGGCCGCGTGGACATCATCACCGGCACCATGGGCAAGGCGCTCGGCGGCGCCAGCGGCGGCTACACCAGCGGCCGCCGGGAGATCATCGAACTCCTGCGGCAGCGGTCGCGGCCGTACCTGTTTTCGAACACCCTGGCGCCCATGATCGCCGCGGCGTCCATCAAGGCGATCGAGCTCCTGTCGCGGTCCACTGAACGGCGCGACCGCCTGATGGAAAACGCACGCTATTTCCGTGCGGGCATGACGGCCCGCGGGTTCAACATCCGGCCGGGCGAGCATCCGATCGTTCCGATCATGCTGGGCGAGGCGGTCCTCGCCCAGAAGGTGGCCGCGAGACTTCTGGAGAAGGGGGTCTACGTCATCGGGTTCTTCTACCCCGTGGTGCCCCAAGGGGCGGCGCGTATTCGGGTCCAGGTCTCCGCGGCCCACACGAAGGAGGACCTCGACTTCGGCATGACGGCGTTCAGCGAAGTGAAGCAGGAGGTCGGGTTCCGTTGACGGGGCCAACCGGGTAGGACGGGAAGAGGCACGAACGGCAAGCGGGAGCATCGCCAATGAGCAAGAGCAGGGTGTGCGCCAACGTGTTGGCAGCGCTGCTGGCGAGCGTGGGGATTCTCCCCGCGCTGGCCGAAGAGGCGCCTCAAGGCTGGCAGGACAACGAGCGGAAGTTCAAGAGCGGCGATCCGGACTACAACGTCCGGCGGTCCGAACACTTCCGAATCCTCTGGGGCAAGGGGGCCGGCAAGCAGAAAGAGGAGAACGCCGACTTCTCCAAGGTGACCGAGCCGTTGGTGCAGGGCAACCTCCAGATGCTCGAACAGTTGTGGCACAAGCTCCACGATCCGGCGCCCAAGGGGATGGGGTTCCACGTCCCCGGCAATACCTGCAACCCCAAGCATCAAGATAACAAGCTCTACCGGGACAACCTCGTGATGAACAACACGGGCATCTGGGCCGGCGGCGCGTGGGGCGCGTGCGATGAATGGGGTTTTCCGCTCTTCGCCCTGCCCCCGAGCTACCTGAGATTCGACCCGCCCTCGGGCGCCACGCCGCACGAATACGGCCACACCGTGATCATCAACGCGGCCGGGTTCAACGAGACCCCGTACGACGGCATGTGGCACGAAGCGACGTCGAACTGGATCCAGCTCCAGTTCGAGAACAGCTACCCGGGGCCCGGCGGCGTGGGCACGCAGCCGTTCCTCTCCGTCCCGCACGGCCGGAACTACTACGATTCATGGCAGATATGGGAATATTTCAAGGAGGATCCCCGGTACGGGTACGCCTTCGTCACCAAGGTCTGGACGGAGGCGCGGGGCAACAAGGCGAAGGGGGCCGAGTACATGTTCGACGCCATGGCCCGCCTGGACACCTCCGGTTCGCCCGATCCCTACAACGCCGTCAAGGACGCCCTGGGCCGCATGGCGGCCCGCAACGTCATGTGGGACTACGAGCGGCAGGCGTACTTCCAGAAACAGAGCCCCCGCACGAGGGATCCCCTGGCGGAGATGTACCGGCGGGCCTACACCGAGCTCGTGCGGCGCAGCGCCGACACCGCCTGGTTCCGCGTCCCCTTCGCGCACGCCCCGATGCAGGGCGGCTACAACGTGGTGCCCATCGCCCTGGAGGGGAAGAAGGGCGGCGGCTACACGGTCGCCGTCAACTTCAAGCCCCTGTGGGACGCGACCCGGCGCTCCGACTGGCGGGCCACCTTCGTGGCCGTCAGTGACAACGGCGACTCGCGCTACAGCACGATGTGGAACGGCGGCACGAACTCGATCACGCTCTCGGCGGACGAGAACCAGCTCTTCTTGGCGGTGGCCGCCACGCCCGACTTCATGCCGTTCGAGGGTTTCTCGCGCCCGCTCATCACCGACCTTCCGCTCCAACCGCAGGCCTACGAGGTCTCGTTTGTGAACACGAAGGCCACCGCCTGCGAATCCAAGCCCGCCAGGCCCGCGGGTGTCTCGGGCAAGGCCCACCCGAACGGCGGCGGCTTCGTCGCCGACACGGCCAAGGTGGAACCCACCGCCTACATCGGCCCGAGCGCCATGGTCCTGGGCCGCGCCAAGGTCCTGGGCAACGCGCGCGTCGAGGACTACGCCGTGGTCATGGGCGATGCCGAGGTGAAGGACAACGCCCGCGTCAGCGGACATGGACTGGTCGGCGACAACGCTCAAGTCTATGACAACGGCAAGGTCCGCGACTGGGCGACCGTGCAGGGCCGCTGGAAGATCCACGAGAACGGCCGGGCCCTGGAGCGCGCTTACCTTCGCGACAAGGGCGAGCTGCACGGCAACGCGACCATCAAGGGCAATACGCACGACTTCGGCGGCGCCGACGTCAAAGGCTACGCGATCAAAGACGGCGACTGCTGCAATGGCGCGAACATCGACCATCAGGTCCTGATGTGCTGGGTCTGGGGGACCGACCAGAAGTACGCGGATGAACGCGCCGACTCGGGCGCGCTGTACTGCCACTACCCGTTCACTCGCCCCAGCCCCATCTACGCCCTCGACCATTTCGGCGTGATGCACGGCTACCTGATGGGCAACCCGAAGACCGTGGCCATCGACGACAAGGGGTGCAGCGGGGCCCTGGACCTGAACGGCAAGGACCAGTACGTCGAGTTGAAGCGCGACGTCTCCGACTTCGGCGACACGACCCTGGCCGTCTGGGTCAACTGGGCGGGCGGCGCGGCCGACCAGCGGATCCTCCACTTCGGCGACGGCGACAGCAAGTACGCCTACCTGACGCCCAAGGACGGCGCGACGGGCAAGGTCAAGTTTGCCATCAGCGCCGCCGGCAAGAAGGGAGAGCAGGCGCTCGTCGGGCCGTCGGCGCTTCCCGCCGGCACCTGGACCCACGTGGCCGTCGCGCTGAAGGGCGACACCGGCACGCTGTACGTCGATGGCAAGGCGGTCGCGACCCGCGAGGCGATGACGCTCGACCCCGACAGGGTGCTCGGGCCGAACACGCTGGCCGGCAACGACTGCACCTTCCTCGGCCGCGGCGACAAAGGCCGGTACTTCAAGGGGCTGATCACCGACTTCCGCGTCTACGTGCAGCCCCAGGAGGCCGCGGCGATCGCGGCGCTGGCCGGGCAGATGCAGAACCGGAGCGCCGTGGTTGTTGCGGAACCCAAGGACGCCGCGCCGCCCAAGGCCGCGACGCCCGGGTTCCTCATGGACCCCGCCGCGGCGGGCGACACGGCGGTCGCGATGTCCGCGCCCAAGGGCGCCGACGACTCGAAGTGGGTCGAGTACTCCTTCACGTGCGCGAGCGGCGGGGGCCACGACAGCGGCTGGATCTCCAGCAATCGCTGGACCGACTGCCGGCTCGAGCCGGGCAAGACCTATGCCTATACGTTCAAGATGCGGGACAACTGCGGCAACGAAACGCCCGCGTCCGCGCCCGCGAAGGCGACGGTGCCGAAGGACACCGCCGCGCCCGAGCCGGCCGAGTTCGAGGTCGGCCCCGCGGGCGCGAGCGCCACCGCCATCCGAATGACCGCGAAGAAGGCGAAGGACGCCTGCGCCCTGGTGGAGTACAAGTTCACCCGCCACGACGGCAAGACCAGCGGCTGGCAGTCCAGCCCGGCGTGGACGGACACGGGCCTCGGTCGCCGCGGCGACGCGAAATCCTCCTACACCGTCCAGGTGAGGGACGGCTGGGGGAACACGGGCAAGGCGTCGGCCGCCAAGTCCGCCGCGGCGCGAGACGATACGCCGCCGGCCCGCTACCCGGTCGGCGAGTGGCAGAGCCTGCCCTATGCCACCGTCTCGAACGCCGTGGCGATGAGGGCCATGTCCGTCACGGGCGAGAACGGCTGCCCCAAGATCGAGCCGGAGCCGGTCGAGTACTTCTTCCACTGCGTCGGCGGCAACGGACCCGACAGCGGATGGATCGCCAGTCCTTTCTACCAGACGCCGCCGCTGCCGGACGGCCAGTACCGCTACGAGTTCAAGATCCGGGACAAGTCGCCCCAGCAGAACGAGACGCCTTACTCCAGCGTGGAAGCGGTCAGCGTCTCGCCGATGACCGGCTATCACGCGTTCGCGCTCCCGAAGCTCGCGGACCAGGCGGAAGGGACGCTGGTGGAGTTCAAGGGCAAGGTCACCGCCGTCGAAAAGGACGCGTACACCGTGTCGTCCGACGGCGCCGCCGTCAAGGTCATGCCGCAGACCGTGGCCGGTGCAACCAACGCCGAGTTGAAAGGCCGCGACGTTGCGGTGAAGGGCTGCATCTGGATCTCGAGCGGCGAGAAACGCGTGGTGTGGGCCGAGGTGAAGTAGCCCTGAAGAGATATCATGGCCGAGCCTGAGAAATCGGGCGTGGAACGGGCCCGCGGCGAGAGTTTCTCAGGCGCCGCCTTCTGCCTGGAAGTCCGCGACGGCGGCATCGTGAGCCTGAAGCGCCGCAACGACGCGTTCGACACGGACTACATTCTGGCCGGAAAGAGGCTGGGCGACGTCCTTGTCCGCTACCGGCTGGCCGGCGGACCGTGGCGCGAGGCCGTGACCGCGGACCTGGCGGATGCCGCCAAGGCGCGGCTGGGCGCCTCGGAATATGTCACGACCTACGCGCTGGGCGGCCGCGAGCGTCCGGACCTGACACTGGAAGTGCGCTTTGCCTTCGAGGGGGAAGCCCTCCTCTGGACCTTGCGGTTCCGCAACGGCACCGACCAGTCGGTGGAACTGGGCGACGTGGCCGCGCCCTTCCCGATGAACACCGAGTACGTCTGGGACAAGGATGAGACCGCCGCCGGCCGCGTCTTCAGACACAGTTACATCTCGGGTCACGCCTCGTTCATGTTCTGGACGCGGTGCAACGGCGTCGGGCCCTATCTCGTCATGACGCCGCTGGGCCGCACGAAGCTGGAGTACTTCGACGACAGGGGCAGGGGGCCGCCATTTGAAGGCATCTACATGGCGTACATCCACTCGGCCGTCCAGGGCGCCGTCGCGAGGGCGAAGGGATGCCGGTGGCGGCAGCCCCACACGAGCGTCACGCTGGCGCCGGGGGGCGCGGCGGGCGACGAGCAGACCTACGGCCTCAAGTTCGGCTGGGCCGACGGCTACGCGGCCGTCCGCGAGGCGCTCTACCGCGAAGGCCGGTTCGACATCCACGTCGTGCCGGGGATGACCGTCCCGGAAGACCTCTTCGCGATGTTCTCGCTCCGCACAAGGAACATGACCCGGTCCGTTGTGCCCGAGTTTCCCGCCCAGACGCGCGTCGAGTACCTGGGAACCAGGGGGCCGGACACGCACGTCTACAGGGTCCGCTTCTCGCGGCTCGGCGAGAACCTGATCACCGTCCGCTACGGCGACGGCGAGTCCATGGTCCTGGAGTTCTTCGTGACGGAGCCCGTGGAGACGCTGGTGCGGAAGCGGGCCGCGTTTCTCGTGGGCGCCCGGCAACACCGCGACCCGGGCAAGTGGTACAACGGCCTCCTGTCCGACTGGAACATGGGCGCGCGCGTGCTCCTCGGCCCTGACAACCTCGACCGCATCAAGGGGTGGCGGAAGTACATGGTGTCCTGCGACGATCCGGGGCTGTGCAAGGCCCCGTTCGTGGCCGCCAAGAATGTCGAGTACCCCCGCCGGCGCGAGGTGGAGGCCATCGACTACTACATCACGCACTTCGTCTGGGGCGGGCTTCAGCGCACGCAAGAGGAGGCCCACGCCTACGGCATCTACGGCATCCCCGACTGGAAAGAACTCCGCGAGAGCCCCGACGAAGGTCCCAAGGGCAGGCTCCACCTCTGGCGGATCTACGACTACCCGCACGTCATCATGCTGTACCTGAAGATGTACCAGATTGCGAAGTGCTACCCGGATATCGCCACGTGCCTGGCGCCCGAGGAGTACCTCCGGCGCGCCGCCGGCACGGCCCAGGCGTTCTTCACCCTTCCGCTGGCGATCGACGGATGGTCCGCCTACCAGACCGGCACGTACAACGAGGTGGTCATTCCCGAACTCATCGATGAGTTGGAGGCCGCCGGATGGCGCGAGGAGGCCGACGGCCTCCGGCGGCACTGGGAGACCAAGGTCAGGTACTTCATCAAGGACAACCCCAACCTGTTCGGGTCGGAGTACCCCTTCGACTCCACGGGCTTTGAGTCGACCCACGCCCTGGCGAAGTACGCCCTGGAGCGCGCCCTTCCGCGCGGCGGCGCGGACGTCACGCGCGAGGAGGCCGTGCAGTTCATGGAGCGGCAGACGGCGGCCAATATCATGTGCCGCGGCTGGCTCGAGACGGCCTACTACCATCTGGGCAGCGACTTCCGCGGCGGCGGCAGCGCGGCGTACACGCTCAGCTATATGTCGCAGATGGGTGGGTGGTCGCTGCTGGACTACGCGCTCTATTATGCGAGCGACCCGGTACCGTACCTGCGCCTGGCCTATGCCTCGATCCTCAGTTCGTGGGCCCTCATGAACACGGGCACGCAAGAGTCGGACTACGGCTACTGGTATCCGGGCCGGGAAAACGACGGCGCCGCGGGCGGGGGCTTTGAGCCTGAGCCGTTCGGCCACACCTGGCTTGAGCAGCCTCACGCGCGCGGCGCGTGGTACTACGGCTGCGAAATCGATCTCGGATACGGCGGGGCGCTGCGGGCCGCGGCCACCGTCGTCGCCGAAGACCCCATCTTCGGGCTCTTTGCCTACGGTGGGACGCTGAAGGAATCGGACGGCGCCATCGAGGTCGTTCCGCGCGACGGCGTGCGGCGCCGGTTCCACGTGGTGCGCGGAAATCGGCGGTTCCACATGCTTCTCGATCGGGACCACGTCGCCGCGGAGACACCCATCGTCCTCAAGCCGGACCTTTCGGAAATCTCTTTCGTCCTGGAGAACGCATCACATTATGAACATTCCACTGCACTCAGGCTCTCCGGACTTACCGGCGGCGAGTACGAGGTGCGTACGGACGGCGGGCCCCCGGTGCGCGTGGTCGTGGCGGAGGAAGGCGAGACGAAGTTGGAGCTGCGCCTGCCGGCCGGCGCACGGCCCCTCCGGGTGGTCATCTCGCGGAAGGAATGCTGACCCGCCTCCTCCGCGTCACTTCGTCAATTCCGGCACGACGCCGCGGCGCATGGTGTTCTCGGTGACCGAGCGCGGGTCGGCGAAGAAGAGGAGGTAGTTGGGGCCGCCGGCCTTGGTGCCGATGCCGCTCATCCGGAAACCGCCGAACGGCTGGCGATCGACCATCGCGCCCGTGCACCCGCGGTTCAGGTAGAGGTTGCCCACGCGGAATGCCTTGCGTGCCTGCTCCAGGTGAGACGGCGCGCGTGAGAACACCGCGCCCGTGAGCGCGAACTCCGTCTGGTTCGCCAGGTCGATGGCCTGGTCGAAGGTCGCGACCTTCATCAGGGCGACGATCGGCCCGAAGAATTCCTCCTGCATGAGCCGGTGGTTGACGTCGCTCACCTCGAAGAGCGCCGGCGGCACGAAGTACCCGCCGGACGGCGCCTTGCCGACGAACAGGGCCTTGGCCCCCTGCCCGGGGTCCGCGATGACCCCCGTCAGGCGGTCATAGGCGCTCTTGTCCACGACGGGCGGCAAGAGGGTTGACGGATCGTGCGCCGGCCCTATCGGCAACGAGGCACAGGCCTCGACCAACCGCTTGAGGAACGGCTCATACGCGCTGCCGACCACGATCGCCCGCGAACAGGCGGAGCACTTCTGGCCGGCGTACCCGAAGGCGCTTCGTATCACGCCAAGGACGGCTTCGTCGAGGTCGGCATCGTCATCGATGACGACGGCGTTCTTGCCGCCCATTTCGCAGATGACGCGCTTGACCTGCGGCGCGCCGGGCGGCGTCCTGGCTGCCGTCGCAATGATCCCGAGACCCACCTCCCGGGAGCCGGTGAACGCAATCTGGGCGACCTTCGGATGCTCGACCAGGCGCGCGCCGACCACGCGGCCGCTGCCGGGCAGGAACTGGACGACCCCCGGCGGGAACCCGACCTCCACCATGTGCCGGTACAGGCCGTAGGCAATGGCGGCGGACTGGCTCGAGGGCTTGATCAGCACCGGGTTGCCGGCGACCAGCGCCGCGGTGCTCATTCCGCAGAGGATCGCGAGCGGAAAGTTCCAGGGGGAGATGACCGCACAAGGCCCGCGTCCCTCGTACCAGAGCACATTGTCCTCGCCGGGGACGCTGCCCTGCCTGCGCGGCGCGAGTTCCAGAGCCGCCTGGCGGGCGTAGTAGCGGCAGAAATCGATGGCCTCGGCGACGTCGGCGTCGGCCTCGCGCCACGGCTTGGCGACCTCCCAGCACTGGAGCGCCGCCAGTTCCACGCGGTCGGCGGTCAGGCGGTCCGCGAGCCGGTCGAGCAGGCGCGCCCGGTCCTCCAGCGCCGTGTCGCGCCACGCCGGCCAGGCCGCATAGGCGGCTTCCACCGCGGCGTCGGCCTCGTCGGCGGTGGCCAGGGCGACCTCGGCGACCTGGAGCGAGGTGTCGCTGGGGCACTCGCGCTTCAGCATCGCCCCGCTGTGGCGCTCCCGGCCGCCGACAACCACGGGCACTTGGGTGGGGAACGTGCTGCGCATCTTCGCCACGGCCTGGCCGAATGCCGCCGTGACGGCCGGGTCCTCAAAGTGCAACTGGCTGGAGTTGCGGAAGGGTTCGCCGAGGCTCGTCGGAGGAGGCACAGGTTCCAGGCGGCACACGAAATCCTTCTGCGGCCGCGGCCGATGCATCAACGCGTGGATGTCCACATTCTCGTGGTGAGACAGACGCAGGAAACCCTCGTTGGCGGTGTTCTCCAGGAGCCGCCGCACGAGGTAGCCCATTCCGGGAAGCAGTTGGCCGACCGGCGTGTACAGGCGGACCCGGCGTCCCATGGCCCGCAGGGCTCGCCGCTCCGGCTCCGCCATGCCGTAGAGCATCTGGATCTCCAGGGCAGCCGGCGGCAGCCTCATCTGGTCTGCCACCACCATGGCGTGGGCGAGCGACCTCAGGTTGTGGCTGGCAAAGGCCGGCTGAAGCCAGTCGGCATTCTCGAGCAGCCTCACCGAGAGCCGCTCATACTGGGCATCGGTGGCGGCCTTCTCGGTGAACACCGGGCAGGGCAGCCCGCCCTGGGCGGCGCGGGTCACTTCGTAATCCCAGTAGGCGCCCTTGACGAGCCGCACGGCGATGGGCGTCTGGCGGCGCTTGGCCAGTTCCAGCAGGCGTTCGACGTCCTGCTCCGACTCCCTGAGGTAGGCCTGCACGACGATGCCCGCGTGGGGCCAGTCGCGGAGCTCGGGCCGGGTCACCAGGCGCTCGAACAGGTCGAGCGTGATGTGATGGATGGCCCACTGTTCCAGGTCGAGGTTGAGGCACGCCCCGTTGGCCTTGGCCCGCAGGAAGAGCGGCAGCACGCGGCGCTCGAGCCGGCCGACGCTGCCCTTGGGGTCGGCGGGGTCCAGGTAGGGGTCCATCGCCGACACCTTGACCGAGACGTTGGCGCGCGGGATGGGGCCGCGAGCGTGGCGCTCCAGCAGCTCGTCGGCGGGCCACTTGGCGACCTCGCGCGGCAGGTTGTCGATGAGGTCCAGGTACCGGTCCTTGTAGGCCTCTCCTTCGGCGTCGGAGGTGGTCGCTTCGCCGAGGAGGTCCACCGTGAACGCCATGCCCTCCTTCCACAGGGCCTTCAGTTGCGGGATGGCCTCGGCCGCCTGGGTGCCGACGATGAACTTCTCGGCCATGCCGGTGACGTTCGCCCGCATGGTGCGCGTGGCGATGCCGGCCGTGATGCCGCCGGAGGCCGCCTTGAGCGCGAAGTTCAGAATGGCCGGGACGTCGCGGCCCTCCTTCAAGAGATACTCGCGGACGTGGGACGCCATCTGCTCGGTGCTCTCGAGGGCGGGCAAGGCGTCCACGAAACGCAGGAGATCCACCTTGAAGGCCGGATCGCGCATCGCCCACTCCATCAACCGGCCTTCCCAGTAGGCGCGGTTGAAGACGCCGGGCGTCTGGCCGGCCATCTCCTGATGCAGGCGCTCGCCCAGGGCGAGCACGTCGCGGTCCACCTGGTTCGGGTCCAGCGTTGGGTGAGTCATGTCATGTGCCTTACGGATGCCTGGGCCGAGGCGTACGGGAGCGCAAGGCAGCCGGCATGACGCGGTAAGGCCGGCGTGCCTGGCGGCGGGTTCTCAGAACGTGTATGAGAACCGCCCGGGCCCTGTGGCACACCCGCCCTCGGGTGTGCAATTCCGGCGGCAAAGCCTGTCGCCCACACGGGGCGCTCAGCCGAGGGCGGCTGAGCCACAGGGTTTTCATACACGCTCTCAGGTGTGCCACGGCGCTCTCATGGCGCGCGAGCGCAGGCGATTGGCCTGCTCGTCGCCGGCGAACTCCTCCCTGGCCGGGTCCCATTTCAGCGACCGCCCGAGCTTGTGTGCGAGGGTCACCAGGTGGCCGAGCGAGGCCGCGCGGTGGCCGATCTCCTCGTCGGCGCTGGGTTTCCCCCGCGTACGGATGCACTCGAACCAGTTGGCGTGATGGTCGTTGCCCGCGTGACTGACCTCCCGGATCTTCAGTTTCATCTCCATCTCCGCGAAGAGTTCCTCCGGCCCGCCCTCGACCGGCCCGCCGCCGGTCATCGAGGTGATCCAGCCGCGCTCGCCCACGAACACGCCGCCGAAGTTGCCCTCCAGCCGGGCCGCGGCGGGAACCGCGCGGTACAGGTCCTTCACCTGGCCCCAATGGTCCACGTGGTGAAGCAGCGTTCCATTCGCATATCTGCAAGTCAGCGTCGGATACTCCCCGCGGCCGGGATGGATGATCTCCACCGGCCCGCTGTTCTCCATGCCCAGGGCGTACTGGATCACGTCCGCCGCATGCGAATGGTACCACGTCACGGAGGCCGCGCCGAAATCCTCGCAGAACGCCCACGGCACCACGCCCGGAGGCGGGTTCCTGTGGTAGAGGCGGTTGTAGGGGCGCCACGGCGCCGGGCCCACCCACAGGTCCCAGTCCAGCCCCTCCGGCACCGGCTCCGCCGGCAGCAGGGAACTGAGGGGCGCGTACGAGCTGCCGAGGTTCTCGACTTGGACCTTTCCCCATA
>Ga0315284_10010631_pt1 | contig 13106 bp, 15 predicted proteins | sample YL17G09_16_MG_FD_203696 | JGI IMG/M metagenome (GOLD analysis project Ga0315284, IMG submission 203696) | Sediment microbial communities from Yellowstone Lake, YNP, Wyoming, USA - YL17G09_16 | ecosystem: Environmental > Aquatic > Freshwater > Lake > Sediment | place: USA: Wyoming | collected...
TAACAATACCAGCATACTCTAATATTCTAAGTACTAGTTCAACCTGTTCTGATTGATGTAATTCAAAATCAACAGATAGAGTAGGATTGTATATATAATTCCCTAAATTACTGTTTATGGTAAACGCCCAAGTTATGGGAGTTGGAAATTTCAAATAGTTAACACTAACTCCAGAATTTATTGTTTCTGGGTATACTTTAACTAAACTATTTTCATATAAATATATTGGATAAGTTTCAGATGGTTTTGTAAGATTAGATTTGTATAGATTATAAAAATCATTTCTTTGAACCCTTTGCATTTCATTATTGTTATATATAACACTACCTAACTCTTGCAAATCGGTTGGTAAAGTATAACCATTTGTGGTATAATTTACGGTTTGATTCCTTTTGAATAAAGATATTTTCTCATCCAGTAAAGCAATGCGATCAGCATAGTCTAAATCAACCTGAGGAACCCTAAGTAATTGATTTAAGTCTTCAAAATATTTTAAGTATACTTCAAGTTGCACTTGAGTACCAATTTTATTAAACTCATCAGGTGTCATATACCCTCTTTGTTCTTTATTAAGTATTAATAAGACTGTCTTATAAACTGTATCTACACTTACTGCCATTTGTTATATTTATTATAATAAATAAGCGGATACTGCAGTTTTATTTACAATATCCGCCTACATATTAGTATTACGTATTATTTAAGTTTTTTCTCTATAGACTTAAAGATTTCTACTCCCTCGTCTGTTTTAAAGAATGCCGCCATTGCTGAGTATGGATTTTCATCAAAAGGCACTGTAATTAATTTTTTATCATTAGTTCCCCACGTGAATGTACGTTGGTCTTGTGAAAGTTTTATAATACCCGCTTCAGCCGCTCTAATTGCTACATTGCGTAGTTGTACATTATCGTCATTGGCTAGTTCTAAGAACAAACCTGGATTATGTTTGGCGAATAATAGTAGATCTCTTTTTAGCTCCTTAGAAGTCATTGATGTGACTTTTGAACCTAGTTCTACCCTTAGTATTGCTTCTGCTTGGTCAATCTCAATATTCATTGCCATATTAAGAGCATTGATTTCTAACTCTAAATCTTCTAACTCATCAACCGCGTCTGCTACTTCATCTAACTCCCTGTAGTAATTATTTTTGGCTGGATGATACAAAGATAATAGTTTTTGTAAATTTTGTTTTTCTTTCGGCACTATTAAAACACCATCTTCAAATACAATATGCCCTAGTGTAACTTCTCCTTTTTGTTCATCTTTGAATGGGGAGTTTTGATTTGTTGCATATCTTAATTCTCTTTGCTCTTTCAAATCCGCATCAAACCATAAAAATGGGTATCTAGCAGAGTGTTTTGATTGTACTGTATATGTTAATGGGGTATACCCAGTAGATAGTAAATATGTTCTATCTTTTATTTCCCAAGTTGTTGGGGTTTGTATTGCTTGTTTTGTTGACATGATATAATATAATTTTATTTTTTTTATTTATTTTAAAGTAAATATTGCCCCCGTTAATATAACAGGGGCAAATTTACATTTATTTATAACTATGCAGCTGTAAACAATACGAAATTGTTTGCTCCTTGCACACATAAACATCTTTCAGACAAGAAGTGTACCTCCATTGCATCAATATCAGATGTGTAAGCTCCTCCTGCAGAACCTAATACCCAACTTTTCATCTTACGATCATCAGCTTGGTTAGCTCTGTAACGAACGTGTAAGAATGGACGACGGATGTTAGTTCCTAGTTGTTGATCATATACTGTAGATGTACCCGCTGGGATTAAAACTCCATCAATATTACCACCTTTTCCAGTTAAACCACCTCTAGTAGATGCGTCATTTAGGTATTTCCAGTCAGTTTTGTAGAAATCATAAGATCCTCTACGGAAACCTGTAAATCCTAAGTTAAGAGACATTTGCTCAGAGTTTTCAAATAAACCGTAAGCAACACCACCATTTGATCCAGAAGATAAACCACCTAACATATCATCAATTTCTAATGAAGTTGATCTGTTAAGGAAAAGCATATTTTCTTCAATAGCTCCTTGAGTATCTAAGTTTTTCAAGATATTATCAAATGTTCCAAGTGCGTCAGCCACAGCGCTAGGGAAAGCAACTACAGTGTTACCTCTTTCTTTAACAGCAGCGAAAAGACCTTGTGTACCTTTTTTACCAGCGGCAGCAGCAGATCCACTTCCTGTAGCAGATGCTAATTCACCTTCAACAACAGCCATTTCTAAGTAATCTTCAAAACGCAATCTAGTTTCAGATTCTGCTTTAAGATACCAAAGGAATCCATTTGCCCCAGCTTCTGTAGCTACTTCAACCCACCCAATTTGAGCCATGTCAGATCCATTAACAGCATATTTGTTACGGATAATAACAGGAGAGTTAGAATATTGTGTAAATTCAGGTGTAATACTTCTATATTCTGTTCCGGCAGAAGTGTCAGAAAGGTTAGATCCTTTGATATATTCAGATCCATAAACAAATACTTTACATCCAGTAGTTGCGCCTGGGATACCAGTACCAGCATTTTGGATTGTTGTACCTAAATATGGGGCAACTGTAATAGTAGCTAATGTAGAAGATGTATCTACAGACAATGTAACTACAGCTTTTACCTCAACACCAGTTACAGGGTTAATGATAACAACAGTTTGATTTTTAGAGATAACATTTTTGATAGATGTAGCTCCAGTAACTGTAGATGCGTTTGTTACAAAAGTAAATGTGTTACCTGTACCAACAGTTACATTGTTATAAGCAACGTGTAATCTGTTTTGTTCAGACCAAATTACTTGGTCAGATTGCATAGGCATTTCAGCTCCTACCATACGTAAGAATCCTGATAATGTTCTATTACCATATCTTTCTACTTCTTGCTCGTAGATTTCTGGTAAATATTGTTGCGCGAAAGTATTAGTTCCGTCTGTAAAGCTCAAATAGTTTGTACTAAGAGCTTGTTGTTTTTGGCTTGGTACGATTGAACCAAATACCGGGGATGTTGCTACTGCAGCCATTGTTTTTTAATTTAATGTTAAAATCTTCTTGTTTGTATTTTCAATTTTGAAGTGTCAGTTCCGTTAATAGCTTTAACACGTAATCCATTAACAAAAATTTCGCCAGAACTAGTTTGCCTAGGTTCAGTTGAAATGTTATTGGATTTTGCAACAACCTCTTTTATAGCATCGGCTTTACCCTGTTCATAAAAGTGTTTTGCAATCGTGTCAACATTATCAGCGGCATACATGGCTTTGTGATATCCTTTCAAATCTACAACATCTCCCTTATCATTTAAGAACTTCTTAACTAGGTTAGTTATATTTGATTGTTTGTCTGCCACAACATCTTTATTAGCAACGCTATATCTAAAACTTTTATCTCCCAAGTTAAAATCAAAACCTTTGAAATCTTGGTTAAATAAGTTTTTAGTGTCGTCTTTAAATTTTGAATGTTGCAACTCCACCATTTGTTGCTCTTCTTTGTAGCGGTTAAAAAAGTCATTTGCTTTTTGTTGGTCTTGTGTAATGCCAGGTCTCAACTTGATTTCCTCGTAATATTTACTTTTAAGTCCGTCTAAAAAGGTTCTTGCTTTTGCAACCTCTTCTTTAAAAGCGAGTTTCTTTTTACGGATGTCTCGCTCTTCGTCCAACTCTTCATCATATTCAAAGTTGTCTTCCATAAGGAATTCAATCTCTTCATTATCTAAATGTGGGCGTGTTTTTTTATAATATTCTTTTAATAAAGTTTCGTTATTAACATTTGAATAGTCAGCGTTGAGCCTAACATAATCATTGATGTCTCCACCGGTCTCCTCCATAAAAGAAATAAGTTTTTCAATATTTTCCGGTAATGGTTTACCTGAATACTCAGATGCTCTAACAGCAGCTTTTGCTTCCTCAGCCAAATCATTTACCTCTTGTTTAATTTCTTCTTCTGTAATCTCATTTATTAAAGTTACTTCTTCTTCTTGACTGGTAACGACTTTAGGTTCTTCGTTTCCTTGGACCACTTCTTGCAATCCCACTTGGGATCCTTCGCCACCCAACATGCTTTCATTTGTGTTTTGCTCTTGAACGGCATCTTCTGCTTGTGTTTCGTTAGGAATAAATACTTTTGTTACTTCTGGTTCAGCCGCCCCAATTGGCTCTGATTCTTTAATGGTAACTTTTGTAACTTGATCTACTTTGTTTAATTTTCTGGGGGTCTGTTTCTTTACTTTGAATTCCCCCTCTGTTTTGATTTGTTCTGACATGATATAATATTATAAGATTGATTGGTAAAATTTATTTTGGTTCAAACTGAGCTAAATCAAACCCACTCATATTATCAAAACCGGCGGATTCAAAATCTTTTGGCATTGTTTTATTTTGTCTTTGATCTATTAACTCTGATTGTTGTGTCGCTGTAGTTTTTAATCTATTGTCTTTACGATCTTCAATAGTATTAAGTTTCGATTGCATTGCTTGAGCATTAACTTGAGCTAATTGCATTTGGTATTTAAACTCTTCTGCCATTAACAACTTTTTAAGTTGTGCTTCATGCTCCATTCTTTGTACTTCAAATTGGCTTTTTGCTTGCATCTTTTGAATCTCAGTTTGAGCTAAAGCCTGTTGTTTTTGTACTTCAGCTAACGCGGCCGCTTCTGTTGTTTGAGAGTTTGCTTGTGCTTGGGCCTGTATATTTGCTTGTTGGTTTGCTTGGTCTCTTTCTTGTTTCTTTCTTCTTTTATATTTCAAAGATTGATTAGCAAGTTTAAGATTATTAATTTCTCTTAAATCTATTGCGTCTTCAAGATCAATACCTCCTGTTTGTAAAGCAACTTGTATGTTCTGTTCTAATTGTGCTTTTTCTTCTTCGTCAGGTTCTAACTCTAAAAATATACCAAAGTCGTGAATATCTAAAGTTTGTAATTCTTCTAAAGTTCTAACGTTTGATACAGATATACTTTGTACTAGAGCATTTGCCGTTAGAGGAAACTTTAATGAATCGCCTACCCTTTTAGATATATTTTCACATATTCTTAATGTTAAATATAAACTTGCTTCTAATATGTGTCTTGTTGCTACATTAGAATTAGCAGCTGCCATTTTTTGTAACCCAACTAGTGAATTTGAATCCGGCATAGAGCCATCTCTTGCTTCATTAAGGCCAGTTACATCACGTATCATTTGTAAGTAATATTGATACGTATTTATTAACGATGAAATTTTTGCGTTACCAGACGATGTTTGTAATTCTTGAATCGGTACTTTCCCTGGATTATTAGATCCATCCTGTGACATTGATCTACCAACTATACTACCAGTTTGAAAATACATATTTAATGCTTCTGCTGGATTGTAATTTGTACCATTACCTAAATCAACTTCTGCTAAACCATCAACATCAACGAATACTCCATCAGGAACCATTCTAGCAAGCACCTGTTGCAATTTTAGATGCGTTATTTGGATCATATCTGCGAAAGAAGTAATTCTACTTACTATAGACTCAATTCTTCCTTTATAAAGACGTGGCGCGCAAATAGCGTAGTTCATATCTACTTTAGTAGTATCCGCTAATGGTCTTGTCATATTTTGGGACAATTCCCATCTAAGCATTCTTTTATGCCCAAGTATTTTTGCACCTGAATAAAGAACCTCAATACTTCTTGATACTACATTAAAGTTATCATTAGCAGGAGGATTAAATCCATCTGACTTAACCAATGCTTTTTCTAATCCTTGTTCTGTTTGTTTTATTTTAAATACTTGATTTGAATATGTTTTGTATTCAAAGTATAAAACTTGTATTGTAGTTGTGTCGTAATTTTGATTTGTATATGTACGACTATAATCATTTGTTCCTGGGAACTTTTCTATTTCCTTTAATTCTTCATCAGTTAAATTAGAGAACTCTTTCTTTAGCTCTTCTAAACTAACGGACTTAACCTCGCCAACATAGTACATGTCATCAAAGTTAGGGTCTTCAGTGTACGAGTAAACTAAATTAGCTGGATCTACATAATCAATTGTGATACCGTTAGAACCATTCCAGTTTGTTTTTGCACACGTAATACCCAATACCGTTAAATCGTAATTAAGTCTCTTTGCAATATTGTCATATTTGTTTTTATTCAAGACATAGTTGATGACTTCTTCTTCTGCAATTTCAACAGCTTGTTTGTAATTTAATTGTAAATGTATTTCTAATTCTTCATTATCTTCCGGCAATGAATCTGGGTTTGGCGTACTGTATAAGTTTGCGCCTAGTTTTTCTTGAATATCATTCAACAAATCTTTTGCGTTCATGTCTCTTAATAGCGCAGCAGTGTAATTTGTTTTCTGTGCTACTGATTGAGGATCTTGTGCAAATGTTTTTATTTTAAATAATTTATTAGACATGCCATTAACAACTATATCCACAAACTTTGGTATAATTGGTATTGGCTTCCAGTCTAAATTCAAATAAGATAAATCACCATTAATAGATAATTCATCTTTGTATTTCTGTATACTTTGTTCACCTCTAGCGTATAACCTAAGGTTATGATATGTTTGCCAGTTAGTACTCCATCTGTCGTTTCCAAGACTAGTCCTATTACCTCTGAACCACTCGCCTTCTATAGCCATACCTACGGCATAACCATAATCGAGTGTTTGTTTTTCTTCGTCCGGTACCACCTGACTTGGGAAAGAGCTATTCGTGTTAGTATAAATCATCTATTATATTATTTTTGAACTATGGCCTAGGTTGTTATATTTTTTGAAATTTAATTCTACTTTTTCTTTCTTATACGGCGTTGATGGCGAATATAAATGTTTATTACATGCCATTATCGCAAATCCGGAACTTATAGTTGCATCATGTTTTGTTCTATTATTTATATTAAATCTAGACCAATCATTTAATGTTTTTTGGAAATACATATCACCGTATCCGCTCTCTTTATATCCCACATAGTTTTCTATATATGTTTCAATCGCTGATGCGTGCGCTTGTATTATATCTTGACCTGCTGAAGGTATACCTCCAATCTCTTTTTCTGTTGGCGATAAATTATTCCAAACTTTATCCGGCCTATTCATAGAGAATGGCCTATAGCCCCTCCTTTTTATATAGTACAATAATCTAGCTTTGTTATTCTCTGCCAATATTGGCATACCATAAAATACTAATGCCATTAAAACTTCTTCAAAGAATATCTCAGAAGTCTGAGGTCTAGCGATATATTCTAAAAAGAAATGACTAGGTGGAACATCCTCCATTGAAAACTTAGTTAATCCGTGAAGAGCACCGTTAGATCCTCTTGCGTCAACTGTTCCTGATATATCATAACTATCACATCCAAACGCCCCTAAGTGTTCATTGCCTGGATATTTAAGTCCATCCTTTATGATTACGCGGTTTTGAAGATGTTTCGGTGGAACCCAAGATACTAAGAATCTACCGTCTTTATTTGGGTAAAATATAACTTTTGAATCTTGAATGCCATTTTCCCATTGAAAACTTCCTTGTGTTATAACTTGGGAATTTCGTAGATCATCGTTATAATCTATTTGTTCGTATATTTTTGTAAGATTAAACAAAGATTGCTTTGTCTCATCCCTAAAAGCGTGTTGCTCTGTTCTTGGAAACTGACGGTAGTATTCGTTTAAGCCGTCTTGATCTTGCTTTAAACCATCCACCTCGTTTTGCCAGTGTTCAATAACTCCGTATTCTATATAGTTATTATCTATACCTTTAACTGGTTTTTCTGGCGTATCGAATACAGGTATCCCATAAGTATCAATGAATCCCTCGTACGACCATTCCATAGGTATGAACAAACTATATAATCCTGAACTAGTCTGTCCATTGCGGTTTCTTTTCGTAACATCTGAATCGTTATATAATCTTTTGAAGTTTTCACCTCCTTTGTCTAAAGCATTTGAGGTTGAACCCATCATACACTTTCCAATAACTTTACTACCTAATCTAAGTGTTGTTTTAGTAACACGCCAGTTATTTAATATGTTATCAGGTCTTTCCCATTTACCGCTTTCATCGTGTACTAATAGCTTTAATTTTTCACCATCATAACTATTGTCACCAGTATTCTTCCAGTCAATTGTTGTATCTAATCCTTCAAGGTCTTCTAATTTATCATTAGAATCTAATTTCCTTCTTGTAAGTTTAGATGCGGGTATTCTGTATGCTAATTCTGTTTTAGGTCTATCCATACCATCTTGGATAGGTTTGAAAAAGAATGGATAATTAACCGATATAGGCACCACCTTGTCTGTAAACATCTTTTTAGCATCGGCGCCAGACTTAGATAATATACCAAATCGTGAGTCGCTAGATATTGTTGCTTGATTAACAAGTTCTGCAGAAGACATAAACGAAAATCCAGAACGTCTATTTTTTAAATAACACATTCCGTAACATCTTGGATCTGCTTTGCAAGCTTCCCAAAATATAAAAAATAATCTATTTGATTCTCTAAAATCTGCTGCTCCAACGTCTATCTTACTCCATTGCAGATACATATAATGTGTACCTGTTATATATGTAGGTTTACCATTACTATAATAAGTAAAGCCTTCGTCTCTTCTTTTAAATTCTTGATCTATATAATCATACCAATATTCTTTAAAACTATCAGGATGCTTATTCCAATCGGTAACATTTTTAATTTTATCTAATTCTTTTGGATATGGAACTTGTTCCCAATACTGTTCATCTTTTGATTCAGATCGTTTGTGTACGTCTCCCGCTAATGGTAATGCAATCCTAAGATTTTGTATTTCATATATTTCTCCAATCTTACCAGTTTTACTAATAACAACTACGTCATAGTCTTTGTCGTATCCGTATTTCCATTTATTAAACCTATTGTTTTTTTTAATAACCGCAGGTTTTATATAATCTGTTAATACTTTGTATAAAGTTTGTTCATACATTATTTGGATCTCCCTTCCGCAAATCCTTTAAATGGTTTTGCTACGGTTTCTTTAGAAGCGTCTTCAATCATTTTAGTTTCGTCTTCTATTCTGGCAAGTATTTCAAATGCATCGAATATTGCTAATTTTTTTGTTGCTGCTGCATTTTTTAATTTGTCTGCTGATAAATCATCATCTCCATTATTTAATATAGCTTCTTCTGCAACTTTAATTAGCTCCAATACCGCTTTGTGCCCAGCTTGGATTATATTCAACTTCGTCTCCTTTGTATCCATATTTAATTACAATATCATTAGATTTCATACAATATAATCGCTGGCCTTCTACAATAAACTCATACTCACCATTAGGGGTATAGCCTACTAGATCTCCAGGATTGATTTTAAGCTTGTTTAAGGAATCATTTCCGTATTTTAATATACCAATAAGTTCTCTTTCTTTATCTAGCTTAAAATTATCATTATTCTTTATTGGTTTTACAAAACATCTGTCATTAAATGCAATCCACTTCTTATCATTTTTGTATAAGTAAATTTGATCTACATTGCAAAAGTATTGATCATCTCTAAAATATGATGAGCTATTCTTGCTCTTGCCTTTCATGTTGTAAAACCTCCTAAACACATTATGGTGAATTACTACTAAATCTCCTTCTTTAATTTCTGTTTTGAATGCTAAAGGAGTTGAAATTACAACCGCTACATTATTAACAGATTTAAAACTTTCTATTTTCGTATTTAGTAATAATTCTTTATTATCTACCGTAATGCTATTTTCATATCTTTCGCCTAATGGCTTAACTATAAAGTTAAATACACTCCTCATTAATATTCTAAATCATATTCAACGGATATTGCCATATTAGAATTAAACTTCTTCCATGCCATTACCTCATCTCCTTTCTTTATATGAATATTATAAGAATTTTCAGATTCATTAAATAGTATATGCGAAATTTCGTGTCCTCCATATACAGTTTGCCCTACAGAATAGTGCATTGCGTCATTCTTATAATCTGAACCTATACTTATTTTTCTTATAACAGAACTCATTATTTATTCTTCAGTATCTTTAACAATACTCAAACTTGGCTCACTTTCTTTTACAATTTCAGTATAAGAGCCATCTTGTAGATTAATATTGATTGCTCCGTATTCTGCTTCAATTTCCGACTTAAATTCTTCAATAGACTTATTTAATTCTGCTAACTGATGCAAGTAACCATGCTTTTGAGATTCCAATACGCCGATGTTTGTTAACAATGATTGCAAATCTTTTTGCCCCGCTACAACTTTTTCTAATTGCTCCTCTGTAATTTTTTTAACTTCTGTACTCATTTGATTTAATTTAATTGTTTAATATATATTATTTTTTCTTTTTAATCATTGCTTTTTTTGCAACAACTTTTTCTTTCATTTGCATTTTTTTGCCTTCACCTTTTTCTGTTTTAGCCATAGCCCCTTTAGAAGCATAGCTTCCTGTGATCATTTTTTTCATAATAATTGATCTTTGTTTTCGTTATTGTTTTTTTTATCTATATATAATCCAACCCATCTATTGATAGTATAACCAATAGAAACCAGCAATAATATTATTTTTAATGCAGGTTCAACAGCAGTCATACTTATTGCCATAGTTGCTCCGTTAACTAAATATATTTTTAAATCAGTATGCCCCATTTGAACGTCCTTTTGCTTTTTGAGTAATTGCGCAACCACAGGCCATTGGTTTGTCGTTGTTCAAGATAATGCCACTAATACCAGAACTGCTTCCTTTTCCTTTTGGCAAAGAATCAGTATTAAAAGGGCCATTCCATAAAGCATTAGCTCCAACCCCTGAATTAGAGGCAAGCTTGTCATGAGAATCCATTGGGTGTTTTTTAATATTTAAAATCATAATTAATAAGTTTGTAAGTTATTATCAGGCATAATTTGTGTTTGTACATTTTTTGGATTTGCATCTGGCGCTGTAGGTGGAATATATTGAGTTGCTACGGGCTGTGTCTGCGGAACACCAATGGTTCTATTAAAAGTACCATCCATTGGAACCCCATTAATGTTTTGCAATGTTTGCATATTGCTCATTGCTTTTGGGTTCATTGCATTATACTGTAATTGATTTGGGTTTGGGTTATAATTATCTATCATATTGTATTTGGATTATTAACGTTCTCTATTGCTTTTTTTAATACTATTTCACTATACGTTCTACCTTTCATTATCGGATTTCTTTGTGTGCTAGTAGGTATTTCTTCGATACCGAGCATTATACGGTACATTCTACTTATTAATTGTTTGCACTTGAAAGAAACCTTATATATGTGGTATTTTTGTGTTGTATGATTTCTAGGCCTCCAAACGACTATCCATCCTTCTTTTAATAAAGAGTTCCATCGTCTATTATCCCAACTATATGAATATGTACCTATTTTAAAATCTTGCTTTGTAAAGAAGTCCATACAATCAAAGTATATTAGCAATTCCAAATCGGCATCTGTTAGATCATTTGTCCTGCAAGCCCATTTACGTATTATCCTATAATTCTTTAATAGGTTAAGTTCTTTTATATCCTTAGCCTCGAACCGTTTCATAATACTACAACAATATCTTGTAACTTTATAATAGTATACTTATTGCCTTCAAACTCTATTCCATGACCAGCGTGTTTATCGTAGTATATTTCATCTCCTTCAACAACTGCTTTTATATCTTCACTAACTGAAACAACTACCGCTTCTTTATATCGAATATCTTCTTTATCTTTTTCAATCAAAATAAGACCCCCTTTTGTTTTATCTGTAACTACCTTTTTTGGTAGTATGATTATATTATTACCTATTGCCTTCATTAATCCTCAAATTATTTATTACACAATCGGTTGATAATATTGTAACAGCAACTGATGCTGCATTTCTTAATGCTGACTTAGTAACTAATAATGGATCAATAATTCCAGCTTCAATCATATTAACCGTTTTATTGGTTATAACATTTAATCCGAAACCTACTCTTCTGTTACTTGGTATTGTGTCAATTCCAGCATTCCTTAAAATAGTATAGAACGGAGCGGTAATTGCATTTAATAAAGCAGTCTCTCCTTTTGACTCTGAACTAATAATTTCTGAAGCATCGAGTAACGCAATACCTCCTCCAGGAATAATCCCTTCTTTAATTGCTGCTTTAGTTGCACAAATTGCGTCCTCAACTCTATCTGCTTTTTCTTTTAATTCAATATCTGAATTAGCACCAACCTTTACAATTGCTACTTTTGCGCAAAGCCTAGCTAGTCTTCTTTCTAATCTAATAACTTCTCCTGGTGGATTGTTATCTAATAACTTCGCTTTTATTTCGTTTATTAATGTTGTAACATCTTCGTTTGGTTCGCCAACTTGCAATATGGTATCCCCGTCACTAGTTATGCTTTTTAAACATGAACCTAAGTATTCCGGCTGGATTAAATCCATATCGTCACCTAAGTCTTCATTAATAACAGTTGCTCCTGTTAGCAAAGCTAAATCTGACAGCATATCTTTTTTACTTATACCATAAGTAGGCGCATTGATAACGTTAACCTTAATATTGCCTTTAACTTTATTCATTGCTAGCGCCGATATAACTGCCGGCTCTACGTCTGCGATAATTAATAAAGATTTATTAGTTTTTATAATATATTCTAATACTGATTGTATTTGTCTAATATTTTCAACTGGTGATTCGATAATCAATATTTGCGGATTATCTAGTTCAGCAGTCTTTTTTGTTTGATTAGTGATGAAATGAGAGTTAACTAATCCTTTGTCGTATTGAACCCCATCTAATATTTCAATTTCAGTCTCTGCAAGTGATGAAGATTCCATCATAACAATACCCGTTTCGTTAACCGCCCTAAAAGCATCCCCAATAATCTTACCTAATATAGGATCATTGTTTGTTGAGATTGTAGCAATCTGGTCAATCATTGTACCTGTGACTGGCACAGCGATTGATTCTAAATACTCAATTACTTTTTCAACAGTGGTTTCAATACCGCTTTTAAGTTCTCTTGAACTAATAGTATCTTTAATTTGGTAAGCTTCTGATAAAATAGAGTGGGCTAATACCGTTGCGGTTGTAGTTCCGTCTCCGGCTTCTTTAACTGTTTTCCTAGCTGCTTCTTTTAAAAGCC
>Ga0315284_10010632_pt1 | contig 13105 bp, 5 predicted proteins | sample YL17G09_16_MG_FD_203696 | JGI IMG/M metagenome (GOLD analysis project Ga0315284, IMG submission 203696) | Sediment microbial communities from Yellowstone Lake, YNP, Wyoming, USA - YL17G09_16 | ecosystem: Environmental > Aquatic > Freshwater > Lake > Sediment | place: USA: Wyoming | collected...
TTTCTAAGAAACCAATTGATTTTCAAGAAACTGATAAATTAATTTTGAAAAATATATTACCTCCAACTGAATATATTTATACTTCAGAAGTAAATAAAGCAAAAGAAGTTATGCATGAAAAACAATGGTGGTCAAAACATAACAATAAAACATTCATATTACCATATACAAGAAGTGATAGTTTTGTTGCTAAAATGAGTGATAAATTAAGAAATGGTTGTAAAACAAAGACTACACTTCAAGACGGATGTATTTATACTAAACAAACAAATATGAATAAATATAATATTCCAGAAAAAATTCCACTTGATTATAATTTTGGATATTTAATTGGAGCTTATGCTGCAGAAGGTTGTATGACAAAGACACAAATATCTATTTCAAATAATGATACAAATTATTTCGCTCCTATATTAGAATTATGCGAGAGATGGAATATTACTACAAAAATTTATAAAACAGAGAATAAAAATCAAGAAGGGTGGACAAGTCAAGATATTCGTATTTATAATACGTTATTGTGTAAGTTGTTGGAAATATTATGTGGTAAATTAAGTCATAATAAATATTTGTCTGATAAAATTATATTTTCAAATCAAGAGTGTTTACTTGGATTTCTGGATGCATATATTGGAGGAGATGGTTTTATTAATACAAAATCAAAAACAATAAGTATGTATTCAGTATCTAAACAATTAATAATGGATGTTCAACAAATATGTAATATTATTGGAATCTATTCTTATATCAAGAAGCCAAAGAAGCAAATGACTAATAATAGAGGAAGTTTGGATATTAAACAAGGATATACATTATCAATTACAGGAAGACAATTACATAAATTAGCTCCAAGAATGAATATCAGAATTAAATATAAACAAGATAATTTAAATGTTATTTTACAACATAATTATTTATATAATATTCATGAAAATGATACAATTATTCCAAATGAAATAGATGGAGTTTTAACATTTCAAGAGAGAACTGATGATAAATACACTGAAATATTATTTGATAAAGTAATAAATATAGAAATGGTACCAAATACAACAGATTATGCGTACGATTTGACGGTTGAGGATACCCGCAACTTTAATACCTACAACGGACTTTGTCTGAGAGACACTTTTCATTTTGCCGGAGTCTCTAGCAAGTCAAATGTGACGAGAGGTGTTCCAAGAATTGAAGAAATATTATCATTATCATCTGATCCCAAAAATCCATCACTAACAGTTTATCTGAAAGAGGAAGACGAGACAGATAGAGTCAAGGCACAAAGTATAATGTATACATTGGAATATACAAAAATGATTGATATTGTTTCTTCAATTGAGATATGTTTTGAACCGAATGATAGTGTAACAAGTAGTTCTTGTTTTGACGACAATGAATTGTTGGACCAATATAAGAAATTTCAAGATATAGTGGAAGAATGTGGTGGAACAGCAAGTGTATATGGAGAGAGGTCAAAGTGGTTATTGAGAATGGAAATGAATGCGGAATTAATGTTAGAAAAGAACATTACAATGGATGATATAAATTTTACATTAAAAAATAGTTTTAGTAATGATATTTCATGCATATTTTCGGATTATAATTCGGATAATCTAATATTCAGAATTAGATTAAATAATGTTGGTTCTTCATTGAAACAGCCAGGAAAGGTTGGAATAAAATCTAAGACATTTGACCCTTTAGATCAAAATGACCAGATATATAAATTGAAGAATTTCCAAGAACAAATATTATCAAATACAATCATCAGAGGAATAAAAAATATAAATAAAGTTATTTTAAGAAAAATCAAAGATACAGTTTCAGAACAATCTGGAATATATAAAAAGAGAGATATATGGGTTTTGGATACAATTGGAAGTAATTTATTGGATGTATTAGCTTTGGATTCTATTGATTATAAAAGAACATTTAGTAATGATATTATGGAAGTGTATAATGTATTTGGAATTGAAGCAGCAAGACAAACTATTTATGTAGAGTTGGCAGAAGTGTTGGAATTTGATGGAAATTATATTAACTATCATCATATGTCAATGTTATGTGATAGAATGACATATTCTAGTAAATTAATTAGTATTTTCAGACATGGTATTAATAATGACAATATTGGTCCAATTGCAAAAGCATCTTTTGAAGAAACACCAGAAATGTTCTTAAAAGCAGCAAAACATGGAGAATTAGATATTATGAGAGGAATATCAGCAAATGTTATGGTTGGACAAGAAGGATTATTTGGAACAAGTGCTTTTCAAGTATTATTAAATACAAATGAAATGAAAAAGTTGACTATAATAGATAAAGGTACATCAGATAGTTATGAAAGTTTGATTAAAACACATTTTAGTCATATTGAAGACCAACAATCAGAATGTAGTTCTAGTAAATTAAAAATACAAAATAATATTATTAATCTAAAGTTTAAAGGAGTAACAAATGAAGAAAATGAAGATTATGTTATAGATGGATTATAAGAATATAAATTGATAAATTATAATAACATTATTATAATTTAAACTCTTAAAGATACAGTTATAATTTAAATGGACGCCTAAAAGACGTCATTTCAATCATTACTTGTTTAATCCGAATCCGAATCATCTGGTTTTAAAATAATTGGTTCATATTTTTTTGTTGGAACTTGTTCTTCTTCATCTGAACTATTTGTATCAAAAATTACAGGAAAAACAGGTTTACTAGTAATCTTATTTTTTTTTGTTTTCCTTGTTGTTGTTTTTACTTTTTTTGTTTTATTATATTGTTTTAAATAATTAATTTTTTGAATAGAATACATATCTAAAAATCGTTGTATATTAAATTTATTTTGAATAGAATCAAATATAATCTCTCTTTTATCTGTCTTTAATATTTCTAATGGTAAAAATATATTTGTTTCATTTGTATTATATAAAATTTGATAACTTAATACAACTTTATTTCTTGTAGCTGATGTAATTATAAATACAAATTTATTAGATAAATTTCCAAACATAGTTAATACATGATTAAATAAAAATAATATTTTTTTTTGTGATAGTAAGATAGATGGTATTTTATAATATTCCATTAAAAGAAATAAATCAAAATTTGTAATAAAAAAATCTGGAGATTTTATAAATTGCAATAATTGTAATTTTAAATCTTCTAAAATTTCATCATCCATATTAGCAGGATTTCCTTTAAACTTATAAATATCCATTATAAATTTTTTACCTTCATAATCTAATATATCTAATATTTTGTATAATACTAATAAGTCTTCTTTTAATAAATTATTATATAATTCATATAATTTATTATTAATTACTTCTTTTGTAATTGGTTCATTTTTTGGATAATATAAATTATAAATATAAATAATTATATCATAACTACAATTACTAGAATTAGAATATTTAATAGCTTTAATATTTTGTGGAAAACAATGTTCCCAATATCCAATAGTCATTTTTCCATAATGAAAAGAACAAGTATCATCAGTTGGTGGTTTTAATAAATCTTCTGTTTTAATTGGATTTTTATCTATAATAATATCAGAATTATCAATTGTATTATTTTGAACATATTTATTGGTTTCATTAGTTATGGTATATGTTTTTTTCATTAAAGCTTTCAATTCAGTTTCTGATAATAATATTTCATTATCGGATAAATTATAATTTATAGTTTCAAATGATAGATAAGTATTTGGATTAAATATATATGAATTAATTCTATTATATCTAATGAGTTGGTCTGCCATTTTTCCATAAAATATATTTTCATTTGTATTTTTTACATAACTAGAAATTAAACCATTATTGGGAATAATTAATTGACATTTATCATTTGTATATAAACATAAAGGGGCATTTTTATTACATTCTAATTTATTTAATAAAATACAAGTAGAGTTATTATATATTGCTTTTTTATATTCTTCTTCAGAAATAGTTTTAAAAATAATTTTATCTTTTCCAATATTTTGTAATATTTTAATAATAGCAATATATTTATCTTTGTAAGTAATAAACATATTTTTGGTTAATGATTCAATTTGTTCTCTCCATTTTAAATTTTCATATTTATTTAATAATAATCGTATTGTATTACGAAATGCATTAAAGAACATTGTTTCTAATTTTAATAATTTAATTTGTGTTATTCTCTCTTCATCTAAAAAAGTATCAGTTAAAACATCAATATCATCTTTTATATAATTTGAACTTCTTAGTTCTTCTAATCCATCTTCTGCATAATTAAATAATAATTCTGGTTCTTTGATCATAATAAATTGGTTCGTTTCTGTTATAATTCCAATAATATGTTCTTGTTCTATTACTTTAAAAACAGGAGAACATGGTATATTTGTAATTGAACTAATATGTATTAAAAAATCTCTCGTTTTTTCATAACTATTATATATTTCAGTGTCATTTAAATCCATTACTAAATAATTATATTCAGGATTAATAGAAGAAGGATAACAAGGTATAATTCCAATATTCTTTATTTTACTTGAATCTTTTTTATCTTTCTCTCCAATTTGAACTAATATTACTTTACTCATATAATTTATGATTTGGTTTAATACAATATAGTTTTGTTTTTTTAATTCAGATATGATGTTATTTAATGGAATAGATTTTTTATATTCAAAAATATTTTCTTTACTATTTGGTTTACAGCTTCTATTCATAATTGGAGGAATTATATATTTTAAAACTTCCAAAATACTAGATGAAATACTTTTTTCTTTTGTTGTTAAAAACACAATTTTTAATTTTTTACTAATATTATTTTGTATAATATAAATCATTTCATAATATGTATTTTCATTCTTTTCTTTTTTATATAAAATAAGTGTTGGAACTTCACTATTATATCCATTTGAGAGAGAATAATAGTTAGTAGGACAAATTATTTCTACATTACATGTTGCATCATCACACGGAGATTGTAAAATAAGTAAATTTAATCCTTTTTTAAATAATTTAGTTTTATCGCAAATAAAATCCCACAAATAAGTATAATCTATAACAACATTATCATCATTCAAAAAATTTATAAAATTATTAAATGCTTTTACAACATTTTTAAAATAAATTACTTCTTTTTCATTTTCTCTCTTTATTTTAGACCATAAGATACTAGTTTCATATGGTGTTGTATCTACTTCTTCATTATCATTTACTTTAAAAAAAGTAACTAAATCTCCATTTTGATATCTAATGAAATCATCAATATTAAATAATTTAATTATTATTTTTTTAAATGTAGAAATATTCATTTCTTGTTTTTGTTCGTATCCATAATAATAATTATATGCTTTTGATATACAAGAAATAAAAGATTGAGTTGGACTATTTTCTACACCCATTCTTAATAAACACTGTTTTTCCTTTGTAATAATATCTATATTTGTAGTTGTATGATCACATCCACTATGTAAATCATTGAAAAATAATTTAAAATTTATAGGTAAATGTCCGTATTGATTATTTTTTAAAGGAAAATAAGTATGTGATTTAATATCTTTGCTTTCTTTTTCATTTAATATTTCTTCTTTTACTTCTTCTTCTTCTTGTTCTTCTTCTTCATCTTCTACATATATAGATTCTTCTTTTTCTGATTTTTCCATTACTTTTTTTACTCTATTCATACAAGATTTAATAGTGCTTTCATAAGCATCTCCTAATTTTCCAAAACAGCAAGGTTTACAAAATCCTTTTTCTTTATCTCCCATTTTAAGAAATCCTGGATATTGTTGAACATATCTCTCATCTTGATATTTATGTACCTTTTCATCATAAAAATGATATACATAACTTCCATTTGGAACTTTAGTTGCAGATTGAGGAATAATTCCTCCACAATCTTTATTTCCAGGAGCCCACGGGGACCAATCTTTTAAACACCAATATCTTGGACAAATATAATAATTGTAATCATTTGAACCTTCACCAGTTCCATATTTTAATATTGTTTTATTTTTCAACCCATCTGATAAAAAGTTTGGATATTTTATAAGTATTCTTTTCATTTCTTTTGGAGTAACTAATACAGGTTGTCTCTTATTTGTAGAAGGACATGTCCTAGAATAAACTTTAGTAGTTGGAACACTGTCATCTTTTACGAAAAAAACTGGTTCATTATCTTTTAATTTACTTTGAAATATATTTGGATTTTTTAAACTTTGTCCGGTTTTAATAGAAGTATAATTATCTTCTTCATCAGATTCTTCTTCTATTGGTTTAATTTCACTTCTCTCTATTTCATTTGTTTGTAATGGTTCTAATTCTTCTAATTTTAGTTCATCTTTTTTATCAGTTACATAATTAGTTTTTAATCCTAAATGTAAATTATTTATTGGAAGTGGTTTACTTTCATAAATGTCTGTATATGATTTTTTAGGTGCAACTGTTTGAATAACTTCGTCTTCTTTTTCTTCAGGAATATCATTATTTTCAACTGGAGGAGTTAAATCATCTACATTTAATAATGGAGGCATAGAATCCTGAGATTGATTACTGTTTTCTCTATCTTCTCTCTCTTCTTCCACTTCAGGGACATCTTCGTTAGAAGAAGAAGACTGTTGTATACTTTCTATACTAGATAAAGATTTATCAGAAGGAGGAGTATTTTCTCCACCTACAATTTCATCTAAATCCATATCATCTAAATCATCCAAGTCATCCATATTTATTTCTAAAAATTTATCTTCTTTTTCCTCCTCTTTTTCTTCATCTTCTTCTTCATAAATAATTGGTTTTTCTTTTATATCTGGTATTATTTCAACTTGCTCATTCATAACTAATAATTTTGCATTTAACTTAGTAGTCTTTTGTATTAATTGAAAAAAAGAATTAAAATATACATTAAATAATTCAATAAATAATATATTATCCACATTTTTTACAGAAAATGTAATTGTATTTATAAATTTTTCAAGAACAATTTGAGTTTTAAATCCCGTATTTTTTCTCTCTTTTTCTTTTTTAATATGAAGCTGTTTTTGAGAAGTTAATAATTTTTCTTTTCTTTGAAAATCTTTTATAAATTTTATTGCTTCTTGTTTAGTTGTATTAAAATTTGCCATAAATAATTCAATTATATTTGAGCTTTCATTTTCCAAAATAAATGTTTCTTTGCTATTAACTATATTAAATTTATTCACTTTTTTAAATATCATATTAATTATCTCTCCATTATCATTTTCTATAATAAAGAGAGAAGTCATTAAATGAAGTAATTTTTCAATATTAATAGTAGTGAATGATGTATTAAATTTTGAATTATATATAATATTTTGCATGTGAATATTATCTTCAAATAAGTTTTCAAACAATTTAATAAAATAACCATTTGGCTCCATAAACATTTTAACATTATTTATAATTGGATTTATATTCTCTCTAATATAATTTTCAATTTCAGAAATTGTTTTTAATGTTTCAAAATCACAAACAATTTGAATATTTCCATTTTCTAAAAATTCACAATAAGAAGTATTTTTATTATTTATATAAACCAAAACAGAATTATGTTTTCCAGTTTTCATTAATTTATTAATACTTGCATTTGTAAGAAGGGGTAGTTTTACCCCATCATCTGTTATTTTATTAGTAAATAATCTATATATGTTTTCTCTCTTTTCTGGATGATATTTTAATAATGGTGTTTCTTGTGTTGCATGTAATAATTTAAATATAATATCTAATGGGATTTTAGTATCATATCCTATTTTCATAGTAAACTGAATATATTGTATTCCACTTCTCTCACTTCTTGTTAATTTATAATTGTTACAAATATAATTTATTTTTTCATATATTTTTTCATTACTTTTAATAATCTGTCTTGTTTCCGAAACCCAATTTATTTTTTTTTCATCTAATTTTTCTGCTGTAAAAATATTTTCTTTATATAAAACTGGATAATATATTTTTGAAGTATACTTATCAGGAAAAATAGTTAATACATCTTCTGCAAAACATACATATATTCTATTTTCAAACAATAAACCAGTATTCATTAATAATATACTATTATCTGTTTCAACTACTCTTTTATCTTCATATGAATCATCATAATCAAGTTGCATAAACGGATTTACAACACTATAAACAGAATTTTTCAATATAGTAGATTTATTACCGATTTCAACATTTATATAAAAAATATTATTATCTAAATTTAATGAAATAATATCATCATAATTATAAATTTCTTTTTCCGGAATATCAAATGTAACAAATTCTTTTTCTTCATTCAAAATAATATTTCTTAAAAACTGTTCCAATATATTTTTTGTAATATTAATTTTTTTATTTTGAGATAAATTTTCATACACTTGAACTGATGATAATTTCTTTTTTACTTCTCCAAATAAATATAATTCTTTATAAGACAATTCCTTTGTTGGAATGGAACGAATTATTTTTAACTTAACATCACTTATTGTATCATCTAAATATATAATATCATCTGAAAAAATAATATTAATATTTTGTTTTTCAATTAAAGACCATTCATCATGTGTAAACAATATTCTTATTTTTTGAGACCTACGATTTTGCCTAAATTCATCCATAAATTCAGTTTTCTTGTCACCACAAAATAAAATTATATTTTCTATTATATCTTTATTTTTTAATTGAAATGCTTTGTATAATTCTAAAATTGACATCTTACATTATTTCATTATTATTTTTTATATTTATATATCATAAAAAGGATTATCAGTAATTGTCATTCCACAATAACTTTGATTTTCTTTTTTATAATCAACTGGCTTGTATATACCAATTTTTACGGCATTTTCTAAAAGAAATTTAAAATTCTTCCAAAATTCTTGTTTATGTCCTATAGAATTTGTCATAGTATGCGATAATTCATGAATTCCTACAAATGTTAGTGTATTTAAATCTATTAATGTATCTGTATGTTTTGTTTTATTTAAACAAAATGCCATTTTCTCTCCTTTATTTTCACTATAAGCAGTTAATTCACTAGTAGGTAATGTTTCTGTTATTTTATTTGGATTAAAATTTTGTTTTAATTTAATTACAGCTGGATCATCTGGATATGTTTTATAAACATAATCTACTAATCTTTTCAATTTATTTACAGCTTCTGCTAATAAATTAACTGCATCATTTATTTTTGTTCTGTCTCTTACACAATATTTATTACCATCTACAGAAGATATTATACATTTTAATTGCAAGTTTTCAGAAATATAATATACTCGTAAACATAAAATTAATATAACTCCACCTAACACATAAAATAATATATTACTGTTCAACATATTATTTTATTATATAATAAATAATACATGTATTATAATGTTAATTTAATACAGCAGTTGTGCTACCAATCTCAAGAGGAGGTCGTAAAAAGTCAGGAGTAATTGTGCTTTGATTCCATGGTCCTACATTTAATTGAGGATTAGGTGGTTCAGATCTTATTTGTAAGTTAGCATTTCTTAATGATTCACCAATTGTATCTATACCAATATGATATCCTGCTCTTAATAAATTAATATTTGCTAATTCTCCTTGTCCAGTTGGATTTAAATGAGCCCATTGACTATTTGTATCTTTTGGTAATAAATCAGAAGGATTTTGAATATTCATATTTGTACATGAAGTGGGAGAACCTTGGCTAGGAGTTCCTATACCACTTACAGAAGAAAATACTTCATTCTGTCCAATTGGTTCTGATGGTTTTACTCCATAATTAGAAGAACCTTGTGAAGAATTCTTTTTATTATTTGAATATGCAGGATTTTTATTACCTGTCATATATTCTGAACCGGAATAAGACTTTGAACTTATATAATTACCAAAAACACCAACTCCATAAGCAATTAATAATAATATTATAATAGCACCGATTCCTGTTTCATTCCATAGTTTTTTTAAGTAGCTATAACTCATTATATAAAATTAGAATAAAATATTTTTAGGATATACATTTAATTTGACTAAACTTCCAAATTATAATTTAATGATTGTTCTATACTTTTAAAATCTAAATCACTTATTACACTATCATCTTCTTCTAAATCTTCTAACATATATGTCTTCTTTATATTTTTTGCTTCTAAAAATGCTAAAAGAGCCTGATGTTTTAATATTCTAGCCTTTTTTCTTGCCTCCCTATATATTTTATAATATACTTCTTCTCTCTTTTTCAATGTCATCATCTCTTCTTCTACTATTAAATTTTGATCTAAATCAAAATCTGTCAATTCTGATATATCCGATATTTCTTTATTTGCTAAAGGTTCAACCTTTTTATCTTTCAAATTATCTTCTACTTCTTTTTCATCATCCGAATTTACATCATTATTCTCCATCTCTAATACATTCTCTTTTAATACAACTTCCTTTGATATTATTTCCTCTTTTTTCTCTCTATTAATCAAACATTTATCAAATACTACTTCATTATCTAATAACATCATCATCTGTTTTATTTCTATTTCTATTTGAAAACTTTTTGAACTAAATTTAATTCCCTGTATTTCTATTACAGAAATTACATTTTTATCATTTGTAATATCTTCTATTGTTAATGCTGTTTCATTTTCATTATAAATTTTAATTGTGGGTTCATTTGTATTTTGATTTATTTTTACATTTGTTCTTAATAAATAATTTTTTCCAGAACGATATACTTTTATTAAATTTGTAAAAGCACTCTCAATATCATGTAACTCTAATTTTTCTTGAAACCAATCATCATTCTTTTCATAAATCATTTCTTGACATTTTATTTCCAAATTCTCTAACCATTTTATAAATTGATTTTCATTATTTGAAAACATTAATTCTGTATATATCTTTTTTCCATTCTTTACAAAACCTTGTTTTGTCTGACTTTTAGGAGTTTGAATATATAAAGGTTTACCTTGACAATAAATTTTTGTAAAAAAAGAACCACTCTGTGATGTTGGATATCCTAAATATATAGATGAAAAATCAAAATCATCATTTGGAGAAATAATATTAATCATAAATAATTAGGTGAAAAGAAATAATATAACAAATCGCAAAATATTCTTTTTAATTTTCAATGATTTATTATGAATGATTTTTTTTCTCAATGTTTAGATTTATTAAAGAGAGAAGATATTAAATATAAAATGAAAGATGCTTTTGAACCAGTTATTGCATTAATTATGTATGAAGTTAAACCATATATATATATTGGTATATTTGCAATATTTGCAACTTTTATTATGATTTTAGCAATTATGATTATGTTAATTATTATTTTGTGTAATAAATTATCGTAATAACATTTTTTTTTTATTGTGTAAATATAATATGTCAGAATCAAAGGAACACCATTTAAATATGATACAGTATTTAATTGATCACATAAATTTAATGTATGGTATTCATAGAAACGATATTACACATGAAATATTTTATAAAGATGGTGAAGTAATTTTTAATCAGGTAAATAATGCTATTATAAAAAGCGGTGGTGGTGATGGTGATAGAGTTGATGAAGAATTTTCCACTCCTTCTGCTCCTCCTATGAGTACAGCTGTTGGTCCTGTTACACCTGAGGTTCCAATTGCTGTTCCTGTTAACCCTTCTGATGTCCCTCCTCCTCCTCCTCCTATAGAAATAAATAACGCAGAGCCTGTAAATGGTGATGAACCTTCTACTTCTTCTACTCCTTCTCGTTCTACAAGAAATGTGAGAGAATCTGTTAATAATATTATATTTGGTAAACAACCAAGAAAGTTTAAATTAAGAGAAGATAAAGATATTGAAATGCCTGAATGTATTTTAATTGTAAGTGCAAATAAAGTTAGTAATGTAAAAAAAGATAATCCATTAAATTTAATAATTGGACGACAATTTGTTATTGATAACAAATTTAAAATAGAATTTACTAGTGAAAATTATATTTCAAAAATACAATATAAACTTAAAAATCAAGAAAAAAGTAATCAATCAATAATACAAATTGAACTTAATACTACTGGGCTTTCTCCAGAGTCATATACTAAATATAAAAATAAAATTACTTTTGATAAGGATAAAAATATATTTACTTTTTATACTTCAAGGGATATAGAAAATATATTGGATACAAATCTTATTAATTATCAGTATAATTTAAACTCTACATTTCAAGTTAATATTTTACAATGTTATGATGAGTTTAATAAATCATTAGAATCTTTTTCAAAAAAAGTAAATGAATGTTTAACTGGTAAAAATATGCATATAACACCTAATCCACAATATCCATCTATTCCAATTGCTTTAATGCATAATAAATTTTTATTAGCACATGTTAGTCAAGATAAACAAAATATTATTAAATTATTAGAAGGAATTGAAGAATGTATGGTTCATAATTCATCATATTTAACAATTAAAAATATGCCAAATATGAATGATAAAAAAGTTGCAGCTCTACAAAATTTAATTCAAAATAGTGATAAACTTTATAATTTTGAAGATAATGCTCCAGAAGAATATGACTATATAAAAAATATTATTGCTTGTATAAAAGAAAAATTAATACATATAATTGGAGATAAATATTTTCATATTGCACCAAATGGTAATGTTTATACAATAAATTTAAAAGAGGCAGATGTATTACAAGAAATACAAAAATGTATCCAAACAGAAATTCATAAAATTTCTCCTGATTTTCCTGTTGTTAATACTACTAATTCTGATGATAAAGATGATTCTGATAATGGTTCTGGTGATAATAGTTCTGGTGATAAAGATGGTTCTGGTGATAATGGTTCTGGTGATAATGATTCTAGTGATAATGGTTCTATTAGTCCTGGTATTACTATTTATCCTGATATTGGTTTTCCAGAAAATTTTGAACATAATGATGGATGGAAACCAATAATTATTAAACCAGATGATTCAACTGATTCAGATAAACAAAATGGTTCAACTAATCCAGATGATTTAAGTAAACCAATTGACTCAACTGGTCCAACAATGTTTATTGTAAAAGTTAAACCGGGTGATGGTTCTGGTGATGGTCATGATTCTGGTGATGGTTTTGATGAATCAACAAGTTCTTCTATTTTATGTATTCCTATTCC
>Ga0315284_10010634_pt1 | contig 13104 bp, 8 predicted proteins | sample YL17G09_16_MG_FD_203696 | JGI IMG/M metagenome (GOLD analysis project Ga0315284, IMG submission 203696) | Sediment microbial communities from Yellowstone Lake, YNP, Wyoming, USA - YL17G09_16 | ecosystem: Environmental > Aquatic > Freshwater > Lake > Sediment | place: USA: Wyoming | collected...
TGAAGCTTACTGTCGGAAAACAGGGCTACATTACAATAAGAGATCACGTATTACTCTCTTCCGAGGATAAGGTTGTCGTAACGATGAAAAGCGAGCTGCACGTTAAGGGTGCGGTCACGGACGCCGAGACCGGGAAACCCATACCCAATTTCGAAATAGCCGCTGTATTTGATTATGGCGGCAGGACCAGTAACAGCGGTCTCACAGCTTTTGCCGAAGGTATATACGAGGTGAGCTTTGACGAGGCGCAACCCGAGACTCGACAGCTCCAGGTCTCCGCCGTGGGATACGAGCCGGCTACTTCGGACCAGATCAATATCGACGAAGGCGAGCGTAAAATCGACTTTAAGCTGGCAAGGAGCACATCTTTTAACGAAGCCACAGCCGGACGCCCGCGAGAGCAAATCAGTCCGAACGGCCCGCGCAGGATTACCGGGGTGGTTCGCGATGAGCAGGGCAAACCGGTACCCGATGCTATCGTATCAACCTGCCCGCCGATAGGTAAAGAAACAATGACGAGCGTCAAGGGAGCATTCACCCTCAAATTGAGAGGAACACAGGGATCAATGGGTTCGATGCGTAGAGAAGAAATAACCTATCTTCTCGTCAGGCAAAAGGAGCGTAATCTTGCCGTAGCTATGGAGCTTGACCCATCGGCGGATACGATCGATGTCACGCTGGCTCCGGGTGTGATTCTGTCTGGCAAGGTCACCGACGTCGAAGGCAAAGGGATTCGCAGCGCGGAGCTTTCTCTGACTTTCTGGACGTCGAGTATTGGCTATATTAGCCGGGAGGAAGCCAAAATCGACGAAGCGGGCCGTTATGAAATCAGGGCGATCCCGCCTGGGCAGAAGTATTCCGTGAATGCAAGCGCCGAAGGATACGGCGAGCGGTATGTCCAGGTCAATACGGGCGGATCTGAGAATAAGCGTCTCGAGGTAGAGCCTCTGGTCCTGTCCGTAGCGAATCTGTCGGCTTCCGGCGTCGTAGTGGATGACTTAGACCAGCCCGTATCCGGCCTCAGAATCTATGCCTATGGAAATGGTCAGCCGTCGAAGGAGACTTTCACGGATACACAGGGACGGTTCACGATTGAAAAGGTTTGTCCCGGCGAAATTAATATCCAGGCAAATAGCGAAGGAGGATCTACTCGTCGGTTCCATGGCCAGGCTCAAGCCGAAGGAGGCGCAACGAATATTAGAATTGTGGTTTATGAACTTGATGAACGCGGCAGGCGTGTAACGAGACAGCCGCCCTCGCTTTCGGGAAAGCCTTTACCGGAACTCAAAGAGTTCGGTATCGATCCTCTACCGGCCGATCTTGCTGGCAGGAGGATACTCATATGCTTCTGGGACATGAACCAACGGCCATCGCGGCGTTGCATGAGCGAACTTGCCAGATGCGTGGAGGAATTGAAAGGAAAGGGCGTGGCTGTCATTGCCGTGCAGGCATCAAAGGTCGATGAAAGCGAACTTGACGAATGGATAAAGAATTCCAATATCTCCTTCCCGTTCGGAATGATTCGGAGGGATGAGGAGCAAATCCGTTTTGCCTGGGGCGTCAAATCGCTGCCATGGCTGATTCTTACAGACCGTATGCATGTCGTTTGTGCTGAGGGCTTCTCCATCGAAGAGCTGGTTAATAAACTCAGTGCATTGGGAGATAAGTAATAATGAAGATAAAAATAATCTGGCTGGCCATCGTTTTATGCATCTATGTTTGTGGGTATAGCCAGGCGAAAGACAGCCGGAAGCTGCCAATTGAGGGTATGGTTGTAGACTACACAGCCCGGCCGGTCGAGGGGGCGGAAGTCGCCGTTTATGAACAAGAATATCACAACGGCGAAGAATCCGCGAAGATGATTGCGCCGATAGTAAGGACGGACCGGCAAGGGTGTTTCGCTCTGCAAGCCGATGTATCATCTCAATACGGCACATTTATAGTCGCCAGGAAAGAAGGATTGGCCCTGGCCTGGGACTGGGGAGATTTTAACTATAGCTCCAATTTCAGGGGAAAAGGACATTTCCTTTTAGTGTTGGAGCAAGCGTGCGCGGTCACAGGTATCGTGGTAGATCATAACGGCAAGGCCGTATCCGGCGCCGAGGTCCAGGCTCTACCCAAGACCAGCTATATGTCTCGTTTGCGTCAGCGGCCTATCCTGGCGCCAAAAGAATGGTTCACCGTTCAGACCAATTCAGAGGGCAGGTTCCAGTTCAATCAGTTCGCAGCCGATGTAAGCTGTGATTTTTGGATTAAAACGCCTCAGTTGAACAGTACATACAAGTTCACGACGCATTATCAAAGTGGTTGTGGATTTGAAGTATGGCGGTCGAATATTCGCCTTGTCCTGCCACAGGAAGGCGATATCAAAGGGCGCGTTGTCGAGGCTAAAACCGGCAGGCCCATCGGCGGCGTGGAATTGACGGCTCAAGCGGATAGGGACAGAGAGGACATATTGAATTGCTATTGTATCCGTACAATAACAGCCGATGCAAATGGCATGTTCGAATGTGCCGGCATAGCTGAAGGAAAGAACAATATCCAATTAGCCGAACCGGAGAACGAAACAGCCCGATGGATCGCAAAGCCAGTGGAAGTAAATGTTGCTGCCGGTCGAACTTCGGACAATGTACAAGTGTTGTTGGAAAAAGGCGAGCTCATTGAGTGCACAGTTCGCGAGTCCGCAAGCGAGCGGCCTTTAGTCGGGATGCGCGTGTCCGCTTATGGCACGGCGGGCAGCGCCAGGTCAACGACAGACCAGGCCGGCATTGCGAAGCTGCACGTGCTGCCGGGCGAGTATGAAGCCTATGCCTATGGGGAAGGTTATCTTTACTGGCGAGGGAATGAGCCGGTCGTTGTCAAGGCCGGCGAGACTGCACGTCTGGATATTCTGTTGGACAAATCTCAAAACCTGATGGGATCGGTCGTTGATATGGATGGACGGCTGGCAAAGGACGTGTCGGTCACTGTCCATCCTTTCGGTGATGATGTGTATACCGATGGAGAAGGAAAGTTTGTGGCCGGGTACGATGAGAAGAGGGCCGGGCAAGGTCTCTTTGTAATGGCCAGAGACCCGGAACATTCACTGGCAGCCCTGGTCCTGACGAAGGAATTCAGGAAGCCCGTCGAACTGACCCTCGGTCCGGCCCTGACGGTCAAAGGAAAAATCACCGACCCGAACGGCAACGTAATCCCGGCGGCGAGAGTCTCTCTTTGCTTTCATTTCACAAACTGCCTGTCCGATATGGGTGCGGAGGTGATGACGGATTCACAGGGATATTTCACGCTCAACGCCATACCGCCCGTACAAGGTGATTTCGACTATCGTGTATCGGTTCACGCGGCCGGATTCGGACCAAAAACTTTCGAGAGGATTTCTATCGAGGGCCAGGCCGGTGAAACGGTGAACGTTCAGACCATTCAACTTACGCCGGCAAATGTTTCTATCTCAGGAATTGTGGTCGATACCAACGGCCTGCCTGCGGCGCGAGTGCCCATATTTCTGAATGGGGCGGACGGCTCAGACCAGCCCGACAAAAGCACGGCGACAAACGAGCAGGGCCGGTTTGAAATTCACCACATCTGCAAAGGTCCACTCCGGCTACAGGCGAATTTCAGCAGCAGTCCCGGAGGTGAGGGCTTTCTCCTCGCCCAAGGCGGCGACCGGGATGTGAAGATTATACTGGGAAAAGAAGGAGTTCACCGGCCTCAGACTTCGCTGGTCGGCAAGCCTTTGCCGGAACTAAAAGAGCTGGGAATTGAACTGCCGCCGGACGAAACAAATGGAAAGAAAATACTTGTATGCATCTTGGATTTAGAGCAGCGGCCTTCGCGGCATTTTATCAGTCAGCTTGTCAATCAAGCCGAGCAGCTTAAAAACAAAGGCATAGCCGTTATCGCCGTGCAGGCGTCGAAAATGGAACGGGAAGTCCTGAATCAATGGGTCAACAAGTACAATATCTCCTTCCCGGTCGGTATGATTCAGGGCGATGACGAGAAAGCTCGTTTCAACTGGGGCGTCCAATCGCTGCCGTGGCTGATTCTGACCGACATGCAACACATCGTGAGCAGCGCCGGCTTCGGATTAAGCGAGCTTGACGACAAGGTCAGAGCGGCAAATTAGCAAGTCCACGTGGCTGCTATGCCTTCAAACCAGAAGCTCCGGTGTTATCATGCAGCCGACCTGCTACTGGTTCTCGGCAGAGCGATCAAGACAAACGACGCCGCCTTGCTCGGAGGTCATGTTGTTGGCTCAGGCAAACGGCATCGAAAACCAAGTCTTTCTCAATCATAACATGCGAAAATTCGTGTTTCGCTCTGAGGACATTCGGTTAGCACGATCCAATCTTTTTCGGGGTCGAAGTTTTTATACGGTTTGCCGTTGATTTCGCATCGGACAATTTTTTTACCTTCGGGGTGGCGGAAGCGGATGTAGATTTTTTTCGGCGGGTTTCGGCGCGGGGGATCGAAGACCGCTTCGATTCGGCCCTGGGAAAGCCTGGATTCGTACTTGACCGACATAGGACCGAAGTAGGTTCGGGCGTCTTCGATGCCGCAGGTCTTGCCGTCGGCCAGCCAGTAGCGCGGGATCGCCGCACCGAGCCACAGCTCGTCGCCCCGTTCATGGATGAACATCATGCGCAGCCAGTAGGTCGAATTGGCCTCGTCGGAGGATTTGTAGTGGTCGCCGCGATGGTCGCCGATATTCGGCAGTGCGTGCTCGGTCATCATCCGCGTATCGGGAAAATAGCTTGTCGCAAAGGCATTGAAGTAGGCCCGCAAAAAGTGCCTGGGCTCATCGCGAAGAAGATACGGAATCGGATTGCACAGCAGGTTGGCCTGCATCGAAATGCCGCCCCGGCTGAACCAGTACCGCTCAAATTCCTCTCCCGTAATGTTGTAGCCGTACTGCTCGGAAATGTAGAGATTGTCCTCGTAGTCCTTGATAATCCACGTTGCCAGCCGGTCCTGCGGCTCGATCAGCCCGGTGCGGATCATGTGGATGGGCCCTTCCAGTGTCTCGGTAATCCAGCCGAACGTCCGGCCCCGGCGATGCACCTCCGGCGGGATGTGCGGAATCCAGCTCCCATCCCGCAGCCGGACTACCGGCGAGCGATACATCGACTCGGTAAATGCAAGCAGAATGTCTTTCTTATAGTCATCAGCCTGGCGCTGAAGCCGCTCACCATCGGACAGGCCTGCGTCGGCCAAAGCCCTGGCTGCGTTGTCCATGCCCCACCACGAATAGACGTTGGTCGAAAGCCACGAGCGCCAGTCGCGAATGTCTTCGAGGTTGCCCGGCGGCAACAGGCCCCGCTCGATTGCACGGATACCCGGACTTTGAGCTTCGGCAATAGTGCGTTTTCGCTCGTTGATAATCCAGTCGCAACCGGCCACAATCTTAGGCGATACCCGCCTGAGCCACGCGGCGTCTCGCGTGTACCAGTAATGCTCGCCCAGGCACCAGAGGACGAAGCCGTGATGCTGGTTGTAGCCGCCGTCCTCGTAGCCGGCGGCTCCGTAGAACTGGCCTTTGGTCGTCGAAAAATCGCCCGGCAGGCCGACCGTCCCCTGGTAATGCAGCCATGTTTCGAGGGTCTGCTCGGCACGCTTGTGGTAACCCCGTCGATCGAGATCACTGATCATCATGCACGATTCGTTGCTGAAAGCGCCGTAGGAAAATGTTCCCACCCTGGCAACGTACCGATCGCTTGTCCCGACTTCCCGGTCGGTATTGAGCAGCAAGTGCGAGACGGTGGCCTTGTAATAGTCGTTAATCATAGGCTCTGGTGTGATGATCTGCGTTCCCTGTTTAACTCGCCGGTCCCAATAGGAACGCACCTTTTCGAACGCCTCATCATACCGGAGCCCGCTCAACCGAGCCCATTCCTGTTGCCCGGTTAGCGTAATGTATGGAATCGCCACTTCCAGCATACGATTCGGCATCTCAGGAGACAGCGCCGCCCGATATACAATGCCGCCGTCCTGCCGGTTCAGCGCATAGGTTGCAGCCAAATCGGGAGAAGTCACCAGCATCCGGAGCCGTTTAGGCTCCGAGCTGGCGGTGTAGATAAAGCCTCCATCCAATGCGAGGTCTTCGGATTTCGTAGTGACCACTTCCAAATCGAGCCGGGCGTCCGCTTCCGCGTCCACCCGCTCACGTGTCATCTCGAAGCGGAGCATCAGCACGAGCGTGTCATCGGCATAGATCGAACCGCCCTGGTTCGGGACACCGTCGAAAGGCACGACAAAGGCCGTCTGGCGATAGCGAACGCCGCCCCGCCGCCACTGCGTGACGGTCATCGGCAGAGACCCGTCCACAATGGTCCGCTCGACCAGTTCCGCATCCGAGAGTCCGAAGCGGTACCGGATATTGTCGCCGTCATAGAGACATCGCTTCGTATCTTTGCCGGGGATGCGGTTCAGCCAGTTTCGGTTGCAGAAAGCGCTGCCGTCTGGTTCGAGGCCGAAATACTGCCGGCCTCCGTCGAAGCCCAGCGGAATATAAAAGGGCTCTTTGGTCGGGATGTCCTCCCATGCCCGGCTAAACGTTTGTTCTGTTTCGTCCGCTACCCTTGTATAAATGTTGCTGGAACGGTTCTGCTGCCAGGTTTGCCGGGCGGCTGCATAGGTCGTGCCGTCGCCGGCCCTGCGAACGATAACGCCGAAGTCGGGTATGAAGATATGCCCCCACTTGATCAGATCCGGTGTGGCGAATGAAAACGTTGCCGCATCGCTTCGCAGCGTCACTACCGTTTCATCGAACGAATTGTAGCCCTTAGCCCCGGCGCATAGAACGCCGGCCCGGATTCCGTCGGTTCCGCCCTTAACCGTCGAAGTCCAACGGTGCTCCGAGTCGATTTTGAGCACGCTTTCAGGTAAGAGCGGCAGAATTTGGCTGATGTGGCCGTTGAATATTTCCAGCCGGCCGTCCCAGACCTGCTGTTGAGTTTGAGCCGTCCCGCCCCATTCGATATCAAAGTCCAGGCTCTCCCAAACCGAGTCGGTATAGGCTTCGAATTTATCGATTTCAGCAAGCGGTACTTCGCCGACAATACGCAGCTTGAGCGTCGAACGATATGTCGCTGCAAAATCCGTCAATTTGGGGAACTCGGTCGCATTGACCGGATTGAAGGTAAATGTACAGGTTTTCCCTTCAACTTCAAGATTCACATCGGCTTTCCGCCACCCGCCCTGGTACCAGTCGCCAACGTTGAGCCAACCGGAACTGCCGGCACCGCTGGGCGTCTCACGAGGAATGCGCTGGTTGGGCCAGGTTGACTGCCAATATTCCAATGCAATCCCGCCGGGCTCGATGGCCGTTGCCGTATCGGCGAACGTGACAACCACCTTGAAGATATCGCGCGCATCCTCCCAGAAAACGCCGTAGTCTTTGCCGTCACCGTCCCATTTTTTCAGCTCGCCAAACGGTACGACATCCACAAAGCCGCCCGCATCGGCAGCTAAGGATATTTCGGGCAGAAACATCACAACCATAAGCACCATTAAGCAGGCGTTATGACATAGAGATTGATATGTTATTCGCATTGAAATACTCCTTTTAATCGGTCTTCATTATTCGGACTTTTGCTCCAACTTTGCAGCTAAGCCAAAATTTTCGGTCTCACCATCCATTCAATTTGCCACTGGCCGGGGATGCGGCGGTTGAGGCAGGCGATTGCGCCGGCATCGAATGCGGCGACGTTTGCGGTTTCCTTGCCGGCCACAAGCAGCGAGGTCAGATATGCCAGAAACGGCAGGTGACCGACTATCATTAAATCCGTATCGTAAGCCTCCAGTTCGTCGGCGATTATTGTGACATCGTCATTCGGCATCAGGTCTTTATGTGCAGAGCAATCCTTTTCCACCGACACAGACTCAGCCAGTTTTTCCGCCGTTTGTGACGCCCGCAACTTGCCGCTGTGCCAGATATGTTCGACGGATATTTCCAGGGGCTTGATGAACGAAGCAACCTTTCGGATTTCGGCAAGACCCTGCTCGCTCAGAGGTCTTTGAGGATAAAACTGCGATGAGACCGCTTCTCCATGCCGGACGAGATAGACCTTCATTTTAGAACTCCTGTTAAATTTTCCATTGATTGTGATTATAACACAAACAAACTGTTATACAATTATTGCTTAAGCGGAAGCACTACAAATAAATTGGTAATTTGCAGGCCAAATATTAAGACAGACACGTTCGTAGAACAATTTTGCAGACCGTTGGTTGACAATATCGCTCCGAGAAGGTAATATTTTGTTTTTGTTGATTTTTGGAGTATTTGAAATGATCGATGTAACATTAGTGACCGGCGACGGCATCGGGCCTGAAATTGCAGAAGCAACGCGTCGCTGTATCGACGCGACAGGCGCGGATATCAATTGGAGCATTGCTGAAGCGGGTATTGATGTTATGGAACGGCTTGGAACCCCCCTGCCGGACGCAACCGTCAAGATGATTAAAAAAACCGGCGTCGCGCTAAAAGCACCGATCACAACCCCTGTTGGAAAAGGCTTTCGAAGCATCAACGTGCATCTTCGCCAGTCGCTTGATTTGTATGCCTGCCTCAGGCCCTGCAAGAGCTACGAAGGCGTGCGGAGCCGGTACACCAATATCGACCTTGTGATCGTTCGCGAGAATACCGAAGATTGCTATGCGGGTGTCGAGTTTCAAAGCGGAAAAGACGACACAGATGAGCTGATAAACTGGATAAATAAGCACAGCGAAAAAAAGGTCAGGGAAAAATCCGGTATAACCATCAAATCAATATCGGTCAAAGCCACCGAGCAAATAGTCCGCTTCGCATTCGAATATGCCCGCAAAATGGGACGCAAGAAGGTCACGAGCGTTCACAAGGCAAACATCATGAAGTTCACGGATGGGCTCTGGCTCGATGTAAGCCGGCAGGTCGCGAAGAAATATCCCGATATCGAATTCGAAGACCGCATTGTCGATAATATGTGCATGCAGTTAATCCAGAAGCCCGAGCTTTACGATGTGCTCGTGCTGCCGAACCTGTACGGCGACATATTGAGCGACTTATGTGCCGGCCTGGTCGGCGGGCTCGGCGTAGCACCAGGCGCAAACATCGGAGAAAAAGGTGCTATCTTCGAGGCAACGCACGGCAGCGCACCGAAATACAAAGGTCAGAACAAGGTTAATCCAACGGCGCTGATACTCAGCGGCGTGCTGATGCTGAGACACATAGGCAAAATAACCGAGGCCGACAAGCTCGAGAACGCAGTCGCAGCGGTAATCGCCGAGGGCAAGAGTGTTACCTACGACATGAAGCCGCACCGCGACGACCCGACCGCCGTAGGCACAAGCCAGATGGCCGATGCCATTATCGAGAAAATGAAATAATACGCGCTTCTCGATACTATAGTGTCAGACGTTATGGAGAGTGCTACACATGAAAAAATACAATCCACGCCTGCAGGCGGCGATATTCGATGTCGTTGATAATCAAATGGCGGCGGGAGAACCGCCTGAGACAAAGGAAACATTCGAGCGACTACTTGGAGAGGGATTCTCGAAAAAGGACGTCAAGAAACTGATTGGCCAGGCGGTCTGTGTTGAGATCTATTGCATTGGGAAGAACAAGGAGGAGTTTAATAGAGAGCGGTACAGACGAAATCTTCGGAATCTTCCAAAAGAGCCGGAGGAATAAAGGATTCATTACTTGAATCAGCAAAACTATTGCAAACTGATTTCAGGTCAGAGCAGCGGCTTCGGTGCGAGTATTCTGAGGTTCCTTTTGGGAATCGCGGCAATTGGTTATTCTTTTGCTGTTCGGCTGCGGAATTTCCTGTATTCCAAAGGGTGGTTGAAAGTGCATCATGTTGATGTCGTCGTGATATGCGTCGGCAACATAACGGTCGGCGGGACGGGTAAAACACCGCTCGTGGTCTGGTTGTGTAACCTGATAACTCAAAATCCAAAACTCAAAACTCAAAACTGCCGGTGTGCGATACTTACCCGCGGATATATGGCAAGGGCACAAGAGCATAAGAGTATAAGAGCACAAGAAAACGAAAACTTCAAAGATGAAATTGCGATTCTAGCTGAGAGCTGCCGGGAGGCGAAAGTGATTGTCAATCCGGATCGTGTCGCCGGAGCGGCGGAAGCCATCGATAAATATGCAGCGAAAGTTTTGATTATGGATGACGGCTTTCAACATCGCCGGTTGGCCAGAGACCTTGACATCGCAGCAATTGATGCGACGCAGCCCTTCGGTTACGGCAAGATGCTGCCGTCTGGACTGCTGCGAGAGCCTGTCTCGTCGCTGAATCGAGCCGATGCTGTAGTTATTACCCGATGCGACCAGGTCACTGAGGTTCATTTGAGTGAACTTGAGCAAAAACTGCGAGCAATCAATCCTGGTATGATAATAGCCAGGTCGATACATGCCGCCGTTTCCGTAAAATATCCAGAGCCATCTGTCATTCCCGCGAAGGCAGGAATCCAGAAGGATCGTGAGGCAATGGATTCCTACTTGCGCAGGAATAACAATATTGAGCAGTTGAAAGGTAAGAAAGTATTTGCCTTTTGCGGTATCGGCAATCCGGATGCCTTTTTGAACACTATCAAGAACCTCGGAGCTGAATTAGCCGGCTCGAAAATCTATGACGACCACTATCACTACACGGATGCCTGTTTAACCGAAATTTCAGAGCAGGCAGAAGAGCTTGGGGCGGATTTGATATTAACGACGCAGAAGGACTGGACAAAGGTTATTTCAAATCCCGAATTCCAGATGTCAGAGTCTAAATCGCCTCTGCCTTTCGCATATCTGGCTATTGAGATAAAATTCCTGGCCGGCGAGGATAAATTAACAGCCTTGATTAAAGATACGTTAGCGGGTAAAATCCGTCAGAAGTGATTATATATTGATTTGCACTGATATGTACGAAAACCTGCTGAAAACTATAACGAATCTCGGCTCGCCGAAAGTTTTGGTTGTGGGCGACTTTATGCTCGACGTCTATATCTATGGTGACGCCGTGAAAATCAGCCCCGAGGCACCGGTTCCGGTCCTGAAAATTGCCGAAACCGAGCACCGATGCGGCGGAGCAGGCTCGGTCGCGGCCAATCTTACTGCGTTAGGGGCGAAAGCTTACTGCCTCGGGGTAACAGGAGACGACCGGGACAGCGAAATCCTCAGGATGAAGCTAATTGAGGCAGGAGCTGACATCGACGGTCTGTTTAAGGCGGCAAACCGCCCTACCATCAGCAAGCAGAGACTCATCGGTCTTGCTCAACATCTTCATCGGCAGCAATTGATCAGAATTGACCGGGAATCCGCCGAACCCCTTTCCGAAGAGTTGAACGAGGCGATTTTGGCCGCTTACAAAGACAATCTGCCAAAGATCGACATAATCTGCCTGCAGGATTACAACAAAGGGCTGCTGAGCGATTCGCTCTGCCGGCAGATGATCCGGCTGGCAAAGAAGGCTAATAAAAAGGTTCTGGTCGATCCCTGCCTGACAAGTGATTATTCGAAATATATCGGCGCCACGGCTATAACACCAAACCGAAAAGAATCTTCAGCAGCGGCAGGTTTCGAGGTCACCGATGCCGAAACGGCAGCCAAAGCGGCGGATTATCTATTTCAAAAGCTTCAGCTTGAAGCTGTTGTCATTACGCTCGATAAGGAAGGAGCGTATCTGAAGACGGAAAGCAAGAGCCTGATGATCCCCACCCGGCCACGAAGCGTTTACGACGTAACCGGAGCCGGTGACATGGTCCTGGCAACATTTGCCGCGACATTGGCCGCAGGATGTGATTACGAAACCGCGGTGCATCTGTCCAATATCGCCGGCGGGATCGAAGTGGAGAAATTCGGCACGGCAACAGTTAGCGTCGAAGAAATAGCCGACGAGATTGCCAGGCAGAACCGGGGCTCAGGCGGCAAGATCCGCACCGCGGATTCTTTGCTCAGCGAGATTGCCTGGCACCGCCGGCAAAAAAAGACCATCGTTTTTACGAACGGCTGCTTCGATGTGCTGCACATAGGACACGTAGAATATCTGCAATTCTGCAGGCAGCAGGGTGACATCGTCGTTGTCGGGCTCAATAGTGACAGTTCGGTGAAGATGATCAAGGGTTCTGACCGGCCGATCAATAACCAGCACGACCGGGCCGCCATTCTGGCCGCGCTGGAGGTGGTCGATTACATCACGGTCTTCACCGAGCCGGAACCTACGAACTTGATAAAGAAAGTCAGGCCGGAGGTGCTGGTCAAAGGTGAGGACTGGGCGGTAAAAGGTGTTGTCGGCAGGGAATTCGTCGAATCCTACGGCGGCAAAGTGGCTCTTGCCCCGCTTGTTAAGAGCAAAAGCTCGAGCGCAACGATTGAAAAGATAAGGTCACTGGAAGCTTGATCCTGATGAATCCGGACACAAAGAAACACATCAGCGAGGCTGTCAAAACTCATAAGAAGATGACCGCTGATTTCGAAAGGGACAGCGTCGAAACGATCGCCGCAATCGCCGAGGCGATTACAATCGCATTGCAGCAAGGCGGCACGGTCTATCTGTGCGGCAACGGAGGCTCGGCGGCGGATGCCCAGCACATTGCCGGCGAATTTGTGGGCCGATTCGCCAGGGAGCGAAAGGCGCTGGCCGCTGTGGCCCTTTCGACCGACACTTCGATTCTTACGTGTATCGCCAATGACTATTCCTACGAGAAAGTCTTCGCCCGCCAGGCCGAGGCGCTGGTCCGGAAAGGCGATATTCTATGGGCATTCTCGACCAGCGGCACATCGGCAAATATAATTGCCGCCGTTCGGGTCGCCCGGGAAAAAGGAGCCCGCGTTATTGCCTTTACAGGCAGGTTCGGCAGCAAGCTTGAGCACATGGCGGATATATGCTTTTGTGCCGATGCCGAATCAACGGCACGGAGCCAGGAGATTCATCAGCTCGCTTACCATATAATCTGCGACCTTGTAGAGCGTGATTTTGCGAACAGTTAAACCAGAAACGGATTTCGAAAAATGTCTGAAAAAGCTATATTCTTGGATCGTGACGATACCTTAATCGAGGACCCGGGCTATATCAACGACCCGGAGCAGGTCAAGCTGCTGGATGGCGTCCCTGAGGCACT
>Ga0315284_10010635_pt1 | contig 13104 bp, 17 predicted proteins | sample YL17G09_16_MG_FD_203696 | JGI IMG/M metagenome (GOLD analysis project Ga0315284, IMG submission 203696) | Sediment microbial communities from Yellowstone Lake, YNP, Wyoming, USA - YL17G09_16 | ecosystem: Environmental > Aquatic > Freshwater > Lake > Sediment | place: USA: Wyoming | collected...
GTGAATCACACTTGTGATCGTACCACTCACACCGGATGTGGCGGCGGTCCACGTCCCAGAAGGATTTGCGACATAGGAGATCTTACTCGTGTCTCCCACAGCTACCCACATCTCATCATTGGGACCAAACACAACATCATAAATATGGGTTGTGCTGAACCCAGTATTAGCATTGTTCGTCCATGTTCCCGTGGGATTCGTTGTCGTATACCAGATAGTGCCGCCGTCTCCAACGGCAACCCAGTACTTGGTTGTCCCGCTGAAACCAAAGGCCACAGAGCGCATTGCCCCTGAAACAGACGGTATCGAAGAAGGGGCATTCCATGTCACGGCATCAGTGGAGTAGTAAATCTTGCGCGTCGTTGAGCTTCCCCCAACCGCAACATAGTAGCCATCTGCCCAGGTGATGCCCATGCAGTAACCGCCAGACCCGAACGGAGAGGTCTGAACTGACCAGGTGACACCGTCTGGACTAGTTTCAATCTTTCCGTTATTACCTCCGGCAACCCATTGTTTGTCTACGGGAGACCAGCAAACGCATCGAATTCTGTCGCTGCCAAATGAGTGGCCTGTCTCGAGAGTCCAGCTTACTTCTGTATCCGGGGCAGCCATTAGAAACACACCGCCTTTCCAGTCTGCTGGTAGATGGTCGTACCTCTCACACCAATCGTTATCGCTCCCCAACGAGAGTTCGATGTGTCAGCTGCCATCGTCCCCGGATCGTCCGTACTCCCCGTCAACTGGCGAAACCCGATTCGTCCGTTCAACCCGCCGACCACGTCAGCAGAAATACCCGTGTCAACCGCACTGGCGTAGTTGGCCGCGTCCCCGGTGACCCCGGTGAACGCACCCGACGTCGACGTCTCACCGCAACCAGCGCAGGCAATCCAGAGCACATCTTTGGAACCCCAGCTAGGTGTAAGAGCGCCGGGATCGGCAGCTGCGTTTGTACCAGAAGCGTAGCCACCCGCCTCCGGTATACCAGAAGAACCCGGAATCGAAAGCAACATCATGGTGGCATGGCCCGTGACCGTCGCCGCCTGCGTCACCGTGAACGTACCTGTCTCCGTACCCGTAGAGATCTTGTAGGCGCAACCGATCGCTACCGTCGTCCCCGTCGAGAAGTCCCCGAACTCAGTGAAGCCACCGCCCCACGATGACCACACCGCGTTCGCCGTCGCGGACGACTGGTACGCAAACACAATCGCGATGAGCAGGTCTCCCGCGTTCTTCGTCAGCCCTGTCAGCGAAGGAAACGTCCGCGTTCCCGACGTGTCCGCCTGGACATTGCTGAGCACACGAGTCGCCGCAACAGTCGGAATAGTCGGGGCTGCCAACTCAGATCCCGATCCAGGAAAGAATGGTTTTCCACAAAGAAGATGGCTGATTATCCATGAGGTCCTCTAGCTTTCTGATCCTCGCATCATGCTGCAGGATAGCCGTCTGTAGTTGCAGAATCTCGAGCGACGGGGACGGCGGTTGTGAAACCACCGCCGTCCCCGTCTTCTCGAAAGTGGTCATTACCCGCCGAAGATGACTGTCGGGGTGACCTTGATCTGGTCGTTCGTGTTGATCGTCACAGCAGTGACGTCGTCGAAGTTCGCGGCCAGCAGAGCCTTGTCACCAGAAGCCGACAAGATATCTGCGACCCAGAACCCGTTCACGGCTGCCGAGTACGAACCCGTTGCCTGGAGAAACGACAGCTGCGCCGAAGTGGCGTAGCAGCCGGACGTCGTTGTGCCCGTCGTGGTCCATGATGCAGCGGCGATCGTCTGCCGTACGTATCCACCGCCGGTCGGATCCGCGTAGGAATCGGCCACCGACGCCGACGTCCCGACGGTGCTCGCGGTGTAACCCGTGAACAACGCCAGGAACGTATTTGCCGGAGTTGAACCACCGGAAGTGAATCCGGCGTTCTTCATGATAAGGAACAGACCTTCGTTGGGGAAGATCTCGGCCATTAGCCTGTACCACCTTTCTGGGTCGGACTCACTTCAGTGGGAACATCTTCGGCCGAGAGCTGCCCTCAACCCGGCAATTGTTACAGTACCACCGATCCCCGTCCAACCAGAGGATCGTTCTCATCTGCCCGCAGTTTGAACAAACTGTGATGGATACGGGGTTGTCTGCGACATTCGGCTGGATGATCTCCGGATGCCCCTTGATGGTTGGGTCGTTAGACATGCTGTGACTCCACAACTTGAGCCTGGTCGCCCAACCAGACCTCGTTCTGACCTTCCGGGCCACCGTGATCAATCCTCACAGCCAGCTGACCTTCGTATCGGGCAGGCCACACCGTGAACTGCCCAATATGCCCGAGGTACGCATGAGGATCACACATGATCTCAAATCCCGCCCCTCTACACCGGCGACAGAACTCCAGATCTTCATTGAGGAACACCCCGTCGGACGACTCGAAGTACGGGTACCCAATGGTGTCCAGAACATTCCTCCGAATCAGCATTCCTGCCGAACCGGACGCAACAACCGAGAAAATCTCGTCCGGAACTTCGTTGAGCCGGAATGGCTCATAGCCCGGATATAGCCTTCCCGTCCTCTCGTCCATGAAGTCCTGCCCGCCTTTGAACAGCCCCAGTGCAAACGGAGGATTGCGCCGAATGCAAAGTGGGACGACAACGTCTACTTCATGGTCAAGCAACTGCGTGAGCATCTCTGGCGGGAAGCGATGATCATCTCCCATGATCCAAGCCCACTCGTGATCGGGCTGATCTCGGATCATCTCCATGAGGCTCATGTTAATGTTCTCAACGACAGACCCTGAGCGGTGCACAGATGTGACCGTCCCAACCGGAGCGTGCCCTCCTCCGACGAGGTTCAGCATGTCTACCGCGAATTCCGAGTACCGAAGAAGATCGGAAACCGGAAGAACAATTGTGCCAGGACCATGCTCAGACATGGCTGACCTCCTTGGTTGATGTTATTCCGTTGACTTCAGGAGGATCGCCATCTGTGTATGGCTCAACGCCATGAAGCTCACGTGCCCTGTAATATTCGTCTTGTGCCTGTCTCCTGACCATCGCCCGATCGCGTGAACGGTGGTACACTACCATCTCTGCGTCAAGGTCAAGAACCTTATCCGTACCTGCCTTGTGGTTCCGGAGCCACTTCCTCTCGAATCGAGGGTTTTGTGTCGCAGATCCCTCAACACGAAACTCCTTGGACATCTGCCAGTGTTGGGGACCGTACCGCAACGAGGGGTGCCAGCGATACATGTCACGTGTCCTGCCTGTGCTCTCTGTGCTGTAGTCGTCGTCCCTCACGATCTTCGCTAGATCAGCATTTGAGAACATGTTCTCAACGTCAAGATATGTGTAGCTAGCGATGTCGCTGTCGGTTAGCTCCAAGCGTCCTCGAACAGCAGGGGGATTGCACCTGAACAGGTGACAGTCTGCGTCAAAGATGATGATCCAATCCTCATCTTCTGTCAGGAACGGAGCTGCCAGCTGAAGAGACAGGTTTCGCTTCTCAACCTCGTTTCCGAAGAAGAGATTATTCGGACGGTGAATGAGACAACCAACCCCCGCTGATTCTGCAGCACCCATGATGGCCTCAGCCTGCATTGGGTGAGAACAGGGGCGAGCACCGGGGAGGAGCGCGTATGCCCCATCCACCGCCACGATCTGGTCGCACACCCGTGCGAACCCAGAGACCGCAGTTGAAAGCCACTGCGGAGCTTCGTCATACCACGAGATGATACCGACAATCTTCATACTCTCACCGAAGACAAGAAAACAGACTGATCACTCCAGGGAAAGATCTTGCCGACCGGGAACGAGCGGACAAGACCTCCACCATACAGTGCTGCATAGTCATGCGGGCGATTCCACTCGTTGCCGGGGTTTCCGTCAAGAGGAGTCCAGTCGCAGGAAAGAACCCAATGCCCAGACCAGCGGAGTAAAGAGGCCACAACCTTCTCGATCTGGTTGTCAGTCTGGTGCATCAGAACTTCGGTCGAGACAACCAGATCCCACTTACGGTCGCCAGGTTCGAATGTGAGAATAGGGCTATGGATGTACTCGTGATCCGGATAGTGCCGCTTGGCTGCCGCTAGCTGGGATTCGGAAACATCCAGACCGGTGTAGACCGTATCGGGGTTGATCCTCTCCAAGACAGGAATCAATCTGCCGAACCCGCAACCTACATCAAGAACTGTGCCCCACTCAAGTTGAGACAGAGAGTTGCTCAGAACCTCTTCTTGCTCCTCGTACCGCTCTCGATCACAGAGAGACTCATAGTTTCTCCCAATCTCTCCTCCCCACCAATCGGCCGAGTCATACAAGGAAGTATCTGGCTCAGGCATCAGACCTCCCCAGAGGCTAGTCCCAGATCCGCGCCAGTCACTCATGACGCTACCCTCTCCCCCTCGAGAATCACGGATGGCACAACACTACCGACAAACGGCACCTCGTCCTCTGGGTTGTTGGTGTGCTGCCACTCTGTGCGCCAGTGGTAGCAGAATGCCTCCCTAACAGCAACAATGGGAACCTTGTGATCCTGAAGTCTGCGTGAGAGGTGGAAGTCAGATGCATACCCCGACTCCTGGCCATTCGTGAAGCAACCGAACGGATACTTCTGCCACATCTCACGACTCATCCCGGTAAGACTCATCCCCGTAAACCATGTCGGAACCAGTGGCTCAGGCCAAGACACAACTTCCTTGTACAGACGGAAGTCATATGACTCAGCAGAAGGGTGCTTCGTCCTCAAAGGACCAGATGTGACATTCACAACCCAGTCCGAGTGCGTCCTCTGGCTATAGCCCGTAGCAACCGGAGCACCTTCTTCAAGCGCCTCCAGCACTCCGGACAGAGCGTGCTGCCTCACGATGGCGTCATCGCTCACAACAACGTAGAAGTCGTATGGCGTATCGCTAATTGCCGAGTCGAAGACACCGTCTGCAAGCTCAGCCTCTGTGTATCCGGTCAGCCAGAGCTTGGGAGTGTCTAGCTCAGACACAGCCCCGTGAAACTGTACGAGATTGCGAGCATTTAGAATGACCAAGCAGTGACTCACGGCTTCACCGCCTCACGCTCGCGCATTGCCTGGGCCTCTCCCCACGGCAGGTACCACCACTCGGGATGCAGGTTTACCTGCCAGTTCCCGTGCCCGATCAAATGCCGGCGAGGATCGAGACGGAAGACACCCCGGCTGTCCGCCAGATAACGATCAGCCCAATATCCTGACATCGCGTGCCGGAAGCCGGGGATCCGCCGCCACAGAGCGTCAGAGGGAGGAGCGTGGAAGCTCAAGTGCGGCTCAAACCCCAACGACATCCCCAACTCAGAGTACTGCTCATGTGCACATTGAACAGCATAGGAGACTTCGACCTTGGCATCCCGCTCCAAACCAAGGTCAGCGTGGATCCCGATCTCATGTCCTGCGTTCCGGATGATATTTGTCGCAGAGCGAAACGCCTTGGACGCCGGATGATACTCCTCTGCCCGGGAGCGGAGGTAGTAGATCGATCTGATGCCGATCTCTTCCTCAAACAGCGCCATCGCTGTTGCACATTCAAGATCGTAGTCGACATCATGCCGGAAGAAATGCGGACCACTCTCGTAGATCCACAAAAGCATCTCCTTAGTGAAGAGGTTCTCGACGACGGTCATCTCGCCGGCACCCCTTTCACAACCCTACCGTCCTCAACGTCCTTCACAACAACGGCACCCATGCCGACAAGGGCACCCTTGCCGACTGTGGTATGGTCCATGACGGAAGCGCAAGGTGCGACGTGCGTGCGATCCCCAATGACAACAGTTCCTGCCAGCATGCTGAGAGCGATGATGAGACAATCCTCCCCGATGATGACGTTGTGCGCAATGTGGCACAGATTGTCAATCCGCGTTCCCCTACCGATCTGAGTGTGGCGGTGCTTGCCCCGATCGATACAAGTGTTGGCTCCGATGTGCACATCGTCAGCGATCCGAACTCCGAACGGGTGCTTGATGTATTGCTGCGAGTCATCGGACATCCTATCGTACCCAAAACCGGGACTACCGATGACGGTTCCAGGACCGACGTAGCAGTCGTCCCCGATCTCAACGTCCGGGCCGATGTAGCAGAACGGTGAGATAATTGTGCGCTCCCCTATCGTAGCAGCCCCGTCAATGAACGAGAATGCTCCCCTAACCTTGGAGGGGCTCTGCGGTTCTGCTACCCCTGCCAACCTAGCCAGTTCAGCCCATTCGGGCTTCATGACTGTGTCTGTTGCACTGATCGTCAAGCTTCTGCCCTCACTTTACTCATCGCCATCTCTAGCTCTGCTAGCATCCGAGTCACATCAACAGCTTCGCGCCGGTGATGCGATGCCCTCTCAGGATTTTTACAGAGATAGCTGAATGCTTGAGCCTCAACCAACAAAGGCTCTGAGACGTTCTCCGTTAGGGCAACATCTCTATCGCCAATGAAGAACACCCTCTTCCTCTCCTCGGCCAACCAATCAAGCTCGAGAGATACCCCGATCTTGTGATCCGGGAACCAGAGATTAGCCGCGATCCTATGAGTTGTACCATCACAACTCTCGACCTCCCAGTTCGTTCCCCACAGATCGATCATTGCAGCAACGTCGTGGGGGCCAATTCCCCACAGAACCGAGCCATCAGACAGAGACGCCCTGACATTGCGTCTCACGAGGCTGGCAGTCTCATACTTGTAATCACCAGAGATCCCAAGGCCGTGCTGGTTGACAAGCATTCGGGCCTCAGCCTGAACTTCGGTGTACAACTGAAGGTGACCGACCATCAGGGCCACGCCAAGTTGCTCTGCCTCTTCAACGAGAACCGAAGCTTCGCTCACTGATGTCACAAACGGCTTCTCGCAAAGGACATGCAGTCCCCGGTTGAGTGCATCAAACACATCGTTGTAGTGCGTCCTGTTAGGCGTTGCGATCCAAACCGCATCGCATAGCTCATGAGCAAGAGATGCCTCTGACGTCACCTTGGTTCCCCAGGGTCCCCAAGTTTCGTGCGCAAGCACAGCCGCCTTAGGATCCTGATCAACGATCACCGAGAGCTCGCCAACCCGAGCAATTGCCCGAGCGACGAACTTGCCCCAGTAGCCGTACCCGATAAGACCGATCTTCACCGGGTCTGGCTCCGCTTCTGCTGCCTCGTACCGGCGCTCCCGCCGTAGTACGCAAGCTGACCCTTGGCTGCCGAGATCGCCCGGTTGGCCTGCTCGATCTCTCCCTCCAGAAACGCAACTTCTTTGGCGTCTCCACGAGCTTTGGACTGCTCCATACGCCCCTGCTTGATATTGATCGCGTTCTCGTACCCCGCAATCTCGTGGGTAAGAGCTTTGATCTGAACCTGAGCTTCCTGCTTTGTAACCGCCATCCTTCTTCCTCCTTCTCCGTTGCCGTAGACTCAGGGAGGGGAGAGGTTTCCCTCTCCCAACCTCAGACTACGCCGACGGGAACGTCGGGGTCGTCAGACCCGCACCCGAGATCCGGGCCATCGTTGCCGGCCGACGCCCACCCGCGAACGCGGAGAATGCGTACAACTGGATGCGGACCTGCAGGGTGCCCGAGAGGACCTCCTGAAGGACACGCGTCCGGACCGGACCTTCTGCAAGCATGAGCTCCGTCATGTTGAGCACGAAGACATCATCCTCTTTCGAGCTCGCACCCTGTGCCGTCTGGATGTTGGCGTCGCGGATAACGCGGAGACCCGCGATGTTGCCGACGAAGCCGGCATCCTGTTCACCAGCTGCGAGGAACAACTGTCCCTGCTGGAACAGGTTCCCGTTGCCGTCGCGGTGCGAAGCCATCCAGGCCGCACGCCGCGAATGGATGAGCACGTGGCTGGCGTCGTAGCCAGGAGCGTTGGTGGAGATATCCGACTGCGCCTCGTAGATCTTGGCGAGCAGGTCATCTGCACCACCGGACGAGAACGTGATGTTGTTCCCGCCGTCGCTCACGACCACGACCTTGATGCCGCGATGCATCTTCGTGCCGGTGCCGTACAGCAGCTGATAGTCGAGCTTCTGGTTGTACGACTTCTGGAGCTCTCGCATGATGATCGTGTCGATCGACGGGTCCGAGAACTCCAGCGTCTGGATGGACGTGTCGTTCTGGCCAGCGATCGTCACCTTGCTGACCGAGTAGGTGTCCGAGTCGAAGTCAGTCTCGTTGACCGCGTCGCCCTCGTCCTCCTGCACCGCAACGTCCGGAGCAACCGTCACACGCGGGAAGTCCATCGTCTTGCCGACCGGCGAAAGCGGAACGCCGCCTCCGTTGGCAACGATGGCATCCGCGAACGGACGACCGGGAGTTGTGGTGTCGATCCACTGCCCGCCCAGGTACAGCGGCGGGATGAACGCTGCCGCGCCGGGATCCCCGGTCGTGACGTCGCGCGTCTCGGCGATGACCTGCCGACCGTGGAGTTCCAGACGCGTGAGTGCCTCGGCGTCCTTCTCGAGCTCTGCCTTGACGAGATCGCGGAAGTACGAGTTGCCCGAGCGGGGCTCGTACACGAGAGGCTCGCGAACGCTCATGCGAGCAGCCCGACGCACACCCGGCGAGGGGGCGGCAATCTCGTCTCCATTGTCCTCGTCATCACCGTCTCCACCCTCGGACTCCGAGAGGGGACGGATGGACCGGCGTGCCTTGGCAAGAGCGATCTGCCGCTCCCACGTCGACTTGGCGCGATCGGCGTCTTCCTTCAGCTTGTCGAACAGAGCCATCTGGAACTCGACCTCAGTCGGGTCCGCGTCGGCGAAGTCCGGCAGTGCCTGGATGCGGGAGTCCTGCTCGTCGAGTCGCTGAACGGCTCGCTCGTAGTTCTCCTTCGCTTCCCTTTCGAGCTTGGTCAGGTCGTGCTTCATTGCAACATCTCCTTCGTTAGACGGACTTTGTCATCTCTCGCCCTCTGAGCCGCAGCAGCAGACCGCTTCTTCAAAGCGGCGAGCCCATCCGCCTCGACCACCACATTACCAGAAATAACGGGAGGAATCTCCTCCTCGGCATCCGGCAGTGCTGCGTCAATGCGATCGTCCACAGGATCTGTCTCAGCCTGTGCGACGAGACCTAGGACCTCACGGACGTGATCCCTAGTCTCCAACTGATAGGTGTAGTTCACGTTGGCCGAAGAGCCAGACCCCGGCATGGTCTCGATCCCCGAGATTGTCGAAATCGAGAAGTTAATTGGCTCTGGGATGTTGTGCACAAATGAGCGGGTCTCGATGGGACTGGACTTCTCCTGCAGAACCTCGTCCAGCGTGGCAACACGATCAGCCATGCCAGCAGCGACAGCTTCACGAGCCAGTAGAGTACGACCCTGCCCAAAGTTGGCCAGAACGTCCTCGGTTGTGGTCCCCCTATTCGCGGCTACAGCATCCACAAAGTCCTCGTAGATGGAGTCGATCTGCTCCTGCAGGTGGGCCTGGGCTTCCTCCGAGAGCGGCTGGAAAGGATTGCCGTCGACTTTGTGGTCTCCTGCGTAAACGAACGTGGTGTTGATTCCCTTGCTCGCCATCTCCGCAGAGCGATCCTGGTGGGCTGCGTACACCCCAACAGAGCCAACCTCCGCCGACGGCGACACAACCAATTCATCAGCAGCCGTCGCGATCCAGTAGGCAGCCGAAGCCGCCATGTAGTTGGCCACAGCTGTGATAGGCTTGGTGCCACGAGCAGCTGCGATCTCGGCAGCCATCTCTGGTACGCCATCAACCGTCCCACCAGGAGAATCGATGTCCAACACGATTGCCTGCACCGCCGGATCGTTCAGAGCCTGCCGGAATGCGGACTTGAACTCCTCCAACGTACTGGCTCCCGAGACATCCGACATTGCGCCGGCACGGGTCATGACCGGTCCTACGAGCGGAATCACAGCTGTGGTACCGCCCTCTGTCGGCGTCGCATCGCGCTTGACACCGATCCGATCCTTGATCTCCTGGTCGCTAGGACGGTATCCCATCGACCTCTCGTCCAGGATCGACATGATCAGATTGAGGTATGGAGGATGAATAGCCCAAGGTGTCTCCGCAACAACCTGGCGACACCGTTGGTAGGCACGCGGAGACAGATCACTCGTTTGGGCCTTACTCTGCATGGGGACACGGCCACGAGCTTGAGCCCTGCTGAAATCCCGCATTGCGGCGGAAGTCTCGGCGTAGGCCGGGAACGTCACAACCGAGACGTCAAACAGGTCCGAGACCTTGATGACGTCGTGGCAGATCTCACCCGTGCGAGGATCCTCGTACCAACGGTCCTCTGCGCCACGGTCATAGTCCATCTCAAACTGAAGTGACATCTGATCAATGTCACCTCTCTCCATGGACAGCTTCAGATCTGTTGCGTATGTTGTCCGGGCTACACGCGCCCAGACTCGCAAGGCCGAGTCCGTCTCTTCGAGCTCGAGCGTTCCCGACTTGGTGCGTGCGAGCACCAGGTTCTTGTCGTGGTTCTTGAGGAACCGCACGTCATGCGGTCCCGCGAAGACCTCTTCAAACGCTCCAGGGAGGAAGCGTTCCTTGAAATTGCCTCTTGGAGTCCAAAGAGACTCCGACCAACTTCCGAACACGGTGGCCGTGCCGACGAACGTGTACTCCTTGCCGTTGCCGGAGTCACGCCACTCGACATCACGCAAGCGGAAGAACCTTCTCGAGTCATCCTCATGCGTGGGGGCCAACGGCTCCATAAGTACGTCCGTCATCACCACTCCTGTCCGATTATCAGCGCCTCTGCTGATGTGGGAACCTTTCCATTCTGCTCCTGCTGTTGCGCTTGCTGCCCTCCCTGGGCTGGTACTGCGTTGGGTGCTGAGCCCGTAGGTGTCTCGAGCAACGAGTCTCCGTCATCACGCGGAGGTAGATTCTCGTAATCGCGAATCTCGTTTGCCGTTGCCCAGCCACCCTGCCTAGCATCCTTGTATCCCCTCATTCTCGTTACGAAGTCTGCCCGCTCAAGAGCCGCAGTCATGAACTCACCCACAAGACCCGTTCCACTGTAGAGGTCCAAGTCAGCCGCGAACGCTCTCTCGATGCGCTTGAGACGGGGAAGGACATAGAACTTGAGCATCTTTGCCGTCCAAGCGTTCTCGTCGTGAGCCTGGGCACCTGTCTGCCCGGCACTAAGCTCCATGAGCTCCTTGGGCCAGCGCCAGATTCGGCAAGCCTCCTCAACCGACATCTGCTTCGCCTCGATGAACTGCGCGTCGACCATCGAGACGGGCACGGGCTTCACATCAGTCATGCCCCATAGGGCGCCAACCTTGAACTGCTTGCCCGCACCACCGTGCTGGCTGTTGTGGAGCTCGATAAGCTCTGAGGCATGCTCCCTGTTCTTCGCCCCTGTGAAGAAGAACGAGGGGACAGCGCCATTGCGGAAGTAATCACCCTCAAACCCCTGGAGGGCAAGCTGCGAGCCGATGGCATTGCGGTGAACTTCGATGAGGCTCGTCCCGGCAACTGATCCCGGCACCTGAGAGAAGCCCCGGATGTGCAAGATGTCCGCTGCTGTGAATCCCCTCTCGGTCTGACCATCTCCCATGTAGACATCAAACCGCTTCACACCCTGCTTGTCCCGGTAGACCCGCACACGCTGAGGATCCAGGATCGTCAGCGCCTCAATACGACGACGACTCTTGGCTTTCTGGATGAAGGCATTCTGGCTAGCCTCGAGAGACAACTCGAGATCGTAGAAGAAGTTGTACGTTCCCGTCCCCATGTCGTCTGGCTCTTCATGGAGCAACTGCCATTGCCAGGAGTCCTCGGCTCGCTCACGAGGCTTGCCCTTGTAAGTCATGAACGGTAGGGAGGCGATCGTCTCTGCCGGGGAGCGGATGACATTCGATACCGCCGGCAGCCCAAACGCGATCTCCTCTGTGACTGGCACACCCGCGCTCGAGATAAAGTTCGTTCCCGGCTGCGGGATCAAGTGGGATGAGCCCCATTCCTGAGAGGACCGGAGCTCCACATCACCCTGTCTGGTTCGTATGATCATCAGAACACTAGCTCCTGTCCCACAACGGATGCACTCTTGATTGGCACGCCTCGGATTGGCACAGCCATGAACCTCATTATACCGGGGGCGACATACTCAGTCAGGGCAGGAGTATCCTTTATCGCCTTCTCAATAGCCTCCTCCTGCCCGATAGCCTGAACGACAGCTACCGTGCCCCACTCAGCGAAGCCTACCCGCTTCGGCATTTCCACGATGACGAGGTACTTCTGATTGATCGAGAACTCCACTACCTCTTCACCTTCTCGCGCTCGGCGGACATGAGACAAGCTGCCGATCTGAGGTCGAGGAGCGCATCCATGATCGTTGAGACCTGCTCGCGTCGCAGATCTCCCCTCACAAACGCTTCGCTATACTTCTTGAGGATCTGATCTGTAGTTGTGACGGTGTCTCCGGCCAGTTTCCTAATTGTCATGGCACTCACTTGATCACCTCCACGAAGAGGACGCGCTCTCTGGGAACCCAGATCTCTTTGCTGTCGCTCGCGACCGTCTGCCCCGGCGCAATTATGAGTCCCGCCCTACGGATGACGTAGTGTCCTGCGTTGCGCCAAGGCTTGCCTACAAGTACACCCTCGATGGAGGGAGCGGGGTCAGACTGGTGCACCCTGACTTGCCTTCTGCGGAAGACTATCACCCGTACAACACTCCCCCGCCCTCAATTAGAGCGTTCGCATCAGCCCTGTAGACGGCTGTGCAGGCTGCTGGCACAGCGTCAATCCTCTGGGTAGACCGAATCTTGCTGATCTTCCAGCCCCGTTCGGTCTTCTGGGCAGCCGTCGCTGCCAGGTGATTGGTGAGTACAACATCACCATCGTGCATGATTCTCCCCTCAAACACCGACTGATAAAATGACTGATATGCGTCGGCCATTGGCGCAGCGTTCTGCTGCATGGCCACAATCACGAACTCGTCAGAGAGATCCTGGGCACTCCGCTCAAAGAAACGCGGATCGTACGCAATCTCCTCGACGGTGTACCGCTTGGCAAGGTAGCGAATATGATCCTCCAGGAGACTCAGGTCCATCCTGCCGCCCGGCACCGTCACATGAGCCACAACGTTCGGCAATGCAGACCAGACCGTCGCCTGGATGATGATCTTACCATCATCCCGCATGTGTGCAAC
>Ga0315284_10010636_pt1 | contig 13104 bp, 13 predicted proteins | sample YL17G09_16_MG_FD_203696 | JGI IMG/M metagenome (GOLD analysis project Ga0315284, IMG submission 203696) | Sediment microbial communities from Yellowstone Lake, YNP, Wyoming, USA - YL17G09_16 | ecosystem: Environmental > Aquatic > Freshwater > Lake > Sediment | place: USA: Wyoming | collected...
TCTTTCTACATATCCACACTATCCACAAAGAAAGAGTAGCAAAAAGAAAGCCAATTATTATCATCTCTCCAGGCTCATTCTTCGATTAGAAAAGAGTGAGTGAGTGAGTGAATGCGTGTGGGCAATTGTTCGAACGAGAATTTGTTTACGATTCTGAAGCATGCCCGGATATCATCGAGGACTGGAGGAAGAATTACAACGAGGTCAGGCCACGAAGCTCCTTGAACAGCAGGACTTTCATGCAGTATGCTGAAACAGCGGCTGGGCTCTAATAACCGGTGATACTAATACCGGGGTAAGATCACATGCACATTAATTTTCATGTTCAATCTCTAATAATTGTAGTAATCTTGAGTGCGATGACCAACGATAGTGTAAAATCTCATTTTCTTATTGCCGACTTTCTGCCAGTGATAGGATATAGAGACCTTTTCAAATCCAAGGACAGCAATCATTGCTCTTAAGCTCTCAGGAGATAGATTCCACCATGTAGCTGCAAGTCCTGGTGCACTAGGTTTGGGAATGAACTTCATCTGAGGGAGTCTAAATGGAGCGCTTAACCGGCCATAGATATGCAGCGTATCAAGTATCTGCTGCGCTAGAACAGGAAAGCGCAGAACGTTGAAAATAAGAGTTGGGAGGTCCGCATAATCATCGGTTATAATTACAGTTTCCCTGGTTAATCGTAGAGCGTTCTGAAGTGCCAGAAAAGGGTCTCTGACATGGAGAAGGATAGCCCCAAATGTTGATATGTCCACCATGCCAATCTCTTTTGGCACTGCATACACTGTTCCATATACCATCTTAGCTCTGGATTTGAACGCTCGATGGCAAAGCCAAAAGGCATTATTGAGTTGTTTTGACACATATTTTCTCTCTGCTATAAATTTTCCCTGGTCTATGTTGTAAAAAGGCACTATATCCCAAAGATATTCAGGGGAGAGATCATAAGCCACGACCTCTGCCCCTTTGCTTTCCATGTGGAAACAAAGAAACCCGCTAGCTGTTCCCATTTCCAATACGCGCTTTCCCTTGAAGTCAACTTTACCCAGATACTCTTGCGCTCCATCACGTAAATCGAACATGCCTTTCACAACTCCATACCCAGGAACATCAGTAGTATGATAGAAAGTGCATTCACCGATATCCTTTACTAATTTAGGGGTTGCGTAAATACTATTGTCCGACACACTGCACCTTCCTTCTCCTAATACCTAATACCGGATTCTCATATAGTTTGACGCCAGTAATTTGATTTGTCTACTGGTAAGAATGAATGACAGCAAGAATATGAGCAAGCAATATATGGATATGCCATATTTCAAGGATTCACGGATTGCTTTCCTTCCCTCGGTCTTGTCGCTAATTAGTATTTGTGAGGCGCCCACTACACCTAACTTTCGACCGTAGACCTTAGGACACTTGCGCTTCATTTCGTCACCAAATTCCTCAAGGAATACTCTATTGGTCAATGTACTTCTAGGTAGATGCTTTAATCTATCCCTGGAATCGCTTATGCGCTCTCCGCCGTGTTGTCTGTGATTAATGTACAGAACTCTGGGCACATAGTAAGCCTTGGTTTTACGCAGCAATTTCAGCCATAGATAACCCTCATTGCCCCACAACCTCTCGTCAAATCTATCATTTTCCCCTAGAAGGTCTCTCCTCACCACCACCCATGAATCACCATAAATGCGTTCGCACAAAATATCATCGTATTTAATATCGCCCTCCTCATTTATACCAAAAACGCTACGTCGTTTTCGCTCGAAATCCATTCGATCGAAACAGACAATCTTGATGCCTCTTAATGAGAGTTCCTTATGCTTTTCTATCGCTACTTCCAACGCTTCTGGCAATAACTCGTCGTCATCATCTAAAATAGCGGTATAGTCTCCCCTTGCCAGATCAAATCCTTTATTCCTGCAGGCTAGGACGCCCCTGTTCTGCTCCTGTTTGTAATATATGATTCTACTATCTTTGAATGATCGACACACCTCCTCGGTATTATCCCTCGAACCGTCATCGACGATTATCAATTCAAAATTGTGACAGGATTGATTCAACACGCTATTTATGGCCCTTGGCAATAAATTGGCCCTGTTGTACGTGGCCATTGTTATAGTAAAAACCGGTACGTTGTCCATGTTTCTTTGCCACCACAGCATTATTCTTTTGCAGGCTGGACCCTCAAATTTTGGCGGCTTTACACTCTATATCAGCTTCTGAATTGAAACTGATGAATTCAACTTGATATGACCCGCTGGACTATAAACGTCGTGCCCCCATAACCTCGTACACATCTATTCGACACCTCGTATCGCGGCCTTTTTATTCGCCCACTGGGCACTGCTCAGCTTTATCGGCCAACTGCTAAAATACTCCCATATATTGTTCGACCACAACTTTAAGGTCATGGTAGTGCTGGGTAGCGAAGCTATATCAAATCGGAATCTCCTATTTGAACAAACCAGTTGTCTGGATTTCTCAGAAATTGCTCTGAGACATCCTTAAGAGTAGAATAAGCACAGAAATGGTCGCCCTTGACGAATGGCAGAGATATAAATCCATTCCTTTTAAGAACCTTGTGGTAAGTCTTATTAGCTATCAAGGGATATTGGATTATGGCTACCTTATTCTGTCGACAATCTGTGATAAGCTTCCTAATCAAACTGTGTAATACGTCTTCCGATTGAGCTACCAAGTCAAAAATGAGACTCCCTTTTATGCCACTCTCGCCTTCTTTTTGTTGTGAAATGAGATAGCCCTGAATCACTCCAGCTTTCTCAGCTACAAACATCGAATACTTCGCCCCTGGAGCGCCATATCTCCAGTTGAGGTAGGCCTTGGTCCTCACCACAATTATTTTAAATTGATTGGCGACTTTAGCCCAGAGTGCATCAATGCGCTCATCGAAAGACGACACTCTAGTCACAGATAGGCCCTCTATTGCAGGGAGTTTTCGAGTCCTACGTAATACTCCGTTCAATACCAAATCGAATACTAGTATAGCTCCGATCGCAAAAAAACCTGACAATAATCTATTCCTTATCCCTAACCCGATACTTTCTCTCCAGTTAAGTGGCCTATACATGATCTTCATGTTGGAAATATCAAACCAGCCTGATTTCTTATGACCCGGATACGATGGTTCATTAGGAAACCCGATAGTTATGCGCACTCCTTGTCTATCTATTTGATCTAACGCAGTCTTTTCCAGTGTCTTAAAAATGCCTTGATGGCCATAGTCAGGATGTGTCATGAGGTTTATATTTTGAGCAACTCTCATGATCTCGTCTCCCACTTTCATTTGCATAAAAATGAGTGGATATTGACCAACTATTGTCCCACTATCCTCGGCGACAAATATGAGACCGGGACCAGCAGGATTATCATTATACATCCAGTGCCACCATCTCAGCCACTTACTATAGTCATATTCATTCTCGGGATATACTGCTTTGAAGAGTTCGAAGATTCTGTCTTCGTCGCCTTCGCGATAAGCTCGCATTGACCATTCTTTACCCATAGCTATCTACCTACTCCGAGTTTATCAATTTTCCAGCCATGCTTCAGACAATCACGGATAGCTTGACCATTTCATACCCAGTACCACCTGTGTTGGCTCTTTTAGGGCCCCATAGGACAAGTTCTTAATGATCATAAATACACGTCGTGCATTTAGTCCCTTGGGCTTTGTCCCGTCTTTATTCCAAGTCTGGTGGGCAAAAGCGAGCTGTTAGCACACTGCGTCGCGACTGCAAATCGTACCACAACCCAGACGCCAGAAACTTGAATAGGCGACGATTATCGGCCGGAGCTATTCGGCCAAACGCATACGGATTGGTCTGTTGGCTGACCATACCTGGTATAGCAGTAACTGCGCACTTGAATCCAGCTTGCTTAAGCAATGCCACTGTTTGTGTATTGAAGTCACCTGCCATGCCTCGTGGATAAGCAAAGGTAGTAACTTGCTTGTTCAACCTATTCTCTATCTCAACCTTGGATTGGAATATCTCAGACTTGGCTTGTTCCAACGATACCCTGGTCAAGATAGGATGGGTAACAGTATGAGCGCCAAAGTCAATTCCATCGTTGCTCATTGTTCGGATCTCGGACCACGATAAAGTTAGCTCTTCACCCAAACCATCTGGAATCTTAACGCCGCCCGCTGTCGCCAGATTGTTGATCAACATTTTCTTCTGGTCCTCAGATCCCGTATCAGCTTCAGCAAGCAGTATGTCCAATGTCTTACTTTTCTCCTCTATGGTTCCTAGAGAATGTGAGACTCCATTCAATTGAATCCTATCTAAACGGGAATTGTATATAACATATCCAATCTTGTCCCACCAGAACAGTTCACCTGTACCTATGTGACCCGTAGTCAAAAAAACAGTCGCAGGGGCGCCATATTTCCTGAGAATAGGATACGCATTAGAGTACATATCCTTGTAGCCATCATCAAATGTCAATACCATTGAGTCCTGTAGCAATGGCTCCCCCATTAAGATGCGGTCTGCTAATTCCTGCAGTGTAAGAAGTTTGTATTTAGAGCAAATGTAACTGATTCGGTTTTCAAATTCACCTAGGCTAATCGAACCCAAGGGCATCCAAGGATATGGTTTGTCATCTGCAACGCGGTGGAAGTTTAAGATGCGCCCCCGCCCCCGGGTAAGCCTTTCTAGTAGCAAGGCATAAGCATCCCATAAGCCGAGCAGTTCACCAGTCGTGATAATTATCTTTACTATTGTCTCCATATGCGGTAGGGACGAACTGTTCTCCTGATTAATTCAGCCATTTCAAGGGCCCAACACCATGATGCCGGGCCTACTGAAGAAATTGCGACCTTCCCCGGGTATTACAGTCACTGGCTATTAGAGCCCAGTCGCTGTTTCAGTATACTCCATGGGAACCCTGCCGTTCAAGGAGTTGTATGGCCTGACCTCGTTATAGTCCGTCCTGCAGTCTTTTATGATGTCCCCAGCGTGGCTCAGTTTCATAAACCAGTTCTCGTTCAACATTCGTCCCTGAGCCCCCTGATAAAGCCCTCGGCAGAAGAAGTTTAGCTTCACGCCCTTGTGGTATGCCCATTCATTTAGTGCCCGCCCTGCGAATTCCGGCCCATTGGCCCATTGTCCGTGGTAATTACGTGGGCAATCCCCTTGTTTCAACTAACCTCTCCAGCACACTCACTACCCCGGCACCACCCAGTGAAGTAGCCACTTCGATGACAGGACATTCCCGGGAATAGTCGTCCACAATGGCAAGGGCGCGCAAACGTCTCGCGGTGACGATGCCATTCTCGGCAGGGGTGATCCCCTTTTAGAGTGCTATTAGTGGGGCTCTTTATACTTGCCAAAAACACTCTTTATCTGTTTCGACTGTGTATCATGATTAAGCATTAGAGCTGTCTGAATACCTCTACATATTGATCCACCACGCTTTCTAGTTCATGCTCTTGCTCAACGTAGCGCCTTCCGTTTTCCCCCAGCTCCCGCCGGAGCTCCCCGTCAGCGAGTAGCCATTTCACATCCTTGACCATCTGTTCAAAGCTCTTCGAGTGTAATCCTAATTTATGGTCACAAATGATTTCGTCAGGATCGATGTTAAGACTCACTACTGGGGTATATCTCGACCAAGCTTCTAGAAAGGTGTTAGGAAAACCCTCGACGTCGGAAGTGTTCGCAAATATAGAAGCTTTCTCGAAGTATTTGCACACCTCGTGATGAGGCACAAATCCCACGAAATCGAGATTGGTGATCTTGCCCGCTTGTTCCCTGATAGCTTCGTAGAATGTTCTATCTTCAGATGGTCCCCCCACCATCTGGAATCTACCCTCAGGAACGGCAGTAGCCAGCTTGAGAAAAAGCTCGGGCTGCTTCCACTGAGGTCTGATCGTTGATACCCAGAGCACAAAGGGTGGCTTTTCTTTCTCGATTTTCTTGTTTTCAATAGGATGAAAAGCTTTTATCATTATGCTATCACGTCCAAATCTTTTCTTAAGCATTTCTTGTTGGTATTTGGTTTGTGTAATCACATAATTCGCCATTTTAAGATCGAATCTCCACAACCAGTTATAGATATTTGCTTTACTGGCTCGTTTTTCTTCTACCTCCATATCACTGGGGATGCCGATAACCAGTTTCCTTCTCCTCATCAGGCAGTAAACGGTTACTATGCCTGCTATACCTCTGAAACCGTAATATATATCGGCATTTGCTTCAGACAGAGATCTCCAAATTAGGCGCACCGTGGAGAATCTGATGCCCGCCGGGGTCGTGGCAGGATATGACTTGATGACCCTGATCCCATCGACTACCAGCGGTGAGCTTTGCCCGTGGTCTGAAACAATGAAAGAGACGTCGAAATCGCGCTTCGCGAGCTCTCTCGCTAAAAGCACAGATTGTAGCTCAGCCCCCCCTACAATCTCCATATTCTGCCTGGTAAGCAAGGGATAAGCGTTTAAGGATACGATACAAATAGTGGTGTTTCTCATAGGCTCTGGTAAACCTGCACCAGCTTCTCGGTTACCTTACTCCAGTCGAATTCCTCTTCAGCGTATTGCCTGGAATTAGCTCCCATCCTTTTTCTCTCCTCGGGATTATTTATCAGATATTTTATCTTATCAGCTAGTTGCTGGTCGTTAGCAGGATCAATGAGAAAGCCGTTCCAACCGTCACGAATATGGTGTGGGATGCCTCCCACCTTCGTGCCGATCACCGGCTTCCCTGAAGCCATAGCCTCTAAGGTGACAAGGGGATCTCCCTCAGCCAATGAGGGAAGCACAAATATGTCGGACGCCGCATATAAGGCCCTGACTTCTTCCAGCGGCAGAGAACCTGTAAGCACAATGTTCCTATCCAGTTGATGACCCTTAATATAGCCAAGCATTTCGTCCTTACTAATCGGCTTCTCGGTGGCATCGAATGCAAATGGCCCTACCAGCACCATTACCGCATTTTCACACCTGAAGTCATTGACCAGCATATTTGCGGCTTTCACAAGGTGCTCCACGCCCTTGATCCTGGCCATCCTCCCAACGAACAAGACAGCCAGTTTCCCTTCCAGACCATACTTCTTTCTGGTAGTTTCCGCTGTTTCTGTATAGGGCCTGAAAAAATCGGTGTCCACGCCATTGTGCACCACTACTATCTTATTCGCATCAATTCTGGATTTGGAAACAAAGCGTTCTCTGGCCGAATCGTTCAATGCTATTACTCTATTGACACGCCTCATTAAGTAGGGGTCAAGGAACAGGTGAACCCGCTCAAAGAGGCCTAATTTTCTCCCTGATAACTCCCATTCACCTAGATGGCATGTATAGACCATTTTCCCCCGAAGACTTCTATGCAGAATGCTCACGATCAAACCTATGGAAGTTAAGTGCAGGTGTATAGCATCAATGTTCGAGCTGTTCTTCTTTAGGTAGTTGCTTGCACTGAGGGCAAATAGGGCTGCATTCAGTTCGGCCAGAAGAAAACGAAGAAAGCCCGGTGCTTTGTCAAAGGGGATCCGCATGGCCTTCAGTCGGACGATTTCTACGCCCTCCACTTTCTCGGATGGAGGATCATCATTGGCGTACTTCCTATCCACGATGACTACCTGGTGTCCCAACTTCGCGAGGTGTTTCGAGGTATTGAATATCACTTGAAGAGGCGCGCTCCCCTCTTTGGGAGGCATTCTGACGCTGCCAACTGATACCTGCACTATCATCATAAGCTTAAGACCAACGATTATACATCATGAAAGCTGGCCTACGTATATAGAAAACTAAACCCCAGGCAACAAGCCTGCCCATGGTCTCTATGCGTTTCTATCCGTTCGACTCTGGCTCGCTATTCTGCTATTATAGTCTTACACCACAGACCAAGCAATAAATAAGTGGTTGAGCGCAGACATTAAACGTGAATCAAATCATGGAAGTGAAACAACCCAAAGTCTCAATAATAGTCCTTAACTGGAACGGACTTGAGGACACCATTGAATGTCTGGAGTCTCTAAAGAAAATAATATACCCCAATTATGAGGTAATCGTCGTTGACAATGGGTCGGACGGGGATGACGCTGACATTTTGCTGAAGAAATTCGGGGACCACATTCACGTTATCCATAATGACAAGAATTATGGTTTTACCGGAGGAAACAATATTGCGATAAAATACGCCTTGAAGAAGGACGCCGACTACATTCTACTTCTGAATAATGATACTATTGTTGCCCCTGATTTCCTATCGAGACTTGTCGAAGTTGCCGCAAGCAATCCGAAGATCGGATTACTGGGACCGAAGATCTATCTTTATAGCGAGCCAAACAGAATCTGGTTTGCTGGAGGGAAAATATCATTTCTATCAACGCATTCCAATCGAGGTTACATGGCCATCGATAGGGGGCAATTCGATAAAGTGGAGAGCGTAGATTTTCTTTCTGGAAGTTGCATGTTGATTAAGAGAAGTGTCTTGGAATCTGCCGGTTTGCTAGATCCCATATTTTTCTTCTCTTTCGAAGACATAGATTTGTCACTCAGATCTATTGTAGCTGGATTTACTAATATATACGTCCCTAGCTCGAAGATATGGCATAAGGTATTCAGAACTGGTATAAAAAAGCCTGATATTGGCTACTATACCTCCAGAAATACAATGATCTTCGCTAGAAAGCATTACCGAGTTTTTAGAAAAGCAGTAATACGGGCAGTACTAGCGGTATCCATAGAGCTTCTTATATGCTCAATTCGGTTCAGAAGTGCAAGCACCCTCCTAATAATGATTAGAGGATTCAGGGATGGGCTAACAATTGCTATGAAGTCATCCAGAGCCAGTCAGGTCACGTGATCCTTACCTGTGCGTCTTTACGCAAAACAAATCGAAGGAAAGTTGGGGGAAATTGTACAATACTATCGATGTCAAGCTTGTTATAGTCTGCCAGACAATCTCTGGCCTAAACCGTATCCGTCCTTCGTTGTTCCACAATACTCGCCATCCACATGCTCCCTTAACCTTAAACCCTAGTTGTCTCAGTTCGGCGATGTTCCAACCAGACATATGTCGTTGAAAAGGGTTGTCAAGGGGATTTAGGGGTACATAACCATTGGGGGTAGAAATAATAACCTTGTTTCTGGCCCATCTTTCCATATCAATTAATAGCTTGTGACCCTCTTCTTTTGTTAAATGCTCTATTACTTCAAAAGCTATAACAGCATCAAATGACCCTGCTTTGAATTCGACACTTCTCACGTCAGCCATGATATACTGAGTATGAAGCCTTTTACCTTTGCTCTCCTTCAAAGATGGTTCAAAAGCATCAACTCCTACTGAATAAGGAATGGAGCAAACTCGAAGCCAAGAGCTTGTTCCACAACCCAAATCCAGTACAGAACTGCATCCATCGAGCTCCTTATCTAGGTAATAAGCCAGGTAATGGGTAATGCCCGCTGATGCAGCCTTCTTATAGAATGCCCTCATGCCCCAGGTCCGTCTTACTATAGCCTTTAAGTCGCCAGCGAAAGCGGCGGCAAGCAGGTATATCAATACTCTACCGATGCTATAATAGATACCTATAGCCGAGCTAAAAAATCTTTTCACTTTCGAATCCTCCTCAACTCAGAGACGTTCACATACAAATCCCCTGCTTGTTAGCACAGGGTGAAGCTATCCGGATATGATGACGTGACTATCTTTACAGTTAGTTCTCCTAGAATCTCAGCTGCGCTCGAAGTGTTCTATGTATTTTTTCAAGGCATTCACCAGCCTCTTATCCCTCACAAGCTTCACCGGCTTTAAGTCTATCTTCCTTAGTACAACATCGAGCTTGTCAACATCATAGACAGCTATAACTTTACCCTCTCTTTCGAGGTGCCTGGCGAAGTCCAACTGGTGGTCATCTATGACTTCATTGTATTTTTTCAAACGAGGTACTACTATGACCGGCGTACCCTGCTCCTGAGCTTCTAGAATGGACAAGGCAGGTTGAGTTACCACAACCCTGGATTTCTTGCACCATTCCTTAATACCTGCCTCTGTGGTAAAGTCAAACCACTTGGCGTTTTTAGGTCGGAAGCTAGTATGCCCTATCTGCATGATTACCTCTTCGCCTAAAGTGCCGGCTATCTCGTCCATCTTCTTCAGCAGGCGGTCGAATGATTTGGTATGCATTCCCACTGTCACGAAGATCAAAGTATCGCCCCCTCATATCTGGCTTTCTTGCCGTACTTGGACAGCATTTGCTCCCATTGAACTAGGAACACATCTGAGACAGGGTATACTATCTTACCGGTGCCCGTAGGTCTGTCAACACGCGTCCAGCTTTCAATGAATATGGTTTTGATTCTGAAAAGTTTGGCAAGATAGAACGCAGGGATGGCTATCTCTGAGCCTGTGGAGACGATAACTCTCGGTCTCTCTTGGAGCAGAATCCGGAGCATATAGAGAAAGGCGTGCGCCATAATGAGTGGATTCGTACCAATGTTTCGCAGGAGATATTTATGCTCCAGTCCGCGAGTTCTTGCCGAATCATAGGTAATGAAAAACGTCTGGTGGCCTTCGAAAGCGTCCATCAGTTGGAGAATCTCTGATAAATGTCCACCGTGGGAGCACACTAGGCAGATCTTCATGTGTTCGAAATAGTTGACCTTGCAAGCTAAAATCTGAAACTGTGACTGCTACCCTAGGGCCGAACCAATATCCGATAATATGCGCTCAATAGCGGATTTACAAACTTATCCAGTACAGGATTTTGTATCTCTTCAAATGTGACTGCCGGACTCATTGAATTCAATATCCTATGTAGATTCTCCCTTCTCCTTACCACGCTTTGTCTCTTTGATTTGACCAGCTTCCATCTTCGTATAATCCAGAAGTAGGATGCTATCTTTTCTTTAAACCAACCTTGCCAAATCGACATGGCTACTAGCCCCATCTCCATGAGCATGAAAATGGGAAGTACTTTTAACAAGGCCCTCGTGGGATAGACTTTTAGTATTACCAGCAACCTGTTCTTTTCAAGATAGTACAGTTTCTTCTTCCCAGGTGAGAATTCGTACTTGTGATAGACAATCGATTTGGGATTGCACACTACCTTATACCCCAGTAGCTGCATCCTTAGGCCCAAATCTGTGTCATCCAGGTACATAAAAAAATCTTCATCAAAGAGACCGACCTTCTCAAGCACATGGCACCTGATAATGGCAGAACATACAGAAAGGCCAAGTGTCGCTTGAATACCTCCGTCGTCCGTATTTTTCTTTCCGTAATTCCTGCACCACGTAAACCCGAGGTAATGCACATCATTACCTTCAGTGTTTATGGTGTCAGGCTTATTATACAAGAGTACTCTCGACTGGCAAGCCGCTATAACTTCGTCCGCCTCCATCGCTCTAACTAATTCAGGTAGCCAAGCCTTTTCCACGACAGTATCCGGGTTAAGTAGCACCACATATTTCCCTATGGATGCAGTGATACCTATGTTGTATCCCTTAGCCGGACCATAGTTCTCCTTATTCCTGATGACTTTGATTGAAGGATAGTTCTTCTCTACAAAGTTAACTGTCTCATCTGCAGAATTATTGTCAACGACTATGACTTCAAAGTCAGAATAATCCTGGCCAACCAGAGATGGTAAACATTCGCCCAAATCCTTTCGGCTGTTATAGGACACAATTACTATGAAAACGTGCGGATCTATCATAACTGTCCTTCGAGCTTGTCATATTTGCCTCAGTAATTTCTTGCTAGAAAGCTCCTCACTCGCTTTGTCAGACAAATCAGGGATTCCCTTTTGTTGTTTCACCCATTGCACAAATTCCGAGAGCCCTTCTTCGAGGCTCTTGCTTGGCTCATAACCCAATCTGGTGCTTATTTTGGTAAGATCTGAGTGGCAGTGCCTGATGTCACCTATCCTATACTTCCCCGCTATGACCGGCTTTGACGATCCCCCTAATTTCTCTGCGAGAAGATTAGCAATCTCCAGTATGGTTGTCTTTCTACCGCTCCCAACGTTGAAAGCCTCATAGTTGGCTTCGGTCTTCTCCAAGGCTAACACGGTGGCTTTGACTGCGTCAGATACATGCACAAAATCTCTGCTTTCCAAGCCGTCTTCATAGACAAGAGGCGGCTTACCGTTGACTATCCTGGATGAAAAGACGGACAGTATCCCTGTATACGGGTTACTCAATGACTGCCGCTGACCGTAAACGTTGAAATATCTCAAAATAACCGTGGGTATCTTATGCGCTCTTGCCATCATAGAAAACATTTGCTCTTGAACCTGCTTGGTAACTGCATAGATGGACGTTGGTTTCAACGGTGATTGTTCGTCGGTTGGTAAAGGCTCGATACTACGACCACATTTGGGACACTGCATGTGCCATCGCTTCGCTCCAAGTGTATCCTCAGTTCTTTGCTCAGGGTACACTACGCCGCAGCTCTCACACCTATACCTGCCCTCCCCGTAGACTGCTCTAGAGGAAGCAACAATTACCTTCTTGATACTCTTGCCCTTTTCTATGACTGACTCCAATAGCACTGCAGAACCTTTGATATTGACATCTACGTACCGAGAGATCTGGTACATAGATTGACCAACTCCGGTCTCGGCCGCTAGATGGACCACAATGTCCATTGCTGATACAGCTTGTTCTACGTCTTTTTTGTTTACAATGTCACCTCGGAGGAAATCAACTTTGCCTGAAAGATATGGTGGTAACTTAGCATTTACCCCATGAATTTGAGGAGATAGACTATCTAAGATTCTGACTTTGTAGCCTTGGCTAAAAAGCGCCTCAGCCAAGTAAGAACCGATGAAACCTGCGCCACCTGTTATCAGGACACTGTTGGTCATTTAGGATGCTCACACATCAGGTAATTGTAGCAGAACTGAGAAAGTTCAGGATAGTATAAGCCACCAAAGGCACTTGCGCATAATTTGGTAATACTAGGACATCTATAATACTATAGTCTTACTCAGATAGCAAAGACTGTGCCTCAGCAGATTTGCCGTACCCATCACATTATGTTATTATCGTCTTTGACCAATTTAGCTTATTTATTTCCGGCCGGACAAAAAATGAGCAACAATTTCAGCACGAAACGCCCTTCCGAACGAACATGG
>Ga0315284_10010638_pt1 | contig 13104 bp, 25 predicted proteins | sample YL17G09_16_MG_FD_203696 | JGI IMG/M metagenome (GOLD analysis project Ga0315284, IMG submission 203696) | Sediment microbial communities from Yellowstone Lake, YNP, Wyoming, USA - YL17G09_16 | ecosystem: Environmental > Aquatic > Freshwater > Lake > Sediment | place: USA: Wyoming | collected...
AGAGCCTGACTTTCTTGGCGATGACCTTGTGGATGCCTGGGTTGATTTCCATGACTTCTGGAATGATTTCGTGCCGAATCCTATTACGGGCATGGTCATAATTCATGTTCGTGTCATCCTCAACCCACGAAACAAACTTTGTCTCCGCATACTCAATGAAGTCAGACTTGGTGGTGAGAAGAAATGGTCTGATGACATTGCGATTACGGTAAGGGATTAACTTAGGTTGTCCATGAATAGCCCCCATCAACCATGTCTCAATCTGGTCATCGAGATGGTGGGCTGTGATGACTGGGGCGGATAGGCTATGGAAGAATTTGTATCGCTCAACACGCCAATATTCTTCCCATGATTTATCAGCAGGCTTCGAGGAAGAAATCCTTCGAGCCACCATCCCAGTCAATCCTAACTCATTGAGGAATTCCAAAGCCTTGGCGGAAGTCTCAGTACCGTGGTCAAAGAAAACTGGCGTGACCTTACGTTGGCCATTCATTCCTGCTTTAAGAAAATGAAGAGCAGCCATAGAGTCAACGCCACCGCTAACGGCAACATAGGTAGGGTCAGGAAGTTTTCCCAGTAGTTTAAGCATGGGTTTAATATAACACTTTTGAACCCACCCGTCAACTATGGAATTGTTTCCATAGTGTTTACTTATATATAAGTAGAGGCAGCCTGCGAGCAGCTACCGACGTTGGGCTCGCTGCGCAAAGAAAAAGCCCCCATCTCTGAGGGCTTAGTCTCTGGATATGTGAATCTGCTTAGTTGGCAAAGGTCTCCGTGACAATCTTTAAAGCCTTACGCTTCAAAGCATCACCCGAACCGAACCACGAACTGTTCAGGCGGGCTTCGGCTTCGCTGGTGAAACCGCTATCCTTCCTCATTGCCGTTGCCCTTTCGTGGTCAGCATAGAAGGTAACGGCATTCAGAACACCCCAAGCCGTACCCTTTGCGCTCGCCAGGTTGCTTCCTGGGCTCGATGTGAAGGCATTCTTGAGACCATCCACAATCCCCATAGCCTTACCACCTTCGGCTTCCACATCAAAACCCATGTTGTCCAAGAAATCATCAAACTTCTTGGTGTTGACTTTCACCTGCGTCAGTCTCTCAGCCAATTCGCCAAAGTCAGCAAACTGCTTCTGAGCAATGCCGAGGAAATCCATAGCCTTGTTGATTTTCTTCTGAGCGTTCTTTGTGTGGCGAACCGAGAAGACCTCACCCATCGACTCCGCTTCTTTGATGGCGAGATTGAGGGTATTGCCACAAACAGGGCGAATGGTGGTTGTCGCCAGTTTGATAGCGGTAGAACCATCGTGGCTGTTGGAGAGCAAAAGGTATTTCTCCACCGTGTCATCTCCCCGCAACGTAATCAAGCCCTTGACCTTAGCCAAGAGCCAGATGCGAGCACCACCTGCCAGAGAGCCTGCTGTTTCGTAGATGGCTTCCTTGCGTCCGACAATCTCATCCATGTCAGCAAAGGCTTGGCGGTTCTGATGGGGTTGCCAGATGGGTCCAACCACGCCGAGTGAATCCTGTGTGTCGGTTCTGACGGACTGAAACTTGAGCCCCTTCTCCATCACTTCCGTAGAGCCCACCGTCTTCTTGAAGTAGTTCGCCCGCTTCTCCACCTGAAAATCCAAGCCCGCAGCAACGATGGCTTCTTTGCTGGTCAGTGAGCCTGAAACGTTTTTCCCCAATCCCCTTTTGGAATCGAAGAGAGTTGATATCTTTGCCATGACTTCCTCCTACTGTGAGTGGTTGCTAGTATAGGTATAAGATACGACATTTAATACAACTTGTCAAGCCCTACAAGTCATACTTTTAAAAGCCGTCAAATTTTATAATTAACTACTTAAGTACTTGGGGCCGCCGAAAGACAAAGAACAAGAAAGACAAAGAGCTCTTAAGTACAAAGTAAAAGTACCCGGGTGATCCGACGACCCTGTTTACTTATATATAAGTAAAGTCCCCAGACCCGGCGATGTCCTGCCCAGAACCCATATCTCCCCCAAATAAAAAAGCCACCCCGAAATCTGAGGTGGCTCTTCTAATATATATGGAAGGCGGTTGGCTACGTCTTAAACTTCCGCTTTGACTTCCCCTTTTTGAGCGTTGCCATCGGAACCCCTCCTTTTGAGAACATCCGCCAGACACTCTCGAACCGCATCAATCCTGTCTCCCTTTAATATAGAACCCTCTGGGGACATTGTGAAGTTCTCAACCCTATTAAGCAGTAGCCGTAAGTCGTGTGAATCTGTATCCTTACCCTCTTGAAATACATACAACCCCATATCAGCATAGAAAGGTTTGAGAATAGAGAACGTAGCCATATCGTAGGCATAGTTGGTCAGTTGTAATATAAAGAACGCCACCAACGCCCCAACCCACACCCCGAAGACAGTCACAAGCGCAGAGACTATAACTACATCCAAAACATAAAGAAGCAACAGAGCCACCTTATGAAAATTACGATACCGAACAAACTGGTATATTAGCCAGTCTCTCTTATTGTTCGTAGCCGCATCGGGCCTAGGTATTAGATTGAGTTTCATTTTAGGCGGCCCTCTAATTTATTATTAATATAAAGATTATTAATATAAAGCCCGATTGCATTATATGGTGCTGGGCCTTTCCCCTCCGCCCAAGTCAAATCAGATTCAAACTCTTTGACGAATATTTTATTACTCCATCTTGGGTTATCTTTTATTTTTTTTACAGTCTCTATTGATGTGTAGTACCCGATTAAATCCTCAGGCGTGTCGTTGTAAGGCCAATAAGTTACCTTGTATATTTTCATTTGAAATACTCCGTGTAAGAGATTAACTTCACGCCCATCTTGGTAGCCTTCTGCAATTTGCTTGAGGCCCCATTGATATCCTCACAAATCAGCAGGTCAGTATCTTTGCCCACATGATCCACGAAGATATCCCCTTTACCCTCAATGTCAGCCATCAGTTCCTTGCGACCCTTAGGCCCAGTCCCAGTCATACACACTTTCTTTGAACCTGCTTTGGCCTCTGCTGTTTTGATGATTTTTACTTTGCTCAACAGCCGAACCACCGAGGCCCTATTGGTTTTCAGATACTCAATAAGGTTCTGACCAATCACAAAGGTCTTATCCTTGAAGGCCCACAGTTCCAGTTCAGTCTTAATTCCCATCTTGGCCATAGCCTTCTCACCCACCAAATCAATTCCGAGCCGATCTACGAAGGCCCCTATGGTCATCTCTTTGGTCTGCTCAATCTGCTCCAATGCGTTCTTGATGCGACTTGAGCCAAAACCTTCGAGGCCCTTCATCTGAGATTCCTTCAAGTCATAGAGGTCAGCAATAGTGTCAATGGCCTTAGCCTTAAACAAAGCCCTCACACTCGACTCGCTAAAGAACTCCATCTCACAGGCCTTGACCCAATGAACGACCTTTAGTATCTCCTGTTCGATGCATGAGTTATTGCAGACCAGATGAATCCCCTCAATCTCCAAGGCCCCACCACATGAAGTGCATTTCTTGGGAACGATTGAACCATCAAATGTCTTGGCCTTATGGGGTGTCAGGTTTTCTTTGAAGAACGGGATTACATCGTTGGCTCTTTCAATGATTACCTTGTCGCCTTTGTGTAGACTCAACTTCTCCACATTCTCAAAGTTGTTTAATGTGCATCGTTGGATTGTGGCCCCACCTAATTCCACAGGCTTCACAATCGCCACAGGAATCAACTTACCCTGCCGACTGACGTTCCATTCAATATCCAGCAGAGTTGTTTCTTTACCTTCACTTGGGGGCTTGAGGGCAATCAGATAATGGTGATGGTGGCTGACTTCCCGTTTTGAATCAATGGCCTCCCACTTCCTGTTGTCATCCACTTCAATGATAAGGCCATCAGTCTCATACTCCCATTTGTCACGCAGAGTTTTGAGGTAGCGGTCATAGAGGCCTGCCACGTCGGTTATATAGATAGGCTCAGTCCAGACCACATTGAATCCACCAGTCTTGAGCCACCCCATCTTTGCAGTCTCAGAATCATAGTCAATCCCGCAAACCTGATAAGCAACAAACTTCACGTGCTTCAAATCTTCGAGGCCATGGTCTTTGCGGTTGATGAGGCCTACTGCATTGTTGCGGAGTTTGGTATCAGTGATGGGATTCTTCTTGGGCAGGTAAAACTCTCCACGAACCTCAACTCTTCCTTTGGCCTTAATGGTAGCGGGAATATCCATATACTTAGCAACGTGAGTAATGTTCTGGCCTATAGTACCGTCACCCCTTGTAGCCACCAAAAGCAACTTGCCATTCTCATAAACAACATTGCCACTGAGTCCATCAATTTTGGGTTGGGCCAGTAGGTTCTCGTTCTTGTCAATCCCCATCTTTGAAGCCCACTCCTCAATGTCAGCAGGAGTCTTTCCCTTACCCGCACTCAACATCGGAATCTCATGCTTGACCTTCGACTTGGAATTACCAGCCGAGGCCCCTACCACTTTAAAGTAATCGTTCTTTGGATCCTTAGCCCGCAACTCCTCTTCCAATTCATCGAAGGCCTCATCAGTCATCAGAGGTTCATCGGTGTAGTAGGCTTCTTTGGCTTCGAGCAGTTTTTTGACGAGAGTTGCGGTTGACATAGGGCCTCCAGAGATTAACTCAATGTATCACTATCTGAGGAACTTGTCAACTACCGAAGAGCGACGGCCACATGAGTAAGAAGAACCGCCAAACCCACAATGAATAGCCTCTTGAAGAAAGCCCCCACCTCCCTATCAACTACCACCTCCCTATCAACTACTGGTCCACTATCAAACTCCCATGACTTAGGATCGGTGGCGCATACCCAAATGACAAGGCCTAGAGATACTAAACACAAAACCGTAACCGCAAACCCATGAGCAAATTCCGTATTCATATCAAACCTCCAGATAGTTGTCAAAAGCCTTTAGGCCTATGAGTTTTACCACATCGACATATTCAGGCTCATCAAGATTAACTGCTTCCTCACTACCGCCCATAACAACACCCCTACAAATGCTACAAAGATCACCACTATAAGTAGACAGCAATCTCCTGCCACAACATGCACATTGTCTCTTCATGGTAAATCCAAATAGTTATCGAAAGGCCTCACTGACCCATATACCTTTTCCCACTCCTCATTTCTCTTCTCATCAAATATCCTATCGGCCCAATCCAATATATCACCAGTAATAAGTGCCACTAAAAGACATAGTGCTATCTCAAGAATTGTATTTACTATAAGGTCATTCATCGTAGGCCTCCAGTTGCTTTCATAGTATCACTTGTCTGAATTATTGTCAAGAACTATTTCAATCCCGCCATTTGAAATACTTTGTGAAAAAAGGTGCAAGGCCTATAAGATTGATTATGCGTCTATGAACGAAAGGCCTTATATCACAGCATTTTCACTTAGGCCTATGCTTAACTCATTAAACAACTATTCCTATATCTTGTGGCGTTCATCTGTATGGTTTGTACTAATCTTCACAATCTATTTCATCAGACGGCTCAAACCCAGTAGGCCTTTACTAATGGGTTTACTTATATATAAGTAGACCTTACCAAAATACCTTACGCAACAGTAGCCTTTGATCTTGGCATGATTTTTGTTCTTGGAAAAATCAAACAAAGTTTCTTTTCGAAACTTTGGCATAGGACTTGCTTTGACAGCCCGTTTTAGGCACAAAGAAATACCCGCAATCCACAAGGGGTTACGGGCTTTCTTCTTATACGCCACAACAAGGCATTTAAATTCGAAGGCCTATGGTGTATGAGGTGGGTAAAAAATACAATTCAAAAATAACTCTTGACAATTAAAACAACTAATGAGAAAATGATCGGTTAAAAAGAATTATGTCCTAACTACAATCCATCCATTACCATATTCCAAATTTGTTCATTATTGTTGATTCTATATGCATAATTCGAATGATATTGATTGTTCTTTGTTACTGATATTCCCAATGATTTTAACTCTTCTAATTTCTCTGGAGTAGCATTAAAATAAAGTCTCAACTCACTTCCCCATTTACCTTTGTGTCCTGTTCTCTTAATATTGTTGTCAAACTCAGAAGGCCACTCAGTAAATCTACTCATTCCAGAAGCATCCCTAAACTTATTTTAAAAATCTTGCTTTGCGTTTAATTCTATCTCGGCCTCAAATAAAACATCTCCACATCCATTGAGATTTATCTTACTTCTTAAAGCCTTCTTATAGATCAATTTACGATAGGCCTCCACATTATTCATTGGTGAAGGAGATTGAGTTCGTTCATCTGCCATCCAATTCATTAAGGCCTCCTGCATCTTCTCTCTTAAACTGGCGGCCTTTGAAGGTTCCATATGTCCCTCATTTATTGCTTGCATAATTCCATCAAACATAGACTTCATTGTTGCATCGGCCTCTTTAATCAATTTTCTATACGAGGCCTTTGAGGTTTTAGTTGAACAGGCCTCACAGACTCCATCGCTATTAGTCTTTGCTTCATATCCACATTGATTACATTTCATTGAGGCCTCTTGATGTTTTAAAATTTCATCTAATTCTTTTTGCTCTTCTTGATCTCCATATAAAGGTGGCTGTGGCAAAGACAATGTTTTGAAATTTTTCTTTAATATATATCTCAATCTTGTTAATAAATTATCAAAACCAACTTGTTCATATCCCATTTGACCTTTATTATGTTGTTTAATTGCATTGTTCCATTCTTTATACATTGAATCGTTATTAGTAATCTTGTCAGACAAATAATGCGCAAAATCTTGTAGCTCTTCAAGGCTCATAGATTCAAGGGATGGCATAGCGTTTATTCTTTGAGCAATAATTGATCTGTAATCCATTGAGTGAGGCCTCTTGTTTGTTTATAATATCGTTGGTTTAAGATTACGCTTTTCTGGCTTATATGTATATGTATCTTCTTCCTCTGCCTCTTTCTTGATTTTTTCCTCTAAGGCCTTAAGACTCTTCTCATCTGGTTTTGTTTTAATTATTTTTACCGATTGAGCCTTCTTAATTATTAAAGATCTATAGTTAATACGAGCGAGACCTAAGCCCATTTGTGAGTCATCAAACTGGGGAACTCTTTGACGGCCTTGAGATGAGCTTGGTCTGTTAAGGGCACCCTCTTCAATCTCTCTCATTATGGCCTGCTCATTTTCCTCATCAATATCCAGATTTTTTTTGTTTAACCCCCATTGTTTGGTTTTTTCAATTATTTTATCCAGATTATTTAATTCACCTGGCAGATTATTATGTACGAACTCTGTTACGGCCTGTACATTTCCAGACTTCATTAATTCTACACATTGTTCCTCTAACTGTTTTATATTATCGTCATTCTGTATTACTTGATGTAGTTGTGACTTCTTCTTCATTTGGCAAAGGCCTCCAGTTGATTTAATTGATCTCTTGTGATAATACAATAATATAAGATCTGTTTGATTAGACGTAAAAAATAAAGTCGATTGTATGGCGAGAGGGCTTATATATTTTCGATAGCTTTGAGTGTCTGAAGCCAGTATAAATATCACTAACTCCCAATCAATGTATCTCTTTTGTATCAGTTACCATTGAAAACCCTTATGGAATATAGCTCATAGGCCTTTGGGTTCTTATGGTCTTTTATGGTTTATCTTCCCCATTTCATATTTCCATTAGACATAACCAAGGCCTTTAGGGATTATCGTTAGACTTAAAGACCAATTTAAAATAGGCTCTGGAGTTAAGATCATCTGGCATAGAGTATTCTGTTGATATACCCTTTCCCTCTAAACATCCTTGAAGGTTAGCCATGAGATGAGCAATATCTTCTTCTATTAAGTCTTGATTAGTTTGATTCCATTGATAAGTTAATCTGTTACCAGACGTAGTATAAACGACTCTTTTAAACCCGCAGGCCTGAAGGCATTCATCGAAAGTATTATTTAGTTCAAATGATTTAAAGGAACGGCCCCAATCAATAAGAGTTCGGTAACCAGGAATAGGATCTGGACCCAAGTCTTTAGGACCGTAATTAAACTTGATCCATTGTTCTGGAAGGCTTTGTTTTAAGGTATCGAGTAGGTCTGCTTGTCGGTAGGATATCATGATCTAGGTATCACCTTGATAGTTTTATATATATCAACCGCATGAAGCATATTTTTACGAAGGTCTAAGGTTGTTTTGGTTGTATGTAGCATATCGCCATCTATTGATTTGAAGTAGCCTAGTTCTTCTTGGATATATCCATTGTCTGTATCATCAATTTCATATTTGTATGATTTTATTTTTTCTGTATTACCCTTACGGCAGATGAAGATAGTATCAGAAGTCTTAGACAATATCTCGGCATCGTTAAGATCAATACCTCTATCTTTAATGAATAGGTATTTGTCATCTTTTCGCCTCACCTCATTATCGGATGGGGTCATAGGCCAGCCACCATCAACGGATATTATGTGCATGCCTATATTGGTGTATTGTCTTAGAGTATCGAGTAGGTCTGCTTGTCTGAACGATATCATTATAGTGCTCCAAAGACATCATCAAGTATGTCCATTTCAGCGTAGGTATCGGCCTCAAGATTATATTTGGTTTTTTCTTCTGGGGTTGATACTTCTCTGAGATAGTCGGCAACAGCTTCTTCATCGGACTGTGTTATAGAGCCGATTCCAAGTGGATGACGTTCTTCAAGGAGTCGTTTAATAGAAGGTATATGTTTTTTGACGTAGGCCTCCCGTTCTTTAGGAGATCTGATTAGGTCTAGGATATCTGCTTGTCGGTGTGATAGTCTCATATATATACTACTTCCTTATAAAATGTGCTTGACAGAGATGAAGTTAAGGTCATACAATAGTGATATTTAACTTTAAAAGGGGATATTATGAAATGGTGGCACGTTGGTTGGTTTTGGTTGGCCTTGGTGGCTGGTGGTATTTTCTATCTCAAAAGGATGGAGAGCATTTACGCTACCACCTACGAAGCCAGAGCCAAGGCCTTCCCCAAGTATTACCTTAAGTTTCCAAAGTATAAGACTGTGTGGTTAGTTTTTCCCCGATATATACGGACTGACTGTATAGGGGATATAGAGACAATTACTGGTTCTACGGCTGAGGTAGATAGATTGATGAAGTATGAGATTCCAGAGGCTTATAGGTGGGATAGTGAGGATAGTAGATGGGTTCGGATAGGTGTCTGTAAGGCAGTAGTTTATCGTTGAAATTTAGCGGGGATTTGAAAGCGGGCCATATGAGTAGAGGCACCGGTTGAGTTATTGGGTTCTGGTATTTGATTGGTTAGGCCTAGGCTGGTATACATAACTATTAGAAGACGGACTGTTCTATCGGGATTATTGGAAGGTATAGAGTATTGTATTTCCCCTGCATTTGGAGCATTTATGACGTTGAAGTTTTTGACTGGACTGGTATATTTTGGGTCGATTTCTAATATCCTGCCATGGCGACGATATTTTGGATCAATAGAGAAGATGGCCTGAGCTTGGGTTGGAGTGGCATATATATTTAAGACCCAGGGATCTGTTTTAATGTAATCCTTGAAGTCTGGATGATCTAATAGGTCTGCTTGGCGGTAGGATAATCTCATGTCATTATATCCATTGCCGTGAAAGAAACCTTACAACCCATGCCCATTGCCACCTCGAATTTTTTACCTTCTGGAAATATCTCTCTCATTCTTTTCTCAAGATATGCTTCATCGTAACCCTTTGGATCCCACTCCCGCACATCCAGAGCCAATGCTGGAAAGCCCCCTATGGTGTTGGGTGTTTCTTTAAAGCCATGTTTTAAGATAAAGTCATTCACCTGAGATATACTAAGGGTGGTAATCCCATTTACTCTTAAAATACCAATATCTAAAGCGAGTTGTTTGGGAGCGACTGTTATTTGTCCACTAGAAGGATCGGCGGCCAAGAGATAAAGCCGAAAATCAACAACAATATCAGCGCTTGTTGTTAATTTAATGGCATCGAGTAGGTCTGCTTGTCTGTGTGATATCATTAGTTAAACACCATTTTAAAAACAATTGCATGGGGAATGTTGTTAGGTATAGAGCACTGTGTATCGATGCCATTTTCTTTTAAAAACCCTTGCAAAGAAGTCATGACCCGATGAATTTTATAGGCATTGGTTGTAGATTGTTGAGGCCAAGAGTAGCACCATCTTATATTTGCTGAATCAAATCTACGTTGTGTAAACTGAGCTTTGGCTAGAGCCTCGTCAAAGTCTTGGTTTGTTTCGGCGGAGTCAAAACTACGATTTACCTCATAAAGCTGATTTTCATCTCTCGAAGGCACAAATCTAAACTCTACCAATCCTAGATGTGTTGGTTTTGGCTTATTTATTAGGTCGAGAAGGTCGGCCTTGCGAGTGGGGGTTCTTTTGACCCAATCTTTTTTGGCCCAGTCTTTGGTAGTTATTGATCTTAAAACTTTATATGTTTTTGAAAGAATAGCTGGTTCACGGTCAAAACTATCATAGTGTGGATCGACTAAAGTATATTTATCTAGGCCCTTTTCAAAAACATTAAAAAGATCAATACCCTCGGATTTGGATTGGCCCATAGCATAGTAGGTGTATGTTTTCTCGCTGTTTTTTTGTTGAAAAGGCATACCGCTGCGAGAGAATACTTTTTCTAATATATCTTGAGCAACATTATTATCAAGAAATACCAATGATTCCATAATAATAGCAACAGTAAGACCTGGACCGGAACTGTTATGATCAGGCGCAAGAATGATATTAATAAAATATGGGTCGGCGTTAAGGTCAAGAGTATCGAGTAGGTCTGCTTGTCTGTGTGATAGTCTCATATACATACTACTTTCCTATAAAAGAAGGAGATTTTAGTTGACAGATGGTAGGCCTAAGCGCTATACTAGTGATATTTAATTTAAAAGGGGGTACTATGAAGATTATATATATTCTATTTAGTGATATGGGTAAGTGGCTACGTGGTCTGTGGAATAGTTTTTGGGATGATGCGTGGCCTGACTTGTGGCCTGTCCTTGTGTGGATTGGTATATGGTTAGGGACTGTGATATTCTGGTGGCGGGCGATAGAGAAGTATTTAGGAGAGGATAGTGCTGACTCTTTTGCGATATTGTTAATGTTATTGAGTTGTTTATCTACTGGGGCCTTGGGGTATGTCTACGTTAATCTAGGGAATATGAGGGCTTATTTTAAAAACGTCAAACGGAGGTCTAAACTATGAAAATGACAGATGAGGAAATTGGTGGAATAATCACAGCGTTGGTTCTAGTTGTATTCGTTGGGTTTATGTTTTACTTGGTGCGGGGCGTAGAGAATGAAAACAATAAACTATTAGAATCATGGCCTCGGTACTATTATCATTACTCTCATGGCGACAAGTATTTCAGGGTCTATCCGCACTATATAAGGGAGGACTGTGTGGGTTCGATAAATTATTCGTTGAGCACTTCACAAGGTATGGATGACTATAGGAGATATGAGAAGCCAACGATCTATAAATGTGAGTCTAAGGATTCTGGGTGTATAAAGGTATCTGAATGTAGGAGGGTAGATTGATGAGGATATTTCTATTTATACTTCTATTATTTACTTCTGGTTGTGGCAATGGCAATGGCATAGTGGTCATTGTGGGTAGCGATGGATCTGCTTGTATGAAGAAGGTAGATGGGAAATATGTAGATGTGCCTTGTGGTAATCTTACATTGGGTGAGCTGAATAAGGCTAGGTGGATAAACGCAATGGGGGTCAAGGTCAAATGAAAAGTATATTTCTATTGGCAATGGTACTGTTGGCGGGATGTGTGGAAGGCCCTCCTACGCAATGGAGTAACGAAGAAGCCGCTTATATCGGTAGGGTTAAATCATTCACATATATCATAGGTGATGGTCTTGAGATTCCTATGATTCAAGCGGGGGTTAAGACTTTTCTACTGAGCTATACTGGAAGTGCGAGGGCCAAAGATATAGAAGTGGGGAATAGAGTTTGGACAATATCTGATACTAAGGGGACAAGATTTATATTAATAGAATTGCCGTCTGATAAGGGAACAGCGAAGGCCACAGTCTTTTGGTTAAGGAGATGAGTAGGCCTAAGGCATATGGAAGTCTGAGGGATGCTTGGCAATCTATTGAGTTTAGTAATAGATTGGAGGCTGGTCCTATATTTATGCGCCTGTACGAGTCTAGTGAACATATCTTTGATAGAGCCAATGAGTTAAAGTATTTTAAGCGGATTGAGAAGCGTAAGCCCGTAGCAATGACCAATGGGGAGTTGTATCTGGTGTGGGCTTTGATGGATAAGGATTTGCTTATAGATAGGTTGAGGAGGATACATGCTTAATTGGAGAGTCATTCGTAAGATGGCTTTATTGACATTGGCTGCCCTTGGGGTATATTTTATAAATGGAATAATTGATCTTAATTGGCGGGATATAATTATAGATGGATTACTTATGGGATTATCTATATCCGCTGCGATTAGGCATTATAAACTTATGAGGGGTGGTCTATGAGGAAATTTGAATTGATGGAGTGGAGATCTAGCCGCTTCAAAGAGATACCCATTAGATATACTTTTACTTGGGTATTTATATCTGGGCTTTATGTACTTATTCAGTTGGAATGGATAGGTGCCTTGATAGTGGTGGCGGGTATTTTAGGCTTGGGTATATGGTTGGGTAGAATGCTGTGAATAGGCGTAGCTTTATATCGGGGACTAAGAAGAAGATATCTAAACTAATTGGTATAGGTAGCAGGGTTAGATATGCTCCTGAATATACTATGGATAGGCTCAGACTGCATATTCATAAAGCTGGGACAATAACTGGGGATATACCTGGTGAGTGGGTAATTCAATGGGACGATCATCAACCTTGGGATAAGCGAATAATCATTAAAGATATCATAGTGGTTGATGAATATGGTCCTGGCATTATGCATCCACGAACAAAGGTTATGAATGAATAGGTCTAAGTTTGTATCTGGTGTGGGCTTTGATGGATAAGGATTTGCTTATAGATAGACTGAGGAGGATACATGCTTAATTGGAGAGTCATTCGTAAGATGGCTTTATTGACATTGGCTGGCCTTGGGGTGGGTGGAGTATCTATTGCGGTAGCT
>Ga0315284_10010639_pt1 | contig 13103 bp, 31 predicted proteins | sample YL17G09_16_MG_FD_203696 | JGI IMG/M metagenome (GOLD analysis project Ga0315284, IMG submission 203696) | Sediment microbial communities from Yellowstone Lake, YNP, Wyoming, USA - YL17G09_16 | ecosystem: Environmental > Aquatic > Freshwater > Lake > Sediment | place: USA: Wyoming | collected...
CATTGCTGTACAACCTTGTTGCTATGGTAGATCGTACATTGGATAAACTTGTTTTGATGACAACAATCACATTCTATGTAGTAGCAGTGTTGTTGCTCGTATTGTTTCGTAATGATCATATCAAACCACCATACTCCAGAAAAAATCCTAAAGAAAAATCTAAAATGCGCGATTATCCAACCTATTCCAACAAATCCTTTTCAATGTCCTCTCCTGTTTGTATCAATACAGAGAGTGGAGAGGTAAGTGCATGCAAAGTGGCAACACAACAAGGGCAAAGAGAATCATCACAGAACCCAACGCGGTCCTCAAAGTCTTACCAGAGTACAAAGCTAATAGAAGACTCTTTATGACAATAGACACACTTATGAGGGAAAGGCCACTTGATAATACCAACCTTGGCAGCCACTTGATGTCTCCTTATATGTAGTGATGTATCAAGAATGAATAACTATACAAAATAACACCACCAGTAGGTATGTTAGTGGTCCCTGGTAGAACCAGCACTTACATATATAAGGGATAGGTGTTTGGGCATATTCACGATATCACCTAAAATACTCATCACAGATACGCCTCGCTATGTTCCCGGGTTCTGATTTGGCGATCCGAATCCTTTGAGCTTCATTCCGATTAACTGGTCGATTGTATGTCCGCTGCAGACCAGGAGATCGAGCGGATTGGATTCGGCTGCGTGGGACCATTCCAGGTAGTCAGCGTCGAGACAAGAGAGAGATGTAGATGCCAGGTGCCACCCACCAAGTGAAACTTGAATAGACAAAGTGTTGAACAACCCTTCTTCGGGTCAATATAGAAAGCAGTGAGATGTTTATTGCTATCCTTGAGTATGATGTGTTCCATTGTCTGCTTTCATGTTATCTGCTTTCTTGATCTCCCGCTCTATCTCCGCACGACTCCTCCCTGTACATACCAGTACCTCGAGCCAGCTACTCTCTGTGGCACACTTACTGGCTCCAGTGTGGCCCCATAGACCCCCACTATAACTGACATACCAGTCAGGAGAGCAAATATAATGGTAGAGAGTTTTCCCTCTTACGAATGAGAACTGAATCTTATTTAGGGAGTAGTGTGTTGCTGCCACGGGGCCAGTGAATATTGATTTATATACTTTTATCTTCATTGCCTTCCCTTATTCTATCTGTTATAGACTTTACTCGCCTCTTCTCTTTACAGCTCTCACATATCTCCCACACCTCTTGATCTTCTATTAGTGTAGGCTTGAGTGCCTTCTGGCAAGGTGTAAGACATTTATCACATAGATAGAGAGTTGGGCCAGTAAGTGTTCCTTTTATCATAATAAATCCCTATGCAAATCAGGTTCCTTTGTTTATCTTTCGCTCTTACTTCGCTCGGTATTTATCAACTTTACCCTCCTGCCACTCGCTCGAGAAATAACAAGCGAGGGTAAAGAGGTGTATAGTATGAGGTTATGTCTCTTGGTCAATAGATAGTTTTTGATGTAAGTTCAATCAGATAGTTTTTATTTCGTTTTAGGGGGAAGACGGGGCGAGGGAGAGAAGAACAAGGACCTGGTGGCTATCAATACCTGCCAGGCTGTCTTCTCTCCCTCTAAATGTTGGTGGGCTCGGTGAGAGTCGAACTCATAACCTACCGGTTAAGAGCCGGTAGCTCTGCCAGTTGAGCTACGAACCCATTGGTGGCGTGTAGTGGAGTCGAACCACTACCAGGTCCGTTATCCCATACCTCTATGTCCTGACGTTTCCCTTTCGGACAGGCTCGGTGTCATAGTGTAGGCGAACCTCTGGACCTCTCCAGTTAGCAAACCCGCACGCCATAAAGGTGGGGCGGCGTAAGTGTGCAATACACTTGGACCGCCCTTTAGTATCTTGGTTTGATATTCATAGGAGGGATGATAGGGAGTAGTTTGTTGTACTGGTCCAACACCTCTAAGTGCTGTGCCAGTTCGATCACCATCTTGGTGATCTCCAGATCCATCTTCCCTTCTGTCTTGTAGTCCTTCAGAAGGATTAGAGCAAGTGCGACTTGCTCTTTTCCTGATTCATTCAACTCCATTTGTTCCTTTCAGAAAGAGGGAGGGATGACGCTGGGGCTTTGATAGGTATTCAATCTATTCCCTATCCATCCCTCCCACTCTACCCATTCTACGCTTCCTGGTTCTCAATCTTCCGACCGCTGCGGAGGCATCGAACGATGTACCGCAGCCGCCTGCGGGTGATTCTCTGCAACTCGGTCTTGGTCTCCTCCCAACTGCGAACGTGGAGCTTCAGGCCGACCGCGACCTCGATCGGCTCGAGCGGTGTCGTGTCAAGCCTCCGCTCGTTGTCCAACTCAGCCGGGTCGAGATTGTTCGGGATCACCCAGACCGCGTGGTTGAGGTTGCTGCGGAGCCGAGCAACTGCCAGGCCGTTGCGGCAGAGATGGAGGTCCGTCCGGGCGCCGCGCAGGGCCACGGGACCCGGGAGGCGCGGGACCGCTTCCCACACCTCATGTACCTTGGGGTCATACGCGATCGGACCAGAGATCGTGTGAGTCTCACTCACACCATCCCTGTTCTTCCTCTGGTAGCTGAACGACTTGCGGCGGTTGATGAACGTCATGTCTTCCTCCTATTAGAGTTTACATGAAAGTGGAGGGAGTAGTCTGTGCAGGTTGAAAGCCTGGCGACTTGCTCCCTCCGCACTGGACATAGACTTGACTTCTTACTCCTCGTCGTCCCTGTCCCTCCGTCCACCACGCCGATCGCGCCAGTCTTCCTTCGGCGGCCTCTTATAGTCTCGATCAACGATTTTGGTTTCCCGCTTCAGTGTTCGACGAAGCTCGATTGCCTTCGCTTCCGCCTGCTCCTTTGTGTGTCTGATATCCCAGGTCGTCAGAACTCCATCCTTGTTGGCAACCAAGATCTCATACATCCTTCATCCTCCTACGAGTTTACAAATGACATTTCTTCTAACTCCCATATACATATATATAGGATATTGATCAGGAGAAATGTTTATGACCAAGTGTGGTAATCCAGAGTGTACAGCTGAACTGAAAGGTAAACGAACGAAGTGGTGTAGTCCTCAATGCCGTAAGCGCTGCAACGACGTTTTGTATTACCAAAATCACAAGGTGGATGTGATTCGTAAACGTACGGATTGGTGGCAGAAAAATAAGGCCACCGCGACCAAAATACATAAGCGGTCTCGGCTGAGGAGAGTGTATAACCTATCAGTCGAGGAACATGATCAGATTCGGACTCGACAAAATAATAGGTGTGTGATTTGTACTAGGACCTTTGACACGACTATGCCACCTTGTTTGGATCATGATCACACTACTGGGACCATTAGGGCAATGTTGTGTCGAGATTGCAATCGTGGGTTAGGTTGCTTCCATGACGACCCAGTATTATTACAAGCCGCTCTCACTTACCTTTTATCTCACTCTTCCCAGCCTATTCTTCCTTGAACCTATTGATTGAAAAGCCGACCGGGCGAGACCATAGGGTTGCTTACGCACCCCATAGGAAGAGTCCCAGCGACAAACTCTTTGGGCGATAGGGGAAGATTAGGCAAAAGAGTAGGAGGTGCGGCCTTGCACCGCACTGGTGGTCTTACAGGCACATCGTTAGGCTACCTCTATAGACCTCACAGCCCATGTGTGCCCTACCCTGTCATTGCTTGCGCTCGAGAGTAGGACAGCAGCTGTGAGTGTTCAAGGGCCGTTGACTCGCGATGCCAACCTATCTAACAGCATTCGGTTGTTGCCCTTCCCAAACTCCTACCAAGTCTTCCGATTAGGCGGTCGCGCGAACAACCTTCGCGAGCAGAGTGAGTAGAGCACTCTCCTGCTCGCCAGCGTCGATCAGAGTCTGCTCCGCAGTGTCGATGTCCTCTTGGGCCAGAACGATCCTGACTTCCATTGGGCTCCTTTCAAATAAAAAGGGGAAGGCATAAAGCCTTCCCCTTACCCTCCGACCTTCGACTCAGACCTTCGGTTCGATCAGGTTGTACTTCTCGGCAAGGGCGAGCGTCTCCTTGTCGCCCTTCTCACACCTCGCGATGAACCTCTGCTTCATCCCGTACAGGACCGACCCTGCATTCTTGTTGGTGTAGCTCTTCGGCAACACGGCCGGGAGAGCCGGGCCAGCGAACAGGCCCTTCTCGACCCCGTCGTTGAACAGGGCGACACCGACCTCGAACGCCTGCTTGCCACCGACATCGTCCTTCATGTTGGTCTTGATCACGATCGCCTGAGCCTCCAGCGGCCAGTCGATCTTCTGGGTGCGGGTGCCGGACGACGCGCCAACAAACTGGAACTTCGCGACCGCGGGAGCGGACTTCTGAGCCATAAAACCTCCTCTATGGTAGGTTGGAGTTGTTGTTGAAGCACTCGACACTGAATGCTTCTTTTGTTATATAGAATATAATAAAGTTCTTATTTAGTTTTAGTCTCTTGTTCTCCTGTCCTTGTTATGTAAGTGTGTTGAATGATATTGTTTTGTGTATTATAAATATGAATGGGTTATAAAGTAGTTGATTGCGAAGACAGGGCCAGTGGTGGAAGAAGATAAATCAGACCTGTGCGATGCCTTGCTAAGGAAGACGGGGTGAGAGAGAGAAGGAAATGATTCCCTCTCTCCCTCTGGTTGTTAGTCTTCCCTCTCGAATCTGATGGTGATGCAGTCGATCATATTCCCCTTGTGGTGATCAACTCCGAGGATGATCTGCTCTGGGAGACCATCCGATCGACCACTCTCATCGACTCCTCGGACTTCCATCTCTCCCCCATGGGCGGTAGCCATTGCTTGCAGATCGTAGATCAGTTCGTTCAGCTTCATACTTCCTCCTTTCAGTACTGCTTCCGATCCAACTCCTCCCCAATAACCTTCTTGGGGAGCTCCATCTCCTCTGCCAGGCAGGACTTGCAGAGAGCAATCAGGTCGTAGTCTCCATCCTCATCCCAATGTTTGTTATGAGGATCCTGAATGAGAACGCAAGGACCTTCCTTGCTGCACTTGTCGCACTTCGTGTGGACCAACTTGAACATGGTTCCTCCTTTCAGTACTCCAGGTCGCCGGGAGGTGCGATTCCTACCTCCACACTCGACTCATCGACCTCTCCCTGCACACCGGTCTCGTAGGTCCAGCCATCCCCGAACGACTGCTCGTCGAGGAGACCTTTCACTGCCGCAGCCAGCTCCTGCTGTTCTTTCAAGGAGAGCGGACGCCGCACTTCGACACTGATCGTCAGTTGCACCTTCATACTACACTCCTTTCAGGTAGGTAATAAGAGCCTCAATGACTCTCTGGTTATACCAAGCACCCGACTCTAATGTTCCGATCATCGCAGGGCCAGTCAAGCCTAATGCGTGAGCGCATTGAGCTTGCGTCTTGAACTTCTCCCTGCGAAGCTTCTTGAGAAGCTTGCCGACCTCCTTCCGATCCCCTCTCTCCTCCTGCGAGAGGGCCGGTCGTCCCCTCTTGGTAGCGTTCGGCCAACAGACAGGGCAAGCCGAACGAGTGAACGAGCAATCGGGCTGCCTGTTGCCCGGTAGAGATGACAGCGGGATGTACATTGTTCCTCCTTTCAGGTGAATATGGGTCCCCAACCCACATCCCACTCAGTACTCCTTCTCTCCTAACTCGGCATCATCCGCATCCAACATCTCCGAGGAGTGGTGCTCACATGAGCAGTCATTGAGATGCTCGTCGCACTCAGCACAATAGAACCCATCATATGGGTCCTGACCTGGCTCCGGATTGTGGTTTTCACCACATCTGCTACATGTACCATCGGGCAGCTTCATACGACACCTCCTTTCAGGTGAATAACGGGGCCCTTACGGGCCCCGATTGACTACCGGCCGATCTCCTTCCGCTTCAGAGACTTGATATCGAACGCCACGGCCTCGACCAGGGTGCTCTGGTTGAGCCACATCATATGGGTCGGCGTGCCTCCGGTATTGATGCACTGCTGCCTCTTCAGCTGGGCACCACGGATCACCTTCTGGTTGGGGACTTCGACGTAGCTCTTGGTTGCCGGGTTGTACTGGCGACCACCGAACACAAACAGCTCCCTCCGGGGCACCTTTTCACCTTTCTTGATTTTCAGGTGCTTCAGGCACTTGCGGTGAGCGTAGCCAGTCCTGTTGCTCTGTTCCCCACGCCGCCTTCCACCACAGACCACCGACTCACCCTTCTTGGTTATCTCTCCGCACACCTGACAGATCCGACCGGGCCAGTTGTTCCGCAGGACGACGCTGTTCAGATGTCCCTCGTGCTTGTGGCTGCACCGCTCGGCAGCCTTGGTGGCCCAGTAGGCCCGGTAGCACAGAACTGACTCGGACGAGAAGGTGGGGGAGGTGATGGTCTTCAGGTCCTTGACCACCGAGTGGGGTAGCCCGGTCTCCTTCCACTTGCGCAGGCGGGCCGCGATCTTGATGTTCATCTCCGGGTCCCTTCCCACCCGAACCTCCCACTCGTCGAGCGGCTTGACCTCCAAGGAGGCCGCGAGCTCCTCGAGCTTGCCAGGGGTCAACCCCGTGACGACCACTCCACCGACCCACGGCATGTACTTACTCATTCCTGACTCCTCCTTAGGTTGATGTTGGTTCCTACATTCAACGAACTGAACTACGACTGATTCTCACCTTGACATCCTCACCAAACCCATCAGGATCAAGATCGAACCACACATCAAGCGTCTTCTGGTTTTCCTTGATGATATGGCCCTTTGTTCCTACAGGGATGAACTCGATCTCCTGGTTGAGTTGGTCGAGCCTCATCTTCTTATGGATGAAGATGGGCACCACCGAGACGACTTCCTTCATCACTCCTCCTTTCCAACAAGTCCCCAACCCACGTTCCTTTGGATCAGAACTCCTTGGCGTTCAGTGCCTCGGTCTCCAGCCGATCGATGTCCCTCTTGTGGAGGATCTCGGTGAGGTTCTCGCCCGGCTGATTGGCAGGATGGGCCACCCTCTTGAAGTTCCTGGCGATGTACTTGCGAGCCTCCTCGACGTACATCGTGCCGAACATCTTGCCGACTGGGATCTTGAGCATCTCTTCCCAGACCTCCTTCGGTGAGTGCTCGAACTCGTACGCCGTCATCCCTTCGAACATGGCCACCAGCAGTTCGGCCTGGGTGTCGAGCATCTTCGCGTAGCCTTTCGGATCGTACTTCATGGCACATCCTCCTGTAGATGGTTGAGACAACAAGTGGAGAGTAGACCATCTACTCTCCTGACTTGTCATCGAAGCCCCCAACCCACGTTCATACTTATCCTACTCTACAACCGGACACAGATCTCGTCTCATGCCCAGATCCTCTTCCACATAGAAGATGGCATCGGTGAGGCTGTGGAACACCTCTGGCTCGATGAACTGCTCGCAGGTGAGAGGTGGCAGGACAACGTCCTTACCCAGCTCAACGATTCTGCTCCATGAGCCGTCTCCATCGTCGGTGTTGTGCATAATGACGAACATCACTCCTCCTTGTGTTGTTGGTTGCCGAACTACTTCCGAACCATCTTGATCTCGCGGTTGTCCGGGAGGATGATGATGATCTCATCGACCTCCCCATCCGCAAGGTACTTCATAAGTCCTTCACTTGACCAGGTAGCATGTGCCTCCCGGTACTTGTTCTTCCCGATCGAGCACAAGGTGTAGTCGACCTTCTGTTCCATTTGTTCCTTTCTGCTCCTCAAAGTCCCCAACCCACATTCCTATCGACCTTACTTGATTGACGCAGCCAGGAAGTCCTCAAACTCCTTCCAGGTCATCGAGCGAACTGGATGAGGGAGCTCAATCTGATCGCGCTCGACAACCTGTCCGAACCCATCGTCGCACATCAGCGCCTCGGCGACCTCATCGTCCAAGCGCATGACCCGATGGTTGTAGTCCGCCTCGGTCGGCACATCGACCAGGTCGATCACGCTGTCATCGACGTTCCAAATCAGCATACAACACCTCCTTTCAGGTGAATAACGGGGCTCTTACGAGCCCCTACTGACCTATGACACCAACGTCTCGAAGATCCGTTCCTGCAGGTCTAACCGCTTCATCATCGTCTGGATCGCGGTCCTGTTGTACCTGATCCTCTTCTTCAGGTTCTTCGAGTCGAGGTTCATCAGGGACCTGATGATCTTCACCGCACCCTTGAACGACTTCGGCTCGACGATCTTGATCTCCTTCCAGTGCCTCACACCCTCGCCCGGTCCGTACCTGTTCAGACCGGTCTGGGTCCGACCGGTGTAGAACGAGATGTCCGAGTGGATCCTCCCCTCCCACTCACGAACACTCACCCAGATGTAATCGACCTGTCGACCCTCTGTGTGCTTGTCCTCGACCTGTTGACGACGATGATCGTTGTCGACATACCTGTACCTCCTTCCAACTGACTTAGAACAACGAGACAACTGACACACGTCTTTAATAATTTATTTTTATTATATAAAATATTTTTATATTATTTGTTAATATAATTATATTTTATTTTATATTAAGTTTTATATTGAAGACAGGGCGACGGCTGGAAGAAAATGATTCTCCCAGCCGTCTGGTGGTTCAGGCGACGCAGCAGACCAGTTCACGGGTCGACTGAACCATATCGTCGTAGTCGTCGAACCCATTTGCTACATGGGCTTCGAGTTCCTGCGGAGGCCGCTTGAACTTGATCGCTCTGTAGTACTCGAACGGAGCGATCCAGCGGAGCACCTTGTGGTAGAGATCCTTGTTCCTGCCAAGGAAGATCATCAGTGGAGCCATCTCCCTCGCCTTCGGTCCCACACAGAGCCAGATGCAGACCCGGTAGCATTCCAGCTCCGGCATCTCCTGGAGTTCGTTGAGGATCTCGTCTCGGGTGATCCCTCTCATGTCGATTGCGCGGATCAACTTTGTCGATGTCATGCAAACACCTTGTCCTTCAACTGCAGGCCATCCTTGATATTCCAGGTTGCAATCCATCCGTTTCGGAAGAGGGCAATCGAGGGAGCGCCATCTACCCGGAACGTCGCAGTGCAGTTTCTGCACTCTCGGACTTCACCACCAAGCTGTTCGACCTCCTTGATGTAGCCGTTCATCCTCTTGACCGCTTGATTGAACTCCAATCGGAGGAGTTCGATCTTGCACGATTCTTGAACCGAACGATTGTTCTTCCGCTCCAGGATTTCGATCTCGGTGCGGAGTGGGTGGATCCCATTCCAGCATTCCTGCAAGGAGACGATGATTGATTTGATCAGTGGTATCATCCTCTTGACATCGTTGTAGGTCATTCCTTACTCCTCCTATCTCTCTCCTGGATGTACTCCTCCAGGACTTGCTTGAGAGACCTGCCGAGTTTCCTTTCATCTGTTCGGCACACACGATGACCAGGGAGAAGTAGGAGTGGGATAAACCATCCCAGAAGCGTTCCTACTATCAACCCCAGGAAAAATATATCGAACCTTCCTTTCATGTAGCATTCCAGGGCAGCCATCAACGTTCCGATGGCAGCTCCTACAATCTGTATTCAATACCATCCTCTCCCCTATGATTTGATCAGGAGCGAGGATAACTGGTCCCGGCAGCCGATAGGGTGGTGGCTCCGGTGGAGGTAGCGGACACGGATTGCTACATCCACACAGAACCACCACCCAGACGATCTTCTTCATTCCTCGATTCTTTCTTTCAGATCTGGTGGGCTCCCTTGGTGTCGATGCTGACCCTTCCTTCGTCCTCCATCTGATAGATCCTATCGCGGGGGAACGATCCCATGTAGTTCCCTTGTCGACCGAACAGCGGAAGCGTCTTGCTGTCGAGACTGATCTCGGCGTGGACCTTGGTGGCGCGGGAGAGGATGCTCAGCACCTCGTTGCGTTCCTTGCGATCCATTCAGTCCTCCTTGATGTGGCGGACCTCGAACTCCTGCAGCTGCGGACTGCCGACTCCGATCCAGATTTGATCAAACCGGCGGAGCCAGTTCTTGATTGACTCTTCCGACCCTTCGATAGCGATGTGGGTACCTTCGACTTGGTCGTGGATATCATCTCCGACTACGATCGACAGGTGTCCCCAGTTGTGCTTGACCTCCACACTGGCTGGTTTGGTAGCCAGCATCTCGTCTGTCGCGAGCAGAACGATCACTCTTCCTCCTTGATGCTGATCAGGCCCTCACCAATCGTCGCAGGGGCTTGGAGGACGCGGTAGCAGAACACAACGAACCCAACACCGAACGCTGTGGCAAGCAGAACTTCCATTGGAACCTCCTTATATGATTGCGACCACGATCCGAACCAGACAGACAACAATGATCACCGAGCAGACGTAGAGCGTAGCCTTGTTGATCGTCATCTCCCTTGCTTGCTTGGCCTTCTGGTGAGCTTCGGCTACTCTTAGCTGCCGACCCCACCAGAGAGCATCGTAGTAGGATTGTGTCTTCCTCAATCCTCACCTCCTTTCAGGAGAATAGATGGGAGGTCCCACCAGGAACTTGTCCCAGCAGAACCTCCCGTTGGAATGGAGGAGTTGTTGTTTAGTTTAGAAGATCTGGCGACCCTTGATCGTCCTCAGTCCTTCGAACGCCAGGAGCGAGTTGCCGAGGTAGATCATCAACTCATTCCTGCTGATGATGCTGTTGACGTTGTCGATCATCTCCTGGCGGTTGATCTTCGCTCTCCCCTTTTTCTTGAACGGGGCATTCTCGATGAAGTTGATCGCTTCCTCCTTGCAGTGATCGAGAGGCTTGTCATCGTTGTCCCAGTCATTCATGTCGCCGAAGAAGTCGCGCAGCACGCTGTCGCTCATATCGACCTCCTTTCCTCTCTGTCGAGCTCGATCGGGTGGAGAGCTTTCCTTTTCAACGGCCTCGAGAGGGTCTGGCAGTGGAGAACGCCATCCTTGACCTCCTCAACGTTGTACACTCGGCCCTTATGCCTGACGAACCGGAGGGGCTTGTTGAGTTTGCGGACCTCATGGGTGGTCTCCCACGGGTCGCCGTTCTTGCGGGCCAGGTACTCTTCGAACGTCATCATAGTGTCCTCCTTCCTACTTGCAGTAGTACAACTTGGTCAAGGCGATCACCTGCTGGTCGACATTCGCGGCATGGATCGTCCTTGCTCCCCTGGGCTTCCAGTTGCGGATCGCGTAGCAGAACGATCGGACTTGGTAGATGTTGGTCATCCTGACCTCCTTTCCATTTCAGATGGTTTAGTTCACGAATGGTTCCACCAGATGCGGATCCGATTGACGATGTACCAGGTGGCACCGACGAGGAAGGTCAACACTCCCACACCGGCATAGGTTTGGCTCTTACCACCATTGGCAATCAGGATGAAGCTGACGATGATCAGTAGACCCGATAGGAGCGACTGCAGCTTGAACTTCTTCGCGGTCTTCTCGATCGTGACGTGGGCAACGGCTTGCATGTTGTTCCCTCCTTTCATTGGGAAACAAACGGGGAGGGCCTTGTGGCCCTCCCCTTGTTCCTTCTGACTACTCGACCTTCGGCTCGATCAGCTTGAACTCCTCGGCGATCGTGAGGGTCGCCTTGTCTCCCTTCTCGCACCTCGCCATGAACCTCGTCCTCATCCCATGGAGGAGGCTTCCCGCGTTGTTGTTGCTGTACGACTTCGGCAGCTCCGTGATCGGGGGCTTGTTCGCCTTGGCCCTCTCGTCGTTGAGCAGAGGCAGGTTCTCCTCGAAGATTGCCTTCGAGGTCTTCTCCTTGCCCTCGGTCAGGTACGACTTGATGATCGTCGCCTGGACAACGAGCGGCCAGTCGATCGTCTCGCCCCTCCGTCCACCATTCGTGCCACCGACGAACTGGAACTTCTTCGCAGCGTTGACCTTGTCGGCCATGTCTCTACTCCTCCGAGTGTGGTTGACTGAACGTGTACACGAATGACGATTGGTCTCTCACGTATGTGTGTCTGTCTGTCTCCTTTCCTGTTTGTCTTGTATGTATATAATGATGTAGTTGTTTCTTAGTTGTATGTTTGTAGTTTAATATTTTTATTTTATTTATATATATAATATTTTTATATATTATTTATTAATATATTATATATTTTATTTTATATTAAGTTTTATAATCAAGGCGGAGCCTCCCAGGGAAGAACTCCGGGAAAAACAGCAAAGCAATTTATATTATGAAGTTTATTTTTAGTTCTGAACATTTTTGTCCAATTTATTTTACTTTCCGATCAGAAAGTTCCAATTTAGTTTTAAATCCCACGAAATATAAGGTAATATGGTGTTATAATAGGGTATCAATAGCGGAGTTATTATTTAGTTCCCTATTTGTGCCCACCAGTCGGGGCCCTTCGGGTCCCTCCTTCATAGCGGCACTATCGACATTATGTCAATCCGGGGTTTTAGATCTCTATTTATATAGATTCCTAAGCATATATATCCGTATATGCTTAGAGTCATAGCAGGGTCAGAGTCAGTTTGTATCAGGGAGAATAGTGCTCTAGGGACCGAGGGTACCAGGCACAAGCGAGGCGGGTATCAAGTTATGTCGAAGTTGTCCGATATGTCGAGGCGAGACATCTTGTGTACTCTTGGAGTACACAATCGTAAGTAATCCCAGTCAGTACAAGTAGTTCGAGGAATGAAGATCGCAGCTCATCCAAGGCGAATACAATCGGATAGTGGTGAACCGACCCGGAAAACAGGCAGGTAGGTGGATGATCAGCAGGCAGACATCTATCAGACATCGATAATAGAAAGCTGGGATGGTCAGCTGAGTGGAACAACCACAACGTTGAAGACCAACTATATTTATAAACATCTATATTCATATATTTATAGACTTGGCATGTCCAAATGACGAACAAAGCGTAATGTTTTTAGAACTGGACGAAGTGTTAGTGGTAGACTGGCTTCCCCAAGACTCTACAGAAGCACGAGGCTGTATAGAAATAGTATGACTATCGAAATCTATATTTGTAAATATATATTCGATTTGAGACTGGATAATACCAGTGGTCAATACTAGATCCATGAAAGACGACTCGCTGATCTTAGGTGGTCGATCTGGATCTTTGGCACAACGATCATTGTAAACATTCCCAGAGTCGATAGGGAACTTTTGGGTATAGAGAGACCAGCTGTCTCGATGTAAAGAAATCGTAATGCA
>Ga0315284_10010640_pt1 | contig 13102 bp, 11 predicted proteins | sample YL17G09_16_MG_FD_203696 | JGI IMG/M metagenome (GOLD analysis project Ga0315284, IMG submission 203696) | Sediment microbial communities from Yellowstone Lake, YNP, Wyoming, USA - YL17G09_16 | ecosystem: Environmental > Aquatic > Freshwater > Lake > Sediment | place: USA: Wyoming | collected...
TGCTGACTATTCTAATTCCGTGGTGCCACAACAAAGAGAATAAATTCAGGGACGAGCTGCTCAGAGAGGCGGATAACTTAAGGCTTATATAACATCCAAGGTCTGAAGAGAATTGACCAAACCGTACCCCTTTTCATCGGTGTTCAAAAACAGCGGGAAGCTGTTTGCCGTAAGCTTCCTCATACTCTTTATGGAGATCTTCCTGATCCGCTGGATATCAACGGAGGTGCGGATCTTTGCCTATGTGAGCAACCTCGTGCTCCTGGCGTGCTTCCTGGGGATCGGCGTGGGCTGTTACTACGCGAGGAGGGAGGCGAATGTCCTTATCACCCTGGGGATGCTCGCCCTCATCTCTCTCTCGGTTACATCGCTTCCCTTCAGAGAGATTACGGATATGCTCAGCAGCCTTTCGGATGGGGGGGTATGGTTCGGAAAGGAGCAGGCCAGCCTCGTGTCCATAGGCAGGGGGGTTGCGCTCACCCTGTTCCTGTTCCTCATGATCCTTGCTGTCTTTGTGCCCCTCGGGCAGATTGTGGGGAGGCTGTTCGATGAACATGAACATATTATCGCAGCCTACTCAATCAATGTGGGGGGAAGCCTGATCGGGATCTGGGCATTTAATCTCTTTTCTTTCTTCGTCACACCACCGTGGGTATGGTTTCTCTGCGCACTCGTGCTCCTCTTCTTTTTCATTCCCCGGTCGAAGAAGAATTTACTCGTGGCTGCTGTCGCGGCAGCCCTGATCCTCCTGGTAACCAGCGCAACAAACCCCCATATCATTACCCTGTGGAGCCCCTACCAGAAACTCGAGATCGTCCCCAGTACCTACCGGCGCATCTACACCGGCTTTCAGGTGGCCGTGAACAGCGTCGGGTACATGAGCCTGACGGACCTTTCTGATGCCTTTATCAGGAGCCATCCCCATTTCTACTCCGATGAAGTAATCAGGTATAACCAGTATGCAATCCCCTATGCATTCAAGGACCGGATCGATAGCGTCCTCATCGTAGGGGCAGGAGCGGGGAACGATGCGGCAGGGGCATTGCGGAGTAACGTACGAGAGATAGACGCGGTGGAGATCGACCCGGGCATTTACTCCATTGGCTTGTGCTTCCACCCGGAAAAGCCCTACGAGAGCAACCGGGTCCGGGTGATTGTGGATGATGCACGGGCGTTCTTCAAAAAGGCGGGTAAGAAGTATGATGTGATCTCCTTTGGCACCCTGGATGCCCACACCCTTTCATCCCAGTACAACAACATCCGGCTGGACCACTACATGTACACCGAGGAGAGTTTCCGGGAGGCGAAGAGACTCCTGAAGGAAGACGGGATCCTCACCGTTTCCTTTGCTGCGCAGAAGCGGTGGGTCGGCGCCAGGATAAAAGGGTTGCTGGAAAAAGTCTTTGGCGACGTACCGTTCATCTTCTACGCCTACCTCCCCAGTGATTCCGTTGACTGGGGCACCAGCGTGTTTGTCACCGGGAACAGCCCGGAAAAGCTGAAACAGTTTGTGGCCTCACATCCTGATCTCAAAAGGCATATCGATGAACATACGATACAGTATTCTGGGCCGGTAAAGCTCACCTCTGACGACTGGCCGTATCTCTACATCGAAAAACCATCCATCCCCCGGCTGTATCTGCTCATCATCATGTCTCTCGTGGTGCTGTTTGTAGGGGCAAAGAAGTTTCTGGTGAGTGGTGGAGGGGGGAGCGGCAGGATCAACTTCCACTTCTTCTTCCTGGGCTGTGCGTTCCTCCTCCTTGAATTCCAGAACGTGAGCAAGGCAAGCCTCCTCTTTGGCTCCACCTGGATCGTCAATTCCTATATCATCTCCGCCATCCTTTTTCTCACCCTGCTGGCGAACATCGTCGTTCGCTACGTGAGAATCAGGAGTATCCTGCCGGTCTATGCCCTGCTTCTCGCCTCCGTGCTGGCAACCTATTTCATCCCCCTGGAGGTGTTTAATACCTTCGGGTATCCAGCCAGATCTATCCTGGCATCGCTGGCACTCAATACCCCGGTCTTTTTTTCGGGGATCATTTTTATGAGCTCGTTTAAAGCTGCTCCAGCCAGGGATATTGCCTTTGGCTCAAACCTCATCGGTGCAGCCCTCGGGGGCCTGCTGGAGCCTCTTTCCTTTGTGACGGGGATAAGGTCACTGCTCCTCGTTGTATTTGTGCTGTACCTCGTATCCTTTTTCTTTGCGCCGGGAAGAAAAAAGGAGGGTTAACGCATGAGGGTGCGGTTATTGCGGTTGGGCAAGCCGGTAAGCTGTCAGCCGGTTTTTTGTCTTTCCCAGGAGGCCTGTTTCCGAGACGGAGATGACAACGAGCTCAAGCTTTCCGTCTCCGTCGAGCTCAAAAATTCCGTAATCGGTTACGTATCCGTTCAACAATCCTGTTGACCAGTTGGGAGTGAGGTCTGACCCATCCCAGTGGAGGCAGAAGACCTCCCCCTGATCATAGGCAACGATCCTTTCCATAATCCCTGTTGCCCTGGTAGAGTTTTTTGCCACAATGACATCCACCCTGCCATCCCGGTTGAAATCGTCACAGAGGATGCGCAGGGGGAGATATTCCTTCTGCTCGATATCATTGGTATAGGTGCGCTTGAGGAAGTAGTTGACGTCTCCGCCATCCTTCTCTGCACCCCGCCACAGGATCTTCCCGAAGGTGGAGAAGATGGTGAGCTGGTGCTGAGTGCCGAAGAATCCCTTATTGAAGGAGACGTATTCTATCTCGTTATCGCCGTTCACGTCTCCCTCTGCAAAACCATAAATGCTCACGGATTGGGGGATAAGGAATTCCGTACGGGAAACGAGCTTTTTGTTCTTCCAGGAGAAGGTGAAGATGGTATTGGACAACAAGCTCACGGTTCCGGCTTTCTGTCCGAGGAGCTGGGACTGCTTGCGCGGTTGCTGGTATGTCCTGAAAAACCACTCTTGTGAAGTGTCGAGCCTGATAAAACTCCCCTCGGCCCATTCCACGACAAAGGAGTTCGGCGCATGAACTTCAAAGCTGCTCACGTAGACTTCTTCCCTTCCGTTCCGGTTGAAATCTCCTATATCGATGTGCACGAAATGTTCATAAAGGCCTGCCTTGATCTCGTTGCGGAGCTTGGGCGCCCCTTCAACCCACTGATATACGAGTATCTTATGCTCTCCCGAGAGGAAGAGTTCCTTTTTGCCGTCTCCATCCACGTCCCCGGCAGTCAGGCAGCGGAGCGGCTCTCCGGCAGTCTCAAGGGAACAAAAGGGTGCTGCTTCAAAAAGCGGGGGCTTCTTTTCAATTGGCGGCTGCTCAGGTGTTTCTTCCTCAGGTTCAGGAGGTAGGACTAAAGGATGACGCGCCGGCGGTTTTTCTTCTGCCCGTGCTGGTTTTTCAGCCGTGACCGGCATTGCCGGGACCGCAGGTTTTGTTTCTACCGGGGGAGCAGGTTTTTCTTCCGAGACTTCCTGGCCGGCGAGTATCCTTTTTTTAACCTGTTCACCGAATGCTGTGAGCTGGGGGAGCATGTCATCCACGGTGAGGCTTTGCAGGGACACTGGTACAGCATTCTCCGGAGACGAGATCTCAACGAGCCGGGCTTCCAGGCCGATAGCGGAGCCCATCTTGACGAGGCTCCCGGTGAGAATAAAGTCAGCCATCAGTTTTTCACCGAGGGCGACTTCAGTTGAGAGGGGGTGGTCGGCAGGCAGCTTCTGGAATTCGTTTTTGACTGCATAACTGTCAATGACCGCTATTTTGCCTGGTACGGCTATGCGTGCAGGGAGCAGGGATGCAATCCCCTCCCGGATGTAGGCGATCTCTTCCTTGGCGTGTATCGTCAGGGGGAAGATGGCGACCCGGACTTCTCTGGCCAGAGCCCCTTTAAGCCCCGGAGAGATGAAGAATATGAAGGATAAAAAAATTATCTTGATAGAGCGTCTGCCCATAACGTACCTTTTCCTTAAAGATTCCTTCCCCGGCGGATAACCTGCCGACAGGCTGTCCCTGCGAAAAGCCGCCTGCAGAGTTTTATTGATTGATACACAAAAAACCTGAGGCTGTAAAGCGAATACTTTGCGTTTTCATTCTTTTCTCAGGAGGAGGGAGAGAAAAAGGGAAAGAAAAAATTTTTGTAAAATTGTTATTTTAGGGTTGACAAGCCCTTCTGTTTTTATACATATAAAGTTAAAGCTCTAAATTCACTCGGTACAATAGTAACTGATTGTTAATGTTGATTTTTTACAGCGTGCAAGGATATCGAGCGATAGGGTTTATAGCCTGGGAGAAGTGGACTTCGGGCGAAGGGAGGAGGTAACTCATGCATAAGGGGGCACAGTGAAAAAAGCATTCATTTATCTTGGAGCATTGCTTTTTCTTGTTGCCGTAGGTCTGCCGTTTACGGTCTCCGCTGCAACTATAGAAGACCAGATATCAACACTGAAGAAGCAGATGGAGGAACTCCAGACTAAGATTCAGGAAATGGAATCACAGCTCAACAAGGCCAAGACCGATGCCGCTACCGCCCAGCAGCAGACAGAGACCGTGCAGAAGCAGGTGGAAACGAAGATGGCCGAGGTGTCGAGTCGCTATAAGGTGATTGATGACCTGGCCAAGAAGTTCAGCCACCTCAAGTTCTACGGTTATGTCCGGTCGCGGTACTGGTATGGAGACCACCAGCAGTCCTCTTTTGACGTGACGGAAATCGCCTTTAACACGCGCTATGAGGTGAGCGACAACATCTCCGGTGTATTTCATCTCTGGTTTCATCCGAGCGGGAATGCCCCGAGCTCCGAAGGGTATACGAACTATAACAACTGGACTGGCCCCACCATCTTTATCGAGAATGCTTACGCCGAATTCAGGAACCTCAATATCGGCCCGATCAACGGAACGCTCCAGGCCGGGAAGTTCAGAAACTTTGCCATTGGGATTTCACCGACCGGCGCAGACCGGGTATACAGTGATTACGGCCTCTTCCATGAGTCTCAGTCTCAGTCCCGGATTACCGGCCTCCAGTACCTCACCAAGTATGGTAAGTTCAAAGCAAACTTTGCCGTGTTCAATGGCTGGGCACTTTCATCCGGCGCCCGGTATGGCGCACGGCCTGCAGCGATCAGGTACTTAAAGACCTCTCAGGAAAACCTCGATGACAACTACGACAAGGCGGTCAGCATGCGCGTTGCCTACTTGCCCATCAACGGCCTTGAAGTGGGGTTTTCCGGTTTCAGGCAGGAACTGAGTGACGCTGACATGGCTGCATTTAACCAGATCATGGGAAGAGACACGAAGACGTTTGGCATCAGTGCCGCGGGTAAGCCGAGTACAGACTGTGAACACTGGCGGGCCGGGATGGACCTGGAATACAAGAGGGACCCCTTTCACTTCCAGAGCCAGTATTTCTTCGGCGAAGTCTCTGACGTGAGGGCTAACTGGTGGTATGTGATGGGGGGGTACAAGATACCCCGGTTCAAGACGGATGTCTACCTGAAGTACAGCCAGGCCAACTATGATCAGGAACGTATCCCTGACATTCGGGCAAGCGGCGCCTGGGACAAGGGTGAACTTGCACCACTCATCATCTACAGTATCCACCCGAAGGCAAAGCTCTTCTTTGAATACTATGTCCTGCATAACAATGACCCTGACGGGTATAAGGGTCATACACAGAACAACTACGGGTTTATCGAGTTGCTCCTCTTCTACTAACAGCGCACGGGGTAACAGGAAAAAGGGTGAGTGGTAACACTTGCCCTTTTTTTATGGTGAGGATATAAACAGTCTATGAAAGTTATTCTATCCGGGAATGAGGCGATAGCGCGGGGTGCGTATGAGGCAGGGGTTACCGTTGCCACAGCCTATCCCGGCACTCCGAGCACGGAAATACTTGAAAATATTTCCACCTATGAAGGTATGTACCTTATCCGGAGAACTTAATCACCTTTGGTTTCACCAGTCTTTCAAAATCTTTATACGCCAATCGAATCAGTTCTGTGTGGGAGCCTGCGTTGAACGCAATCTCCTCGTCTTCGGCAAGGGCATCTGCCACAAAGACTTCCATTCCATAGAGATTGCCGAAAGGTGGCATGGCGCCGATCTCGCACTCGGGGAACAGGTTTTTAAATTCCTGCTCGCTGGCGAGCCCGACGGTGCTCGCTCCGGCAGCTTTCTTCAGGAGATCGAAGTCTACCTTGCAGGAAGCAGGAAGAACAGCCATGGCCATTTTACCATCGATCTTAACCATTACTGTTTTAGCCATTACTTTTCCTGGGATGTGGGCGGAAGCAGCAATTTCCTGAGCGGTGTAAGTGGGCGAGTGGGTAATGGTTACATACTTAATGTTCTGGTTGTCTAAAAAATCCTTTAATTTTTTTACCGGCATGTGAACCTCCTTTGTTATTACACGATCTTACATCCTCCTTTTCTTATGGTATGGCAAAATGTGTGAAAAGTCTTCTTGCCTGATTTTTATGTGCCCCGATGGAGAAATATATAATACATTACTGAAAATATATCAAGTGTCCTTACAACAAGTGTCCTTACAACAGGGAGGGTAGGCCAGGGATGACAGGGCTACCCATCTCATCCTAAATATGATAGCCTTTAGCAACTGTTTGCATGGATCCACGGTATGCTTGGTTCCAACAATAATCTACAGGTGAGGGGGAGAGTATGGACATCGTAACCTTTGTAAAAGAGATGAAGGAGAGGGCCTCACGGGAACTCCTGGAGGTATCCGGTACCGGGAAGCTCATTGAAAAGACCTACACCTTCAAGGGAAGCAAGGCTGACATCATGATGATCAGAGGGGGGGCAATTGAGAAAGCGGCAATTACCCACATGGTGCTCAGGGGGATTAAACCACCGGGTACGAATGAAGAGATAGATGGCATGGTCTACCAGATGGAGGTCTTCCCAGAAAATCCCTATTGTCCCATGGGACACTTTAACACTGAGTGGTCGATGAAAGGGCCAGGCCCGTACCACATGAACTTAGATCTGTTCCCAGCAGTGCGGATTGAAGAGGACCTCAAAGCAGTAAAGCAAAAAATGGACTTAGTCGCTGATCAGTTCGGAAGGAATAGGGAAAAGATGCGAGAAGGGCTCGATACCCACTATAACATGGAGCACTTCCCATTCCCCCTCGCTACCAAGGTAGGGTGCAAATTGCTGGAACTGAAAGGGGAGGACCTTGACCTCTTTATTTCTGCTTACCATGCCTTCTTTGATGCCTACCTTGATATCCTGAGGAAGAGGAAGGATAGTCCTTTCAGCGAAAAGGATACACAACTTAAGCTCGAGAGGAATGGTAGGTGGCTCGAGTACATCACTCTCAAGGATCGGGCTATCAAGATGGCTCAGGCTACAGGTGTTCCACCTGAGGTATTGATTGCACTCAGTTATCCACCATCTGCTGTCTTTTAAGAAGAGGATAACAGGTATCAACGGAACATCGGAGAAGAGAAGGGAAAAAGGTAAAAATATTTTTCAAGGAGGGAAGAAATGTCAGTTGCATACGATGTCGTTATTATAGGTGCTGGCCCCGGAGGCTTGATGGCTGCAAAGACAGCCCGGCAGGAGGGATTGAAGGTACTGTTAGTGGAGCAGAAGAAAGAGATCGCCCGCGTACATCGGACCTGTGCCGAGGCATTGGTTACGAGGCCTCATTGTGATGGAGAAACAGTTACCATCGAAGGCGAGAAAATCGTCTTTCATGCCAACGATTTTTCCATACCCTATCGCGGACCCTGGATAGAGATGAAGCGGTACCTCCGCATATCACCCAGTGGCTATAAAATAACGATCGAGCGTGAAGAGACCCCCGTTGGCATGATATTCAATAAAGAAGTATTGCTGGAAAATCTCCTCGCCGAGGTGGAAAAAAGCGGATGTGAGATTCAGAATGAAACCATCGGCGTCAGGGCAGTGAATACAGAGGAAGGGGTTACAACGACACTTCAGAAGAACGGGGTTCAAAGCGAGGTAACGTCGAAAATTGCCATTGCCGCTGATGGGGTGAATTCCCGCATCACTCAGAGTCTGGGGCTAAACAAAGAGAGAATGTTCTTCGGCACCCCAAAAGTGATATCCTATATCCTTGAGGGGGTGAAACCAGCCATTCCCAACGCATTCATCATGTTCCAGGGGAAGACATATCGAGGGTTTTTTATGCCCAAGGCACCGAGGAAGAAAGGAGACCCCGCGTTGCACGAAATATCCGGGTTCAGCGAGGAAAAAATCAACACCTTTATGACCGAGGGCAAGGTATCTTCCTGGTTTAAAGATGCACGGGTGGTAAAAAAGACTTCAGCCGTCATGAATTTTTATGCACCCATCCGTGAGCCGCTTGCAGGAAAGATAATGATTGTTGGCGATGCTGCCTCCTTTATCGAGGTCTATGTCCAGGGTGCGATCATGTATGGCTTCAGGGCTGCAAAGGCAGCAGCCAAGGAGTTGAGAGAGGGAAATGGCCTCGGGGATTACGTGAAATACTGGCAGGATTCCTATGAATACCATATTCCTGAGAAGAGGGAGGAAGCATTCAGGACGGCACTGGGGATTACAAATCTTATGGATGAGGAGATTGATTACCTCTTCGCACTGATGGAGCCCCACAAGATTAAGTCATACTATGATGAGTTCGATGCCCCCCGAAATCTCATAGCAGCCATTAAGAAACAGATTCCCAGGATGAAAAAAGAACGTCCTGAACTTGCCGCAAAGATTGAATCTGTTTTTCAGTCCACGATTGAAGAGATTTTCGAAAAAATGGGCATGAAGAAAACCTGATCGTCTGCTGAAGCGAGGTCCATCACGGACAAGGCTGAAGCCCGGAGCCAACCGGGGCGGGAAGCAAGTGGCTGACCTCAGCCTCGCATAAAAGAGGAGAGAGACATGAAGTGTGAACAGAAAGAAAGGCCTTACTATCTGCCGCGGATCAATGTGGAAAAAGACCTGAAGTGCTTCGGAATGAGCCCTGTCAAGAGGGACCTGGAATGGGGACCGGACATCGCCATTCTCATCATTGACATGAGCCCGATCTTTGTTGAAGAAATTCTGTTCCCAGGAGCAGAGAAGGGAGCAGGGTGGAGAGCGGTAAAAGCCATTAAATCGTTACTGGACGAAGCCCGGCCTTTGCACGTACCGGTTATCTTTACCACCGGCTATGTCCTGAAGACAGATGCAGAACGGGGAGCCTGGGTATACAAATTTACCGAGGAACAGAAACAGATGTTCAGCAGTTTTGATAGTGAGTCCCTCCACGAGATCGTCTCCGATATTGCCCCGCAGGAGGGAGAGATTGTGCTGCGGAAGGCCAAGCCTTCAGGTTTTTTTGGTACCCAGCTCCTGAGTATCCTGATCCACCACCACATTGACACGCTCATCATTACCGGCATGGCTACGGGAGGATGTGTCCGGGCAACGGTCATCGATGCCTTCTCTTACAACTATAAGGTGGTTGTCCCGATTGAATGCGTAGCTGACTCAAGACCTGCCAGCCACGGGATAAACCTCTATGACATCGACGCCATGTATGGTGACGTACGGCCGCTATCGGAAGTAATCGCCGAGCTCAAAAAGGTGAAAGGGAAGCGATCCTAAGTTTAAAGAAAGAGGAAAACGGTTCAGCCGGAAATGATGGGGTTCCGTTTTTCCATTTCAGGGATAATCTCAGATAGTGAAAGTGCTTCCAGTGTCTCCTTTTTCTGCAGTCCCGTTTTTACATCCCAGCCCCGCAATGCATAGTATTCATCCATCATCTTCTCAAATTTATCACGTTCAACAACACACCCTTTGCGGGTTATCAGTTCTCCTCCAGGCCCAGGGAGCATGAACTCCGGGTTGAAGATCCCAAGGAAACCCTCCTCCATTTCTATCCCCGCAGTAAAATTGAACTCATCGAGCGTATCATATTTCCTGCCGACGCGGCCTTCTCTCCCCTGGATTGCTCGCTGGAGGTTGAAGACACGCTCACCAGTTTGGTAATAGCCTTCCTCGTCGATGGCTATTCCGGTCACTGCAGAAAGGATGCGGCTTTCCAGGGTTGGATCCCCCACGTGGTCTTCGGCGCCATCAGCAGTGATAAGGGGGTAGAGGAAATCACACACAACCAGGTTCTCCTTGGCATATTCCCGGTTCTGGATGATACATGCTACGTCGGCTTTCCCTTCATAGGTGGAAAAATCCACCGCCTTCTCACTCTTCCAGAATCGTCTGGCAATGTTTCGCATGACTTCAGTGCTGAAAGGAGACGTTGCCCCGTCCGTGGCATACCACATTACCCAGCGTATCATGGGGAAAGAGACCTCGTGGAGCTGGTTCATCGTACTGGTTGACTCAGTTGCATAGAACACGGCATTCGTGATGAAGTATCTCGGATTATAGGCATTAGAGGTAAAACCACTCTTGGTAACTGTTCCATCTAATACCTTTTCAGATCCCTTTCCAGCAATGCGGGCAGCCCGAATGGTACCTTCAGCGAGAATATCACCAAACCCCTCACGAGAGACTACTTTTTGGATGAGAGTCTCGATAAATTCAAGGCTGCCCATCTTGGAGAGAGGGATCCCCGTTTCCTCATCTGAAAAGATGCCATGCTGAGTACATTTATCAAGCCAGTGGAGGACATTCCCCATTTCCTGGGTGCATAAGCCATATCGATTACAGAGAGAGGTAGCCATGAAGGATATATCTGTTGCCCCGCCACCGTGGTACCTTTTGTCCCAGAGATAATAGAAATAAGAAGATTGGCAGTTCTTGCGAACCTCCTTAACTCCTGAACTGTGTTTATAGAGCCCCCGAGGACAATTTCCTGGGCATCCGTAGCAGGGAGACCTTTTTATCAGCTCAATCCCCTCGATACTGGGATCCATTAAGACCTTTCCCTTGATCAGGGAGTGAATCTGCTGGTTGATCTGTTTCAACATTTCAGGATGAGCGGTTTCCACTTTGCCGGTTCCCTTTACCGTAATGGCTTTCAGGTTTTTAGAACCCATTACCGCTCCAAAGCCACTCCCGCCGCAAGCGCCATTTTCACTCATCGCCAGGGCAACCCGCACCCTGTTTTCACCGGCAGGACCAATGCACGCAGTCTGCGCCTTCTCTCCTTCTGCTGCACGGATTCTCTGTAACGTCTCGTACGTCTCAAGGCCCCACAGGCCCTGGGCGTCTTTTATCTCCACGCGGCCATCGCTGATGGAAAGGTAGGATGGTTTTGAGGCCCTGCCGGATATGATGATGCCGTCGTAACCGGCAGCCTTTAACTCCGCACCGAGTGTACCACCCACGCTTCCCAGTCCATACTGATCAGGGTAGAGGAGGGGGGATTTTCCACTGATAAACCAGCGGGAACCTGCAATCGCTGGAGTTCCTGCAAGGGGACCGGTCATGATGATGAGAGGGCTTTCAGGGCTTAAGGCATCAGTGGAAAGGCTCACCTCATCCCAGTAAATTTTGGCAGTAAACCCCCTTCCCCCAATAAATTTTTCTGCAAGTTCCTGGGTTGAGAGAAGCTGCTTTTCTCCTGATGTTAAATCTATCCTCAGTATCTTTCCCGTCCATCCATACAATTTTCCCATTGTATCCCCCTCTATACATCAGAGTCCCTTGGTTTTAAGCACGCCATGATACCATGATTGGTCTATGTAAAATTTAGGGATAGGGTTCTAAGGGCGTAGCAAGATTTTTTCGGTAACAATTCTTATCGAGCAGAACGACTGCAAATTCGGCTGTCTGAGCGCAAGCGAGTTTCGAATTTGCAGTGAAGCGAGATTTAGAATTGTCGAAAAAATGTTGAGCAACGAAGAACCCTACCCTACAGACATCATATTGTGATTTTCTTTTCCTTAAGGAGTGCAGAGTTTCACTCCGAGCTGATACGCCTCCTGCAATTTGTCCTCTTTCTTTTTTATATCCCCTTCGTCACGGACCCCGGGCACATGGAGTTTGCCAACGATGTTCATCTGAAGATTTTTCACCAATACATGCTCAATAACTTTGAAGGGGAGGTCAGCGGTAGATGGTTCTGGAAAGTCATGGACAAAGGCCACCACAACGTTTTTCCCCTTCAGCTTGTTCTCAACGATAACCATGTTTTTCAGATCAACGTGCATGACGGGGATGCACCGTTCAAAAAAGGCGGTGAGCTGGGCGGTGTAGCTCCCCATGTAGACCGGCGATGCAAACACGATGAGGTCACTCGCCAGCATCTTCGGAATGAGTTTGTGCATCTCATCGTCCCACCGGGTACAGTCCTTGGGAGTGATCCAGCAGTTTTTATAGCAACCCTGGCAGGGGTTGATAGTGCAGTCATACAGGTAGATCTTTTCAGTATCTGCCCCTGCGCTCTTTGCCCCTTCGAGGAATCTGTCCACGAGAATATCGGTATTCCCCTTCTTGCGGGGACTTCCTACGAAAGCGGTAACCTTCATGATACCCCTCCTCTTTTGTGAGATACGATTTAGAGATGAGCATTGTTTCCCAATTTTTTGTCCTTGTCAACTTTTGATGTGTGCGGGAATTATACAGTGTTTGAGGTAATACTTGATCTGTGATATATTGCAACATCAACAAGTGTAATATATGTGGCAATGAGGTCATAATATGATAACCGAAAAGGACAAAGAGATAATTTTACAGTATGCCAAAAAGTATAATATTTCCTCTATTATTTTATTCGGCTCTTCGATCAGTAAAGATAGAGAAGCTCATGATATAGATATTGGAGTAAAAGGGATTAAGCCTCAATTATTCTTTAAATTTTATGCCGAGCTATTCAAAAATTTATCGAAACCTGTGGACCTCGTTGACCTCTCTAAGAAGTCCCTTTTTAATGAGCTTGTAGAGGAAACTGGTGTGAGAATCTATGGGTAAACTTCCCAAACAAATTCTTGCAGAAAAAGAAAATGTGGAAATAGCATTGAAATATCTCGAGATTGCTATGGAGAGAGAAGAAAAATCCGTTATTGAATTAGCAGCTATTGCGACATTTCTTCACCCCACATTCAAGGTCGAAGTGCAACAAAAGCAGAAGCGATCTCAAGCGGTGTTTTGTAGCCCAGGCATTTTCTGGGCCTGTTGTTAATAATTGATTCGACCTTTGCCACCTGTTCATC